>Ga0181535_10004565_pt1 | contig 15320 bp, 12 predicted proteins | sample PEATcosm2014_Bin_44_FD_119774 | JGI IMG/M metagenome (GOLD analysis project Ga0181535, IMG submission 119774) | Peatland microbial communities from MTU Mesocosm Facility, Houghton, MI, USA - PEATcosm2014_Bin17_30_metaG | ecosystem: Environmental > Terrestrial > Soil > Wetlands > Peat | place... | reverse complement strand
TGGCTGGACGCTTCGAGCGTTTGACGCTGAGTCACTGGCCTGCCGCCTCGCTGGCTGAAGCATTCCATCTTTCGCCGCATCAAGCCGCCATCAATCTCGTTCTCTTCGGCTCCTATCCTGGCGCAGTCGAATTTCAAAAATCTCTCGAACGATGGCGCGCTTATGTGCGCGACGCCATCATTGAGCCTGCTATCGGCCGCGATGTGCTGGCGCAAGGCGCAGTGCGTCGTCCCGCTCTGCTCCGCCAAGTCTTCGCTATTGCCGCTGGCTCACCCGCGCAAATTGTCTCCTTGCAAAAGCTGCAGGGCCAACTTCAGGACAGCGGCGCCATCGAAACAGTCGCCCATTATCTGGCCTTGCTCGAAGACGCATATTTGATCGCGCCGCTGGAGAAGTATTCGACACAGGTTCTCAGACGCCGTGCATCTCCGCCGAAACTCGTAACGCTCAACAACGCTCTCTTGTCGGCTATGCACCCTGATGGCGCTCCTGACCGGGATCGTGAGCCGGGACGTTTTGGCTTCTGGGTAGAAAACGCCTGCCTGGCCTTTGCGATCAACCAGGGCCAGCAGGTAGCGTACTGGCGCGAGGAACCGCTGGAGATCGATGCCGTCATGGATGGGAGTTGGGGGAAGTGGGCCGTGGAGGTCAAGACCGGGAGATTCGATGTCCTGGCGCTTCGCGGCGTGCTTGAATTCTGCCGTCGCAATCCCGCGTTTACGCCTCTGGTCATCTGTGCGCCTGGCGATGAAGAGATTGCCCGGCGCCACAGCGTCGCAAGCGTCAGTTGGGAAGACTTCCTGATCTCCGGTCCGCCGCAAGGTTGAAACGAAGTTCCTGTTCCTGATTCCTTCATCGCTCCTTGACCGCCAAGCAGGCGTACTGGAAAACAAGCATTTCTCAACACCTGCATCGAGGTGAGGAGCCTGCCATCCCGACACATCCAGGACTTCCGGATCAAGATGGCAGGGATTCAGACACAATTCAACTCTTGGTCTGCATCGGCTGATGTATAACTATTTCAAGAGCGCTTCAGAATCCTCCTCCTTCGCCAAGAGGGAATGTCCGAAGATTGGCGTTCTGGGAATTCCTGGAAAAGTTTGTACAGCGTTTGTACAGCAGATTTGGAAATCATTGCATTTCCTGCAAAGCTGGCATTCCCAGAATCAGTAAGTTGAGTGTTTTCAACACTGATGTCGGGTTCAATGGAACCGCGAACGTCGCCGAAGAAACGGCACAGCGCGTACAGACCGCAATCGAACAGTTGCAGTACCGGCCGAATGAGCTGGCACGGGCCTTTCGCGGCCACCGCAGCCGATGCATCGGCCTGATCCTTCCCTACCTATACGACCCATTCTTTGCCAACTGCGCTCATGCGGTCACAGCGATCGCCAAGGAACACGGCTACTCGGTCATCATCACGACATCCAACGAAGATCCGGAGACCGAATACGTCGAAGCCGAGCAGATGCTTCGCTGGAACGTCGAAGGTATCGTTGTGATTCCGACCAGATCCCAGCAATCGCGCCTCACAAGAACTCTGTCTGGCAAGACGCCGGTCGTCGCCTTCGACAGGCCCGGCATCGATCCGGCGTTCGATGTGGTGCTGGTGCAAAACACCGCCGGCGCCCGCCGCATGGTCGAACATCTGATTGAGCACGGGCACAAACACATCTGCTTTATGGGGCTCAGCCGCAATGTCTTCACCATCAACGCGCGGTTTCTCGGCTATCGCGGCGCGGTGAGAGACGCAGGCCTGCAAATCGATGCATTCTTCGGCTGTGAATCCCAGCAGGGCACTCTGCATGCCATCGAAGAAAAGCTCCGTGGCCAGAATCCGCCGACGGCGTTCTTTGCATCGAACACGCTGGCAACGCGCTATGTGCTTGCCGCGCTCCTCCATCTGGGCGTAAAGATGCCAAATGACCTTGCGTTTGCAGGTTTTGACGACTTCGATTTGGCCGGTCTGACCTCTCCATCGCTCACCGTCGTTCGGCAACCCACTCAAGAGGTGGGCCGGGTGGCAACCAATCTGCTTTTTGACCGGATCGAGCGCGGCGAACTTCCCCAGACCGGAAACCGGATCATCTTGCCCGTTGAGGTCGTCTTGCGGCGCTCTTGCGGATGCAAGCATCGAGTGCCGGTCGTGGCTCATTAATTCTCGACGGATACTCCATTCCTTTAAAAAACACTTTTTGCCGCAGGATGGGAGCGGTATCACGAGGATCGCAGTTGAGGTGTATGCTACCAGTAACACGCAGCAATCTGAGAGGGTATCGTGGCCGCCGATTTGCAGAACTCTGTCCTTGTATACGACGTAGGAGGCAGCCATGTCTCGGCTGCGGTCTGCATGAGCGGAACCTACCGTCTCGGGCCGGTTGTGAGCGCACCCCATCCCGCCGAACATACAAGCGAAGCGTTTATCCAGATGCTTCATCACCTCGGATTGAAAGTGCTGGCAGCCGGAAACGGCGTCGGCGGTGCGGAATTGGCCGTACCTGGTCCCTTTGACTTCGCGACCGGTGTCAGCCACATGAAGCACAAACTGCCATACCTCTATGGTGTGGACCTTCGCGGAAAGCTCTCCGAACGATTCGGATGGCGCCCCGGTCAGGTGCGTTTCCTCCTTGATTCGGCCGCCTTTCTGCTGGGTGAGATCGGCGCCGGCCAAGCTCGCGGAGTGGAGCGCGCCGTTGGCATCACATTGGGAACCGGCATTGGCTCGGCCTTTGCTGTCGATGGTCGTGTGGTGACCGAGGGCCCGGGAGTTCCCCCTGGCGGAGAGATCTGGAATCTCCTCTATGAGGGCGGTATTGTTGAGGATCTCCTGTCGACCAGAGCGCTCCAGCAGAACTACAAGCTGCGCACGGGCACGCTCTCTGAGGTGGCCGCGATTGCAGCCGAAGCCGCGCGCAATGAGAGTGCGGCGGCGGTGTTTGCCGATTTCGGCCGCCATCTCGGACTCGCGCTACGCGCCAAAATGGCCGAGTTCAACCCCCAGATGGTGGTGCTTGGCGGCGGCATCTCGCGCTCTTCGCATCTCTTCTTGCCCGCCGCCATCAATGAACTGGCCGGCATGCCGATTGAGTTGCGTGTTTCAACACTGCTCGACAATGCGCCTCTGGCTGGGGCTGCGGTCGCCTGGTTCAACGGATCCAAAGACACTCTTGCCTCATCATCTCTGCACGCGGATGCTGTTTAGGCTCGCCGCCGCGGGATGAGCTGCTCGCGACCTACTTTGCATCCGGGCTCTCCTCCGGCAGCCACTGATAACTCACAAACGCAATCTTCTGACTGTCGGGCGACCAGGAGGGAACATTGATGGTTCCCTGGCCTCCAAAGAGTTGCGCCAGCACGTGGACCTGCTTATCCTTGAGCGACATCAGGCGCAGTTCCACATCCTTGTCTGCCGGGTGGCCGGTAACACCCTTCTCATAAGCCAGAAAAACCATCCACTTTCCATCCGGCGAAATATGCGGAAACCAGTCGTTGCTCTCATCGAAAACCACCTGCTCCTGCGCTGACCCGTCACTCTTCATGCGCCAGATCTGCATGTGCCCAGTCCGCTCCGAGTTGAAGTAGATGTAAGCGCCATCGGGAGAATAATCGGGGCCGTCGTTGAAGCCGGCATTACGAGTCAGCCGCGTCTCGTCACCGCCTGACACGGGGATCGTGTAAATGTCGAAGCTGCCGTCGCGCTCTCCGGTAAAAGCCACAGTTTTTCCATCTGGCGCCCAACCATGCCAGTACGATGGCGCGTTCTTTGTGACCTTGCTTGGCGCACCTCCGCCGATCAGAAGCACAAAGATGTGAGACTTTTGGTCTTCTCCAGACTGATCGCTGATCGCCAGCCACTTTCCGTCCGCCGAGATACCGTGATCATTGTTGCAATGAATTTGAGCACCGGTATCGATCGCTGTAGGCTCTGCGGCGGCAAGCGCCAGCCGTCGAATCGTTCCCTCTTGATTGAAGACCAGGAAGCCACCGTCGGGAGACCAGTTTGGCGCTTCAAAATGAGCTTGGGCCGTGTAAATGACACGCCGATCTCCCGACGCGACTGAAACTGTCTCAAGCGAACTCCGCAGCGCCCTCTTGCCGTTCGCTGGCGGCAGTTCCTCCACGGTGACATTCGAGAACACGGCCCGTTCCACGACATCCTTGTCATGCGCGCAGACACCGATGCCAACATAGAAATCGCCCCTGAGCGCCAACTTGGTGGCCGCACCCGCCGGTTGGAGCTTGCCGTTTTCGCCCGTCACAAACGCGTAGAAAAAGTCGCCTCGCTTCTCAAGTCTGACCGTCTTCGGGGCTGAGACATACGATTGCACTTCGTGTGTGTCAGAGCCAATCGAAGTGCGGAACTGCAGCGAGGTCAGGCCGTTTCCATGCACAGCAATATCTGCAGCCGCGGAGTTGGCTTCGAGCGACCGCCGCATCATCAACACAGCCTTGCGATGTGGATTCCCGCTTGTTCCGATGAAGGCAATGTCCGCTGTGAGCGCAACGTCTCCTGAGACCTTCTTCCAGGCAAAGTGAAAATCGTCGGCGCCGAACCACATATTCTCGCCGCTGCCGCCGATCGTGTAGGCGTCGCTCGCTGCGTTGTATTCGGCCGAGCCTGGGTGAAGCACAGTTCCCACATCCTGGTGACCCTCAAATACTCCAAGCTGCCCGGTCGCCGCAACAGCGGGAAGAGATACCATCATCGCTATAACTCCTGACATGCCGGATTTATGAAGAAAGCAAGTGAACATGATCAGCCTTTCAGAACGTGGTTGCCGATACAGGAAACTTTCAAAAATGGGTCACGGACCTCAGTCGCAAGCGCCTCTGGCCTGCTTATTGACTCATCAATGATAACTCGCCAACGGAATTGACTCTGTAACACAGGCAACCAAGATGCCCCTCACGATTTGCCGGTCTTAATCCATTCCGAATCGGACCGGTGGTGGAAACCGCCGATGCGGCATATCCTGTTAGCCATGTGGAATCTCTATGAAAGCTCTCGAAGGCTTTCTGGCTCCTCTCTGTTCGTCGCCTGCACGCTCATGAGTGCAGCCCAACCGCAACAGCCGGACAGCGCGCCCATCGTGCTGCATGCTGCCCGCCTGCTTGAGGTCTACACCGGAGCCGTTCTTCAACCCGGCGAGATCCTCGTCGTGGGCGAACGCATTCGCGCCGTGGGCCGCTCTGTCGAACACCCAAAGGACGCCAGGCTCATCGACCTCGGAGATACCACTCTGCTTCCCGGCCTCATTGACGTCCACGTGCATCTCTTCCTGCATCCCGGCGCTGAAGATTTGCAGACCGTCGAAGAGTCTGTGCCCTGGCGCACGATTCTCGCGCAAGAGGCCGCCAAGGCCGATCTCATGGCTGGCTTCACAGCCGAGCGCGATATGGGCACCGAGGGCGCTGGCTCGGCCGATACCGCTGTCCGCAATGCGATCGACAAGGGACTCATCCCCGGCCCGCGGCTGCGCGTCAGCGGCAACGCGATCGATATTCTGGGCGGGCATGAAGACGCTAATCGATTCAACCCCGCCCAGCATGTGCTCTCGAATGCTGACTACGCCAACTCCGTCGAGCAGTTAGTCGAGGTAATTCGCGAACAGCACAAAGAGGGATCGGATTTCGTGAAGATCTACGAGACCGGACCGGACACGATCATCGACGGCGATCTGCACACGCCCTACCAGTACACCGAGGCGCAGCTCGCCGCCGCCGTCGATGAGGCCCGCCGTCTCGGCACGCGCGTCGGTGTTCACGCCATGGGCGAGCCGGGTGCTCTCTACGCGGTGCAAGCCGGTGTCGCCTCCATCGACCACGCCACCGAACTGAGCGACGAGACCATGCGCCTGATGCGGGAAAAGCACATTCCCGCCGTTCCCACCTTTGCCATCTTCGACTACTTTGCGCGCCACGCCGATTCGCCCGCCGCGACCGCCCGCGAGCAAGCTTTGCTCGACGTGAAAATTCGCGAATTCAAAAAGCAAGTCGCAGCCGGCATTCCCTTCGCCGTTGGTTCGGACGTTGGTCCCTTTCCGCACGGCACGCAAGCCGTCGAATTCGAACTCATGGTCCGCTATGGATTGAAGCCACTGGCCGTCCTACAAGCCGACTGGATCGAAGGCGCGAGGCTCCTCGGCTGGGGGGACCAGATCGGCAATCTGAAGCCCGGCTACTACGCCGACATCGTCGCCGTCCCCGGCAACCCACTCGACGACATCACCGTTCTTGAGCATGTCAGCTTTGTTATGAAAAACGGGGCGGTGGTGCGCCAATAGCCCGACAGCCGACCACCTGGATCACCGTCACAAGCGCGAAAAGGCCGCAAGCGGGGCCTCCGCGATGGGGAGCCACTCAGCTAAACCGCTACGATAAAACTCTCCTCATTCCGCGTTACCGGCCTGTACAGCGTGTCGCGCTCCACAGGCACACGCCCGGCCTCGGTGATCAGGCGGCAGAGTTCCTTGCGCGTCATGCCCTGCGGCGTCGTCGCGCCGGCGTCGTGGTAAATCTTCTCCTCGATCACTGTGCCGTCCAGGTCGTCGGCGCCAAAGCGCAGCGAAATCTGGGCGATCTTCGGTGTGAGCATCTGCCAGTAGGCCTTGATGTGCGGAAAGTTATCCAGCAGCAGCCTGCTTACCGCAACCTGGCGAATGTCTTCTAGACCGGTCGTCACCGCCAGATGGTCAAGAGCCGTATTCTCCGGATGGAAGGCCAGCGGGATAAAGGTCTGAAAGCCGCCTGTCTCATCCTGCAGAGCGCGCAGCTTCAGCAGGTGGTCCACACGGTCCTCATCATTTTCGATATGGCCATACAACATCGTCGCGTTGGACTTAAAACCGAGTTTATGAGCCAGCCGTGCCGTCGTCAGCCACTCTTCGCCATCGATCTTGTGATCGCAGATGATCGAGCGCACGCGCGCGGCAAAGATCTCGGCGCCGCCGCCGGGCATCGAGTCAACACCTGCCTCGCGCAGCTTGATCAGTGTCTCCTCGATCGTGAGCTTGGCCCGCCGCGCCAGAAACGCTACCTCAACCATGGTGAAGGCCTTGATGTGCACCTTCGGAAAACGCTGCTTCAGCCCGCGCACCAGGTCGAGAAAGTATTCGAGAGGGAGATCGGGATGCAGCCCGCCGACGATGTGAAACTCCGTCACCGCCTCCGAGTAGCCCGAGGCCGCCGTCTCCCATGCCTCTTCCAGGGCCATCGTGTAACCAGCGGGATCGCCCTTCTTACGGCCGAAGGCACAGAGTTTGCATGCCGCTACACAGACATTTGTGGGATTAATATGGCGGTTGACGTTGAAGTAAGTCACATCCCCGTGCAGCCGCTCGCGCACATGGTTGGCCAGCCAGCCCACGGCCAGCACATCCGCCGAGCAATAGAGCACGAGGCCATCGTTGAAGTCCAGACGTTCGCCCGCCAGCACTTTGGCTGCGATCGCTTCAAGCCGCTGGTCGTGTGTTCGAAACGGTGCTGAAGGGCGGGAAGCCGCTGTCTCACTCTGCATACTGCAATGATACAGAAGCCGATTCTCTCGCAACCATGGTCCTTTCCCAGCCCAGCGTATTTCCGCGACGCTGTACACCGGAAGACAGGTTGGCAATCGATCTACCTGAGATTTGGAGGATAAAAAGCGGGGGAGGAACTACTAAAGGATGGTCACTGAGACAACAGCTATTGAGCTGTTTGACTCCATTCTACACCGAGCAAGGGCGCGCTACTTCTTCCCCATTTCCATGCCCGTTCCCCGAGGCTCCACAAGCACGCCGTCAAAAAGCGAGGCCGCAATCATCCTGTCTTCCACAGCACGAATCTTATTGATGCGGAAGCCGGTCTCTGCCCACGTCCAGGCAAGCGTCTTGGGATGGATCGCATAGACCTGATCGCTCGACTGAGAGCTGACGAGAATCTTGCCCAGGTGGGCGTCATAGACGAGGTCGTCGATATCGGTCAATGGGAAGCGGTTGATCCAGAGCCACGTGTGTCCCAGATCGTGCGTAAAGTAAACGCCCTCGCGCGCTCCCAGCCATAAGGTCCCATCTGACGAGAAAGCGAGACTATGGATGCGAGTGAGCATCGCTGGAATGTCCATGTGCGCCCAGGTTTGGCCTGCGTCCTTTGAGAGAACCGCGCCATCCGGCCGGATGGCCGCCAGCAAGGCTCCTCGCGCGGCAACCGCAACATAGCTCACCGAGCCCATCACCGGGCCGCCTTGCCAACTAGCGCCTCTGTCTTTGCTGGTAAAGAGCCCCGCCGTGGTCGAAGCCAGCCACGCATCCCCCGACAGGTCGAGACCGTAGACTCGCCCGCCGATCTCGCGAGCCTGATCCTTCACTTCTTTCTCGACCTGAACGCTTGTTCCAGGGTGCGTTTCAATGGCCGTAGTGATCAGCGTGTTCTGAATGGTATTTCGCGGTCGCCATACCGGTGCCGGCGTACTCTGGCCCGCGTCGGACGGATCCTGAGTGCCTTCGTCCAGGGCAAAGATGCCATGATTGGTTCCAGCCAGGATGGTTCCATCCGGCGACTTTGCCAGGGCAAAGACGTCGCGCCCTTCGAGACCATCGGAGATCTGCTTCCATTGTGAGCCGCCGTCGGCGGAGACGAACACACCGCCAAAGCTCTTGTCATTCACCACTCCCGCAAAGAGCCGCACCGAATTGGAGTCGGTCGAACCATGGCCATCGACCAGCAGCGCCTCCACCCTCCGCTCCGAGAAGCCCTCGTTGGAGGAGACAAAGCTTGCCGCCGCATCCTGACTCAACAGAACGCCGCCGCGATCGACGGCCAGCAGCACACGCTTTGGGTCCTGCGGATCGACAAAGACATCGTTGACGATCACCTCCGGGCCGGTCATGCGTTCGAATTTTCTGCCGCCGTCGCCGCTCTTGTAGAGCCCTTCGGTCGTTCCGGCGTAGACGACCTTTCGGTCAGCCGGGTCCTGTTTCAGCACACGCGTCCGGCGCGCGGTCGAGGGGATTCCGTTGATCTTTTTAAAGAGCTCAGCCGCGTTCACGCTCTTGTAGATTCCCGAGCAGGCGCTGGCAAACACAATCTTTGGCTGCTCTGGATCGATAATGATCGAAAAAACATCCGAGTCGTCAATGACGCCTTTCTTGATGTTGTGCCAGCTCTTGCCACCGTTGCTGGTCTTCCACGGCAGATGCCATGTGCCGGCATAGATGATCTCAGGATCGTTGGGGTCGATCGCCAACGATTCGATCTCGTGAATCTCCTTGCTGCCCTTTGGGCTGATCCGTGCCCAGGAGGAGCCGCCGTCACTGCTGCGGAAGACTCCTTCCAGAGTTCCGGCATAGAGCATCTTGGCATCCGAAGGCGCCTGAGCGAAGGCGCGAATCGACTGGCCGCGCAGTCCGGCAACGGCACTCCAGCTCTTTCCGGCATCGTGGCTCACCCACAACCCGCCGTCGGGATGATCCAGCTTCCATGCGGCCACAAAGACCGTCGATGGATTCGCGCTGTCCACGACGATATGGTCCAAAATCAGGTCGTCTGAGGAATCGAGCCTCGATAGCCGGTGCCAGGAGCCGCCCCCATCCAGCGATTCGTAGAGCCAGCTGTTGGTAGCGCCAAGATATAGGTGCCGGGGATCGCCTGGAACCCCCGCAAATGCCCGCGCATCGCCGCCGTCCGGGCCAACCGCATTCCAAAACGGCTGCTCCGCCCGTCCTGGACCTGCAATCAAAAGCAACGCCGCAATCAACGCCTGTACAAATCGTCCAGACCGGGCAAGGAAATCAACGCAAACTCGCAAAAGATTCATACAGCGAACAGACTCCCTGACTTCGATCGATGCGCGAAAAAAGGCCTGAAACGCAAGAGGTTGACCGGCGAGCCGGTCAACCTCAAATAACTCCACGAGGAATCCCTCAACCTGGCATCCGTGCGGCCGTTCGTTGCGCTCTCGCTGGCCAGACTCTCGGTTTTCTTGCCCAGAGCGGACCGGACGGCCTAGTTGCAGCGCCACAAAGCCGCTCAGCGCGAAGATTCATGCGCATGAACACCCTTCACTGCGGAAGAGGCATACGATCACGTGCGTCTCTATTTACCGTACCATAGGCAAGATCGCCGCCAGGAACAATTTGCAGACGCGTCTCGACCTTCTGTGTCACTCGGGGAAGACTTGTCCTACACGGCATTCAGAGTCTTCAGCAGGCTGCGCGGCTCGCGCTGAATCTTCTCCTGCAATAGAGTGATTGCATAGATGAGCTGCTCCGGGCGCGGGGGGCATCCGGGCACATAGATATCCACGGGAATCACCTGATTCACGCCTTGCACTAATGCATAGTTATTGAAGACTCCGCCCGAGGTGGCGCAGGCGCCCATCGAGATCACCCACTTGGGCTCCGGCATCTGATCGTAGAGCCGGCGAATCACCGGCGCCATCTTCTGCGAGACGCGCCCGGCAACCACCATCAGGTCGCTCTGCCGCGGCGAGGGTCTGAAGACCTCGGCGCCGAAGCGCGCAACGTCATAACGCGAGGCTCCCATCGACATCATCTCGATCGCGCAGCAGGCCAGCCCAAAGGTCATGGGCCAGACGGAGTTTTTCCTGATCCAGTTCACGGCGAAGTCGAGCGAAGTGAGCAGCACACCCTCCGGCTCTTCATAGCCGTAGTTCACTTCCTTCAGCTTCACCCGGTTGGGCGCATAGCTATCCAGCGCTCCAAACAGGTACCGATCCCGCTCCGCCGACTCCATATATCCAATATACCCCCGCTTCTCTAAATGCGGCCGGCCCGCGGACGAAGTACCGTTCTGCGTTGCCATTCGTCCAGCCGATGAGCGCCATGGCCATCGGCGCCATCGCCGGCGTCGTCTGCTGCTTCATGGTCTTCCATCAGGTCCGCAATCAGGCCGTCGGCATGGGAATCGGCTGGGCGTTGGCTGTCATTATGATCGCTCGCTCTGCTCTTCCCGGGCGACAAGACGATGGGCCTCCGTGTCTCATCTAATGAGGAGGTCCAAGGCCTCGATCTCTCCAAGCACGGCGAAGAAGGCTACGAGTTCAACACATGACTCCTGGGGTGCCCGAGCTCCGGGACCCCACGGACTGGCCTTCTCCGTGGGGTGGAGTTCCTCGCATCTCGGGACCTGGGATGCCGTACAATGATTCACTGTTCCAAGTAAGCTAGAACCGAGGAATCCACACATGCTCAAGATCGAAGCCGTCATTCAGCCCGCCAAGCTCGATAGCGTCAAGGAAGCCCTGATCGAAGCTGGCATCGAAGGCATCACCATCCTGGAAGCCCGCGGCCACGGCCGCCAAAAGGGCCACACCGAGTTCTATCGCGGCCGCGAATACACCGTCGATCTTCTCCCCAAGGTCAAGATGGAGATGGTCGTCGCCGACGCCTTGAAAGACAAAGTCATTCAAGCAATTCTCAGCGCGGCCCGGACCGGCCACATCGGCGACGGCAAGATCTTCGTCAGCCGCGTCGACGACGCCATCCGCATCCGTAACGACGAACGCGGCGATGCAGCCATCTGATTGCGTCTAATCTCCTCTCCGCCGAAGCAAGCGTTCTACCCGCCTGAGTCGAGGGCCCGCAGCTTGGTCAAGGGTCCTCGGTTCAGCCATTCGGACCACGCACACCGGAAAGTCCTCTACCTCTGACGAAGTGAGATTGCAATAGATTCTTAGGCACTCGACCCGCTTTTTAACAGATTTCTAGAGAATCTTCATGGATTCCTTATGCGTGGAACCTTAACCTTCTGAGTGGAATCGCGCAAAAAACATTGATCTGGCGTCACCGGCGGCGGATCTGCGCCCGGCTTCAAGCGAGTGTTGGGGCAATCGCAAATACACACAGACCTGCGTTGCCCAAGCCTGGTATTTCGCGATGGTAGTCTGCCGCTCGCCTCTCGCATTGGCCCCGGCTCTCCGCATCTTCTAGTCTTCTTGGGAGTAGAAACCTCATGTGTCGTCGAATCAAACTGATGCTTCTTGCCATCGTCCTCGGAGTTCCGGGCCTTGCCCTGGCCGTAGCTCCCGATCTGAACAGCGCCCCCTCGGCGCAGGCCACGCAGGCCAAGGTTGAGGCCCTCCAGCAGGCCGTTAACGCCGCTCAGGCCGCAAGCGTCAAGGCTCAGGCCGCTGCCGCCAGCGCCCAATCGGCCGGCGACAATGCCTGGATGCTCACCTCGGCAGCCCTCGTGCTGCTCATGACTGGCCCCGGTCTGGCGCTCTTCTACGGCGGCCTGGTCCGCAAGAAAAACATCCTTGGCACTATGATGCAGAGCTTCGCCATGATGTGCCTCGTCACCATCATCTGGGCCGTCTGCGGCTACTCACTGGCCTTCGGCCATGGCAACTGGTTCATTGGAGGCTTCGAGCACCTGTTTTTGAAAAACGTGCCCATCGCCGCCGACCCGAACAACTTCTATGCGCCGACCATCCCTGAGCAGACCTACATGATCTACCAGCTCATGTTCGCCATCATCACCCCGGCGCTGATCTGCGGCGCATTTGCCGAGCGCATGAAGTTCTCGGCCATGGCCATCTTTCTCAGCCTGTGGTCGATCGTCGTCTACAGTCCGATGGCTCACATGGTCTGGGGCGTCGGCGGCCTGTTGAACTCGAACGGCGGCAGCATTCCCTCGCTCGACTTCGCCGGCGGCACCGTCGTTCACATCACCTCGGGCGTCTCCGCGCTGGTCACCGCGCTTTACCTCGGCAAGCGCATCGGCTATCCGCAAACCAAAATGTCTCCCCACTCGCTGGTTCTGAGCTTCATCGGCGCATGCCTGCTTTGGGTTGGCTGGTTCGGCTTCAACGCCGGCAGCGCGCTGGCCGCCAGCTCTCTGGCCACCTCGGCCTTCATCAACACCCACTTCGCGACAGCTACAGCGGCGCTGGGCTGGACCATCTTCGAGTGGCTGCATAATGGCAAGCCCACGGCGCTCGGCGCCATCTCCGGCGCGGTCGCCGGACTCGTTGCCATCACCCCGGCCTCCGGCTTCGTGCATCCCATGTCGGCGCTGGTCATCGGCCTCATCGCCGGATTCGTCTGCTCCTTCATGGTCTTCAAGGTCAAGGCCCTCTTCGGTTACGACGACTCGCTCGATGCCTTTGGCGTGCATGGCGCCGGCGGAACCCTGGGCGCAATCCTCACCGGCTTCTTCGCCGCCGCGGCCATCAACTCCAACAACAAGGACGCGGCCGGCAACGTGATCTCCGGCGCGATCGACGGACACTGGCATCAGGTCATCAATCAGCTCATCGCTGTCGGCATCTCATGGGCCATCGCCATCGCCGGCACGCTCGTTCTGCTCGTCCTCATCGACAAGACCGTCGGTCTCCGTGTCAGCCCCGAGGATGAGAACGAAGGCCTCGACCTCTCACAGCACGGCGAGGAAGGCTACGACTTCGCCACCTAGAGCCGCCACTCCGATTCTTGTTCACCAAAATTCCGGGGGGACTGGCACAACCAGCCCCCTCGCCTGTTAGGCTGTCTAGCGAGGCGTTTTCCCTATGATCAAGATCGAAGCTATTCTGCAACCTTCCAAGCTGGACGCAGTCAAGGATGCCCTGCTCGAAGCCGGCATCGAAGGCATGACCATCCTCGAAGCCCGCGGTCATGGCCGCCAAAAGGGCCATACCGAGTTCTATCGCGGCCGCGAATATACCGTCGATCTCCTGCCCAAGGTCAAGATCGAACTGGTGGTCAACGAGGACATGAAGGAAAAGACCCTTCAGGCTATCATCGGCGCCGCCCGCACCGGCCGCATCGGCGACGGCAAAATCTTCGTCAGCCGCATCGACGACGCCATCCGCATCCGTAACGACGAGCGCGGCGAAGCGGCTCTCTAGCGATCCAGAAAATTGGGTGCCCCAGGTCCGGATTCTCGGACCTGGGATCCCATACCTTACCGCGGACATTTGTTATTGTGAGCGCTTGCGTCGCTTCCATTCTGCGAGTCTTTCTTTCACCACTTCAAATCTGGCTGCCTGCTCCGGCGAGAGTGGCGCGTGTTTGCATCGCCGGAAAATATCTCTGTACATATAGCCGGAACGATAGAAAAATGGGCGAAGCTCAAGGAAGCAGATAGCCGCTTCCATCGCTAGAGGCGCGCCCGAGGCAATTCTGTCGTATGCGCCAACAAAGCCCCCTGGAAATGCGAGCGCGTGGAAGCCCGCACTCAGCGCTTCGCTTGCCTGATACCACTCACTCCATTTCTCAGGACTCAAGTCCCGAGACAGGAAAGCCTGCTTTCTCCGGTCATTCAGCTGAACAATCTCGGCTGCGTTCTTGCGGATTTGTTGCTTGATTCGATCTGAATCCATCGCGTTCACGAACCACTTCGGGGCGTTAGCTCAGGCCAGCATCTTTAGGCCGTGCTTCTCAACAATATCCAGCAACTTGAGCGCCATTCCGCTGGGTTTCTTCGCGCCCGATTCCCATTTCTCAACTGTCGATTCGCTGGTATTCAGGTAGCGCGCAAAGACCGGCTGGCTCACACGCTGGCTTTCGCGAATCCGCTTGATCCGCTTGGGCGCCATTGCTGCGGGAACCGACAGGCAGGACGCGTCGAACCCCCGCATCGTCTCCTGATCTATAGCACCCACCCTGAACATCGCCGAGGCTGAAGAATGAATAGCCTCAAACGCATCGCTCTTGAATTTGCGCTTATCTGTCATTGCAAATCTCCATCCAGGAATTATCTTGTGTCAGTTCGTCGACCTGCTGCTCCGTCAGTGTCGCGTAAACTTTGGCGAGCTTCCTGAACTTAGTTAGCTCCTCGTCTTCGATATTGCTCCGATCCTTCTTCGCAAACACATATTCATAGACCCAGTATCGCCCGCCCCTTGCAACAATGATCGAGCGGTAGCGATTCTTGCCCAAGCGCTTCTTGAAGACTCCTCCGCCCAGATCGATGGCCTGCCCTTGCATCACTTGTCGAATGGCTGCGCAAAGCTCTGCATCCTTGATGCTCGCCCTGCTCGCCGCCTTGGCAAACCAGGCTGTCTTGAAAACCCGTTCCGGTCTTCCGGCCCGATCCGACATATTGCCTAGTGTAGCACCTGGTGCTATTGCAGCACAAGAGAAACACCTCCCACTCCGCTCAGTATGGGCTTCGCTTCCCCCCGTGGATTGTCTATTTGATTCGATCTGAATCCACTGCGTGCATTTGGACTCGTCTGCAATTACCGCTGCGAGTATCCACCGGCAGTGGGGTACCAGACCAATGGTCTGGACAATAAGGCAAGGAACAAAGGGCATGATCCGCATTTAAGCTGGTGAAGTCCCGGGCGTTGGCAGTTAAGGCCGCTGGCTCACTGAAGCCTT
>Ga0181535_10004564_pt1 | contig 15322 bp, 12 predicted proteins | sample PEATcosm2014_Bin_44_FD_119774 | JGI IMG/M metagenome (GOLD analysis project Ga0181535, IMG submission 119774) | Peatland microbial communities from MTU Mesocosm Facility, Houghton, MI, USA - PEATcosm2014_Bin17_30_metaG | ecosystem: Environmental > Terrestrial > Soil > Wetlands > Peat | place... | reverse complement strand
CACGGGCGATAGGATTATGAATAGCCGCTAACAGGAGGTATCATGGATGAAAGTGTTGGCAATCAACGGCAGTCCGAGAAAGAAATGGAACACGGCGATGCTGCTCGGAAAAGCCCTTGAAGGCGCGGCATCGTCAGGCGCACAGACTGAACTCATCCATCTCTACGATCTTGACTTCAAGGGCTGCACAAGCTGCTTTGCATGCAAGCTGAAAGGCGGCAAAAGCAACGGAAAATGCGCCATGAAGGATGGGTTGACTCCGGTCCTCGATAAGCTTTCCAAAGCGGACGCCTTTGTCCTCGGTTCACCGATTTACTTTGGCACGGTGACAGGAGAGATGCGGTCATTCATGGAACGACTGCTCTTCCCGTATCTGGCTTATACGTTGCCGCCACAATCACTATTTGGCCGGAAGATCCCCACCGCGTTCATATACACGATGAACGTTTCGGAAGATCTGATGAAGCAGGCTTCCTACCCTGTGCATATGAATCTGAATGAAAACGTGCTGAGTCGAATCTTCGGCCACGCGGAGTCGCTCTGTTCTTTCGAAACGCTCCAGTTTGAGGACTACGACAAGGTGGTATTTAACTATTTTGATCCAGAGGTACGACGAGAGAGGCGAAGAACGGTATTCCCAGAGGATTGCAAAAAGGCCTTTGCCTTAGGTGCCCGATTGGCACAGAAGTCACAATAAAGAGAGGGGCGCAAACTGCTTCGATGTTGCATTAACACATCGGCACTGTCCTGCCACCTTGACACAATCAGGTTATCTGGGAATATTCCAATATGACCACACCCCTGAAAGCAAAGTCGTCAATCGAAGACATTCGTAAGCGATTCGATGCTGAAGTTGAGCGGTTCACAAATATTGAGACAGGACAGACGGCGACAATGGATGCGCCGCTTGTCATGGATCTGATCACAAAAGCGGCCGTTGCATCAACTCCCAGAATCGAGAAGGTACTCGATATCGGTTGTGGCGCCGGCAACAACACGATGAAGCTCCTGAAGCTTATTGGATCGTTTGACTGCGATCTGGTTGATCTGAGTTCTAAAATGCTGGAGAAAGCCCGCCAGCGAATCACGGCGGTGAACAAAAAGACAACTCGAATAATCCAAGGCGACTTCAGAACGGTTAATCTTAACCCGCCATACGACGTTATCATTGCAGCAGCAGTGCTTCATCATCTACGAGATGACAGGGATTGGGAGAACGCGTTTACCCGTATTTACAGCCTGACGGCACCGGGAGGAAGCTTCTGGATTACTGATCTGATTAAGCATGAGACAGACCCCGTGCAATCATTTATGTGGAAACGATATGGCGAATACCTGACGGCATTGCAGGATCAGTACTACCGTGACGAGGTCTTTGCGTATATTGACAAGGAAGACTCACCGCGTTCTGTCATTTATCAGCTGGATCTTCTGAGGCGTGTTGGATTCAAGCATGTTGAAGTATTGCATAAAAACGGGCCTTGCGCTGCATTTGGCGCGATAAAGGAAGGCTGAAGGGAACAAGATGCCAGCACATGATATTAAATGCGAGATCGTAGACGTAAAGGCGCCAGGCGACATCTGCCCAGGTACGGCAAATTGCCGGCTTGGCGAGTGATACGTGTTAGGGGCGAGGACACCGGAACCGAAGGGCATGTGTGGACGGGCATATCACGCAGTGCACTCTATGACGTTCGCAATGCGCTGGAGTGACAGGCTGGCGCTGGAGAATGGCGATCAATGTAATATCTTGGCTTCTCGTTACAGGCAAAGTGTCCGAGAATGTTAGAAGTTGCAGTGTAAAATGAAGTTTGTAGTACCAGATTCAATCCTGAAAGAAACGACTAGATGTCCCAACAAGTTTTCCTGCCTGGAAACTGGTCAATGCGGATCACAGGAAAGATGCACTGTGGACTATGCCGACGGAAAGGACGTGCTGTTTCTTGTTTCAAATGAGCCAAGGTCGTGTCCACACCGTATTCCTTTTGGCGGATAAACGGTCTGTAGATGCCCAACCCATTAGGCGAGTTATCAGAAACAATGAACATACGGATGCTGACATGTCTGATACTCGTTGCAATTGGTCTCGTGATGTATTGTGCGAATCTGTATGTCTGGTGGGAATGGTTTGATGCAAAGAACTGGAAAAAGAGCGAAACGAATAAAATAGCTTCAGATGATGGATGACACCTCTTGGCGTAACGTTGAATCGCGCAGCATTCAAAGCCTACATTACTTTCCCAACTGCCTCGGCAACGGCTTCGACGCCGATCTGGGCCATGCAGGCGATGTTGCGGCAAGGCTTGTGATAGCCAAATATGAAGCAGGGCGCGCATGGAAGATCGCTACGCACAACCGCGTGAGTGTGACTGTCGGTTCCCCATTTCTGGTGGTCAGATGGACCAAATAACACGACGGTCGGCGTGCCAAGAGCGACTGCAAGATGTGCCAGCCCGGAATCGGTGCCGATGAAAACGCGGGATTGCTTGATCGCGGCCGCCGTTGCTTCAAGATTGAATTTGCCTGCAACAGAGATCGCCTTGTAATCCGCCTTGAGGGTGTCCTTCGCTATTTCCGCGCTGACATTTCGATCGCCGGCTCCGCCAATTAACACCATGCCCAGATCGCGATTATTCTTAAGAAGCTCCGCGAGCTTAACATAATTCTCAGTGCGCCACAGTTTGTGTTTCGAACTGCTTCCAGCATGCACAACGGCAAAACCCGCGGTGCCAGTGGCCTGTTTGATCTCATCAAACATTGTTTGTGGCATTTCAGGTTTAAGTGATGGGAGAGCTTCGTCAACGTCATAACAAGTATTGACTATGCCAAGCGGTTCAATCAGTCGCATGAACTGATCGCCTTCGTGTCCGTCTGGCGAATAGTTGACGAGATGAGTATAAAGCGGGTTGCGGCGCGGATTGATTTTGAAACCGATCCTGACCGGCGACTTGCTAAGCAGGGCAAAGATTGCCGAGAAATGATGGAATTGCTCGGTATCTATCGCAACGTCATAACTGCGGCTTCGGAGCCGGCAAAGAAAACCCAGCGGATTGGCGTCGTAAATCAGCGCGCTCGCCGCCATGCCGGCGAGCTTTAGCACATCAACGTTGCGCTTCTCGCAGACTATATCAATCATCGCCTGCGGATATTTCTCCTTGAGGAGCCTGATAACCGGCAGCAGAAGAATCATGTCGCCCATTCCGCCTGGGCGGATAATCAGGAGGCGCCGCACCTGTTTCGGAATCGCAAGCGTCGCAGGTGTGTCACCGTGGATTGTGTGGTTCAGGCTGCCCATGATCCTGCACAGCCACGAACCGAGAGTGGCATCGAGATTTTGCAGGAATTTAGTGCGGTCGAAAATACTCATTTAGATCCTTTCCGAAAACAACAGCAAACCAATGCCGTAGCCGCCAGTCCGAGCGCCGTCAAAAAACGTCCGGCATAGTCGGGCAACGTGGAGCCATAGTAAAGCTCAACTTCTTCCCGCTCCGGATAGACCAGCATAAAACATGGCGTCACCATGTAGATTCGTTTTGCTCCGCGCACTTTCCAGTTGGGGTAGTAAGTGAACTTGACGATGTGCGGCAAGCCAATGCCGCTTGTTCTGAATCCGATGCTATTGTCCGTGATCTTCTCGTCCCAGATTCGGCAGATGTTGGTGATGGCCGAACCGCCGCATGTCTCAGGCGGTTGACTTTCACCCGGTTGGAGAAGGATGCGTGGCTGATCAAGCAATCCAACATTATAGATCCAGTCTAGTCCGGCATGTTTCCAATCGTTGGTCACGAGTGGAACGGGATGATTCTTCGGAACGAACACATAACTCCCATTGTGTGTGGTCAGTTCGTACAACTGCCAGCCTTGGGATTCGCGCAGAAATGTCCAGTCCGGCGATTGTGCCAGCGCGGCTTTTGTCAGGGGCGAGACTGCGATGAAATGCTTCACGTTGAAAAGTTCAAGATGCTTCGTCGCGTTGGTGAAGTTGAAAGTTGTGGGTTTCACGATCGGCGGGAAACCTGCGCAATGATCCGACGTCTCGCTTTGAATATAATATGAAAACATCGAACCTATCGCCGAGTTGACAATGCCGCCTTCGAGGATCGGTTTCCTGATCACCTGTGGAACGCATTCAAAAATACGTGACGATCCGAACGAGGAATTCCTGTCACTCAAATCGTTGGCGAGCCGGCCCGGCGTTCCGTCGAGCGGTAAAACGAGGTCCCTGAAAACCGGCCAGCGCGGCTTATTCTCAAGCCCTTCATAATTCCATTCCGCCCAGCTTCGGACCGAATTCGGTTTGCCGGGGCCAAACACGAGCGCCGCAAGCAGGATGGCCGTAACGGCAACTTCCACCGCTTTCAGTTTTTCCAAAAGCAGCGCCACGCCGCACGCGGCGAGGGCGAGCAGGGAATAGATGACAAACGGCCAGAGTCGAACGTTAACAAATACGGGAGACACTTTGTCATAGCCGTAGCGCAGCAGGAATAAGGAAGCGGCCAGCATCCAGAATGTAACGGCAACAAATTTCGTGCGTCGCCAGATGGTCAGCGGAAGCGCCAGCGCGGCAGGCAGAAGCAGCACCTTCGCGAACCGAGGAATATCTCTCCAAAGATCAATCGCCCAATTCTCGCCGAAATCCATGGAGTAGGCGCGTTTAGCCATCAACGGAAGGAGCCACCACGCCATGAGAAGGAATGCCAGCCCGCATTCCTTGAAAAGTACGGCGATTGCTTTCAGTGCGCCATTCTTTGGGCGCAAAAAAGGAAATACCGCGAGCGTCAGACCGGCAATGATGCTCGTGAAAAAATGCGATGCGACAAGTAGAACCAGGAGAAATACGGTGCTGAGCCTGAACTTGCCGTCGTCTGCGTCGCGCCACGAACATGCAATAAAAAGCAGCATTATCGGGAAGCTGATACTGTTGGAAATCATGCCAGCGAATGTGCTGTAGATGTTCACTCCCCATTTCGTGTTGGACACATCGAATAACAGCGGGATCATTGCGATGGCCAGAAGGATCGGTCCCGGCCGCGGAAGGCGCATGATCCGGCCGGCCGCATAAGCGCATGCAGGCAGGGAAAGAATGCCCAATACGCTCACCAGCTTGAAGGCGATGTTGAACGGGATAACGAAACTCAGAGCCGACATCAGTACATATGGCAGACAGAAATAGAATTGGAATAGCGGGAAGCCGCACCACCATCCGTTTGCCCATGAGATAATTCTGCCATGGTGAAAGAGTTGCTCCTTGAGATGGCTGACCATGTAATTATGCGCTACGGTGTCGCCGCCAACTGTAAGCGTGTCCGTCAGCAGGAGAGATGGCGGGATAAAACACAGTGTGAAGCCTGCGAGAATGACAAGGATGGCGTAAGGGAAAACGAGTCGCAAGAAACCGGGCAGGGGCGCATCCGGCAACCTGATGAATTGCGACGCAGCAAAAACAACGATAAGAAAGATGATCACGGCTATCCAGTATTTTGGCTGCATGAACGATAGCGGTCCCGGATAAGGGAGGATGTTAATGCGCCCTGACGTGGCGACGCTGTGATGCAGCCCGCCGGCGTCATAATCCAGCACGGCAATGACCGGATAGCGTCCAAGGCGAGCCGATGTTTTGGAGAAGGCAAAATGCAGCGTCTCCTCTTCATGCGGCTGCAGCAGTACCTTGACAACGGGTTTACCACATTGAAAAGGATCTGGAAGGACAAGAGTGACCCTGGCTGTCAACACTGTGGAAACAGGCGATTTGATGTTTACACCAATGTCGCCGTCTTTTCTGCCTGGCACCGACGGCATGGAAACGGATACCGATTCCTTGATCGCTTCCGGGTCGGCCGTGAAAAGCGGTATTGTCGAGAGCGTGGAGAACGGAAAGCCTGCGTCGTCCTCGTAGAAAACCGTAACTATTGCGGTATGGACGCCGGCAGATGGCGCAGCGCCGAGGTCGAGCGCGACGTGGAAAAGTCCGTTGCTGTCCAGAGTGTCCCTGGTTTCGCTTGCAGCTAGACTGTCCTCCATTCTGGCCTCGATACGTACGAATCTGGCTTGCTCGTCGCCCGTGTTGGTGACATCGGCAGAAATGGCGACTTTGCCACTGCTGAGATTTGAGGAAGGTTTGATTTTGATGGCAATACTGGCAGCATCGCAAACGCCGCCCAGCAATTGCATACATATAAGCACACCAATGAGAATACGAAACGTTCCCATTGCGGGCTTGTATCACAGCAAGCCGCGCAATGTCCATGTCGCGATTAACCTCTGCGCTCTACTGCTCTCAATGAAGCTCGCTCAGAGGGCGATGACAAGAGGAATTGAATATATGCTGGTCCTGGTCGCCTTTTTTATGTCAACGAGCCGGCCAGGAGTTCGCTCAGTCTGCCTATCTCGACTCGATCCTGCTTCATGGTATCGCGGTCTCGTACAGTGACCGTGTTGTCGGTCAATGTCTGGAAGTCAATCGTAACGCAGAATGGCGTGCCGATTTCATCCTGCCTGCGATAACGCCGGCCTATCGCACCGGATATGTCCCAGAAGCACGGCCACCGTTTCTGCAGAAGATCGAACACGCCTCTTCCCTTTTCCATGAGTTCAGGTTTATTTTTGAGCAGTGGGAATACTGCAACTTTGACCGGCGCAATTCGGGGATGGAACCGCATGATCGTTCGCGCTTCATACCCCTGCGGTGGCTGCTTGCCGGGCTCGGCTGGAATTGGCGCTCCACCGGATTCGGACGCCGGAACCCATTCCTGGTGATATGCATTGCAAATCAGCGCCAGAGCAATCCGATCCACGCCAGCTGAAGGCTCGACGACGTGCGGGACAAACTTCTCGTTCGTCTCCTGGTCAAAGTATTCCATGGATTTGCCGCTGAATTCCTGGTGCCGGCTCAAGTCGAAATTGCCGCGTGCGGCGATGCCTTCGAGTTCCTGAACGCCAAACGGGAAAGCGTACATGACATCAACGCAGGCTGATGCATAATGAGCCAGTTCGTCCTTGCTGTAGACGTATTTCTGAAGGCTGCTGGCTGGAAGGCCGATTGATTGATACCACTTCATCCTCTCCTCGACCCAGTAATCGTGCCACTGCTGGTCAGTGCCTGGTTTCACGAAGAACTCCAGTTCCATTTGCTCGAACTCGCGGGAACGGAAAGTAAAATTCTTCGGATTGATTTCATTGCGAAAAGCCTTGCCGATCTGCGCGATACCGAATGGAACTTTCTGCCGCGCTGTGGCCAGCACATTGTTGAATTGCGCGAAGATGCCCTGCGCCGTCTCGGGACGCAGATATGCGACAGCCGACTCGTCTTCGACAGGACCGACGAAAGTCTTGAACATCAGATTGAACGACCGCGGTTCGGTCAGGTCTTTTCCGCCGCAGGCAGGGCACTGCGTTCCGTCCGGCAGGCTGAAACCTTTTTCCGTTTTGATCAACTTCTTATCCTGCTCCTCGCAGAGATTGTCGGCCTTGTAGCGCTTTTTGCAGGTCTTGCAGTCAACCATCGGATCGGCAAATCCTGCAATGTGGCCGGAAGCTTCCCACACCTTCGGATGCATGATGATCGATGAGTCCAGCCCGACGATGTTCTCGCGATTCTGGACTATGTCCCGCCACCAGGCATCGCGGATGTTGCGCTTCAGTTCGCAGCCGAGCGGACCGTAATCCCAGAATCCGTTGATCCCGCCATAAATCTCGGAGCTCTGAAAAATGAAACCGCGCCGTTTGCACAGTGACGCGATCTCTTCCATCGTTCGTTGTTGCTCATTGCTTTTCATGCCGCCGTATCCTGCGAGCGTTGGCGGTCTTAGTCAAGACTGAAGGAAAATAGACACAGGGATTTGAGAATTCCGGCTGAAGCCGGTACTACAAACGCTAACAACGTGAAGTGCGATGCGAGTGATGCCAGCACCGTTCTCCCTCACTGCGTTCGGGGTGAACGGTCCTACATTGCGTTTCTCTTTTGCTGTTGTAGGACCGCTTACTCACCGCGAAGCGGGGAGAAGCGGCGTGAGAAACGCGGCTAATCGCGTTGACCAGCGATCTTGATCTGATAGATTAAAGCAAAGGAGACACATCATGGATGAACAGAGACATTTTGACAGACGGGAGACGCTGGCATATTGGCCTGCCACGGATATGGAGAAAGGCGAGTCCGTGGGCGTGGTCACCAATCTCAGCGAGAAAGGTGTAGAGATACACAGCAAGCATGGCTTCGTGAAGGGGCAGACGCTCACGATACGAATTGCCGTGGATGCGAAGCTGTGCGGAACTGATCACATATCGCTGGTCGTAGAAAATGTCTGGTCTCGTGCCAGCGGGGTCGCCGGCCTCTTTCACGCCGGATTCAGGAGCGTGGATATTTCGGACAGGGCAAAACGGGCTCTTCGCAATCTCATGGCGGCTTTCAGCTATCTGGCGCCGCCGGAAGGCATTTAGAAAGGAGAATCATGATACGAATCGCGATTATCGGGACAGGCGGCATGGCAAATGGTCATGCCGAGAATTTCAAGAAAATACCGGCCGTGAAGCTTGTCGCAGCATGCGACGTTGTCGATGGCAAGGCCGCCGATTTTGCAAAACGACACGGCATTCCTGCCTCAGCGGTATTCACGGATGTGGACAAACTGCTCAAGAACATCGAGTTCGACGCCGTGTCCGTCGTCACCACTGACGCAGGCCATGCTCCAATTTCGCTCAAGTGCGTTGCGGCGGGCAAGCATGTTCTCTGTGAGAAGCCGCTGGCCACCAATTATGCGGATGCAAAGAAAATGGCGGACGCCGCGAAAAGCAAAGGTGTGATTAACATGGTGAATTTCTCGTACAGGAATTCGTCCGCTATTCACAAGGCTGCGCAAATCGTACGCAGCGGCGCGCTCGGGCGCATCATGCATGTGGAAGCCGCTTATCGCCAGAGCTGGCTTGCCTCGAAAGCATGGGGCGATTGGCGTGACAACACAAGCTGGTTGTGGCGGCTCTCCTCGAAGCACGGCAGCATGGGCGTTCTCGGCGACATTGGCGTACATATCCTCGATTTCGCGTCCTACGCGGCAGGCGACATCTCCTCGATAAACTGCCTGCTCAAGACTTTCGACAAGGTCAAAGGCAATAAGTTTGGCGAGTATGTGCTGGATGCCAATGACTCGGCCGTGATGACCGTGAAACTGGCCAACGGAGCCATCGGCACGATACATACCAGCCGATGGCAGACCGGCTATGCCAATTGCCTGGAATTGTTCATTCACGGGGACAAGGGTGCAATCCACATCAATCTGGACAAGTCCTTCTCCGAATTGGAAATTTGCAAAGGCAAGGATGTGCACAAACGTGTTTGGAAAACCGTGAAGTGCGGCAAGACGCCGAATATATACCAGCGCTTCATCAAAAGCATCAAGACTGGAAAGAACGATCAGCCCGATTTTGCGAGAGGCGCGGCGATTCAGAAAGTGATAGATGCCTGTTTTAAATCTGACCGGCGCGGTCGCTTTGTGGTGATTTGAGGTGGCGGAAGATTGTCGTGAAGCACCATGTCTGGAAAGACCGATTTTGCCAGACATGGAAAAACCCCTTATTTTTCATATATTTTGCTTGCTATTGTTCGGTCATTCGGCTCAAATCGCGCCAATTTACAAACCTAACTAACTGAAAGGAGTTAGAACAATGGGCAAGGCAAAGACGAAGACAGAGATCATCACGGGCGTCGCGGAAGCGGCGGAAATAGCCAAGAAGCAGGCCAAGGCAGCAATCGAAGGTCTCGTGGCGATGGCGTACAAGGGCGCAGCGGATGGATTCACGATTCCAGGACTCGGCAAGCTGATCAAGGTGAAGCGCAAGGCCCGCATGGGGCGCAACCCGGCAACGGGTGCGGTCATTCAGATCCCGGCAAAGACCGTTCTGAAGTTCCGCATTGCCAAAGCCGCAAAAGACGCGGTCCTCAGCAAGTAATTACTTGAGTTATATTGACATTAAGTGGCCGCCTCGAAGCTTCGGGGCGGCCATTTTTGTTTAGGGACAAGGAATGCCCGATGCGCAACACTCAATATTCAATTTGAACATTGAATATTGAGTGTTGAATATTGTTTATTGTCTTGAAACAAGGAGCAATTGTTCATGAGCGAAGAGAAGCCAGATCAAACCGATGTTCCTGACAGCCTTGAGAAGCAATTACACGAAATGCTGCGTAAAGTTACGATCGTCGCGCCAATGCAACCTCCCCAGGATTCCGCTGGCTCCAATCATAATGCTTCCGAACAAAGCCAGGAAACTCTCAACAAAATCCGCCAGTTCAACCTCAAGCCGCGCGATATCCGCGATTATCTCGACCGGTTTGTCATTCGCCAGGACGAGGCCAAGAAGGTGCTTTCCGTGGCGATTTGCGATCACTACAACCACGTAAGACGCTGCATCGAGGACCCGAAATTCGGCGAAGAAGAATATGCCAAGCACAACATCATTCTTCTTGGACCGTCCGGAGTCGGTAAAACATATCTTATGCGTTGCATTGCCAAGCTGATCGGTGTGCCGTTTGTGAAGGCCGACGCAACGAAGTTCTCGGAAACCGGTTATGTCGGGCATGATGTCGAGGATCTCGTCCGCGATCTTGTAAAGGCGGCTAACGGCGACATAGAACTCGCACAGTATGGCATCATTTACATGGACGAGATAGACAAGATAGCCTCCGCCTCCGGCACAATCGGCAAGGATGTCTCCGGTCGCGGCGTGCAGATCAACCTGCTCAAGCTGATGGAAGAAACGGACGTGAACATGTTCAGCCAGACCGACCTGCTCGGCCAGATGCAGGCCATAATGGACATGCAAAGAGGCCGCGATCCGCAAAAGAAGACGATCAACACCCGTCACATTCTCTTCATCGTAAGCGGTGCGTTTGACAAACTGGCGGATCAAGTGATGCGCCGGATCCATTCGAGTCAGATCGGTTTTTCCGGACGGCAGGCAGATGCAAGACTCGAGAGCGACTACCTGCGACTGGCCGGCACGAGGGATTTCATTGACTATGGCTTTGAGCCTGAATTCGCCGGCCGGCTTCCCATCCGCATAGTGTGCGATCCGCTGTCGGTTGAAGATCTGGAGCAAATCATGCTTCATTCCGAGGGCAGCATTCTGTCGCAGTACAAGCACGATTTCCAGGGATTCGGCATAGACTTCAACATTGCGCGCGAAGCTGTGAGAGCTGTGGCAAACCTCGCCCATGACGAAAAGACTGGCGCGAGAGGGCTGATGACGGTGCTGGAACACGTGTTCAGGGATTTCAAGTTCGAGCTGCCGTCAACGGTTGTAAAATCTTTCGATGTGGACGAACATACCATAAGATCGCCCCACGATACGCTGGCAGAGCTCATGAAGAAGATGGAATCGGAGCAGCGCGATCTCCTTAAAGAGGAAATTAAGACATTCATCGAACAGTTCGACAAGGAACAAGGCGTACAATTGTCTTTCACAAGGGATGCGCTCGAGGCGATTGTTGACCTCTGCATCGAGGAAAAACGATCCGTCAAAAATATTTTCGCGGTCAGATTCCACGATTTTGAGTATGGGCTGAAGCTGATAGCCCGAAACAGCGGAAAGACCGCCTTCAGTATCACCAAAAGATTTGTGAGCGATCCAAGTGGGGAACTGTCAAAGCGCATTGCGGAGAGTTTCAAGCAGGAAAAATGAAACGGGTACATTCATTGCGGTTTTCGCCAGTGAAGTCCGCTACCTATGTGTCGGCGCTTGTCCTTATCTGTTTCTCGAACGGAGTTTGCGCCCAGACGATTCTGGAATGGAAGACCTGTGTCAGGGAAACGGCGAGGAATAATCCAAACCTACTTTCCGCCCAGGAAAAAATAATACAGGCCGGGGATGACAAAGCCATCGCGCAAAGCGGTGAAGAGCCGCAAGTCAGCGGCAGCGCAAACGCAGGCAGATCAGGGTATTACCAAACTCCCACCACAAATTCTTACTCATATGGAGCCTCCGCCAGTCAGCTGCTTTTTGACGGAGGCAAGACGTATTACGAAATCTCCCAGGCTGATGCAGAGCTCACAGCGTCCAGGTTCACCTACCAGTCATCATCATCCGACATAAGGTTATCGCTCAGAAACGCTTTTATCAACTTATCAAAGGCGCAGGACCAAGTGGTCATTGCTAAAGGAATTATGGAGCGACGCAACCAGAGCGCGAGGCTGGTAAAACTCGGCTACGAAGCCGGGCGAGAGCACAAGGGGGCGCTTCTTACCGCGGAGGCGAAGTACGCACAGGCGCGCGCCGATGTGGGCCGCGCAGAACGAAATGTGCCAATATGCCGGGCGGAGCTGGCGCGGCAGATGGGCTGGACGAATTCGATCGAAACGCTGGTTGTTGAAAATTCAGCAAGAGTGGATGTCGATCAGCAAGAGCCGGCTTTTGAGGCGTTGGTCAGAAATGTCCCTTACTTGAAATATCTTGCAGCCCAGACCAGCGGTTCGATGTTGGGTGTCAAATCGGCAAGGGCGGGGTTCCTGCCGACGATTCAAGCCGGCGCCAACGCCGGTAACAACGGTTGCGACTGGCCTCCTAAAGATGGCGGATGGAACATCGGGATTTCGCTCTCCCTGCCAATCTTCGATGGAGGGAACCGTATGGCGCAGGTCCGGAAGGCAATTTCGCAGCAGCGCTCCGCCGAAGCAGACGAGCGCAGTGGAATGGATTCTCTTCTGATCGCACTTAGATCTGCCTGGGTGGAACTCCGGAATGCAACTGATGATGAGGATGTGGCGGAGAAATTTCTTGAAGCGGCAAAAGAACGCGCAACAATTGGCGAGGCTCAGTATTCGACGGGTGGTCTATCTTTTGACAACTGGATAATAATCGAAGATGACTATGCGTCAGCTGAAAACAGTCTGCTCGACGCAAAGGCTGAGGTCTCAACGGCTGAAGCGAATTGGATTCACGCGAAAGGCGGGACTCTCGAAAATGAAATTAACTGGTAAAATCGCCCTGTGGGCGATCCTGACGATTGTCGTGGCCGGAATCGGTGTTACGGTATTTTTGATGATCGGAAAGAAGGAAGATAAACCGCAAGTCCACACGGTTGAGCTTGTGGTGAAGAGGGGCGGCATTCGTGACATCATAGCAACGACCGGATCGGTTGCGCCTCAGAACCGGCTTGAGCTCAAACCACCGGCCGGGCGACTTGAGGAATTGCTGATTAAGGAAGGCGACAAGGTGAAGGCCGGGCAGATCATTGGATGGCTCAGTTCCACGGAAAGAGCTGCGCTCCTGGATGCCGCGAGGGCGCATGACCAAAAGGAACTGGACTACTGGAAAGAGGTGTATAAGCCGATACCTTTGATAGCACCAATTGACGGCGAAGTGATCGTCAGCAAAATCGAACCGGGTCAGACCATAAGCGCCGACACACCCGTTGTCGTCCTGTCGGATCGGTTGATTGTGAATGCGAACGTTGACGAAACCGATGTTGGAAAGATCAAGGAGGGGCAGCATACCGAAGTCAGACTCGACGCCTACCCTGAAGTCACGGCATCGGGAAGAGTTGATCATATTTCATACGAATCCAAAGTGGTCAACAACGTGACAATTTACGAAGTTGACATCGTGTGCGACAAGGTGCCGGACGTGTTCCGGTCGGGAATGAGTGCGGAAGTAAAGATAACCGACACCAATAAGCTGGATGTTCTGCTGATACCGGACGAAGTGATTACTCATTCGAAAGGTGAAAGTTTTGTCTATGTCAAGGACGGTGCTGAATTGAACGGTACAAAGCGCAAGATAGAGACGGGCATCTCCAATGACGGTGAGGTGGAAGTTGTCAGCGGTTTGAAGGCGGGCGACATAATCGTCTACTCAAAGAAGGACTTCTCGCTTCAGGATATGAACAGTCCGCAATCCAATCCATTCCAGTTCAGCCGGCCGGCTTCGTGGGGAAAACACAAGTGATAGAGCTGAGACGCATAACCAGGTCCTATGCTGCAGGGGCTGTTCATGCGCTCGACAATGTCAGCCTGACAATCGAACAGGGCGAATTCGTTGCCATTATCGGTGCGTCAGGGTCCGGGAAGTCGACTCTGATGCACATCCTTGGGCTGCTGGATCGGCCTGATTCAGGTTCATATATGCTGCTTGGCAGGGATGTGACCGGGCTTTCGAACAACGAACTGGCAATATTACGCAACAACCTCATTGGCTTCGTGTTTCAACAGTTCCATCTGCTACCCAAGCTTAGCGCCGTTCAGAATGCCTGCCTGCCACTGATCTATTCCGGGAGAAGTCATCTCAAGACACTGGCGAACAAACGAATCGAACAGGTTGGGTTGGGTCATCGCGCCAGTCACCGGCCAAACCAGCTTTCCGGCGGCGAACAACAGAGGGTCGCGATTGCCCGCGCGCTGGTGAACGAGCCGCTTATGATCATGGCAGACGAACCCACGGGCAATCTCGACTCAAAGAGTCGGACTGAAATCATCGCCATTTTCAAGGATCTTAACCGCCATGGAAAGACAATCGTCATGGTCACGCATGAGAAGGAAATCGCCGAACACGCCGGAAGAATCATTGCCATGAGCGATGGGAAAATCGTGTCCGACACAAGATCGGTAACTGTGCCTCCCGTTGATGCGGTAAAGTCCGAAGAGGCGGAAGAATTTAGCCGTAACATGACGCTGGGAACGTCCCGCAGCAAAGCAAGAGTGACGGATCACTTGCGTCAGGCGTTCGCGTCCATGATAGCCCACAGAATGCGGTCTTTTCTCTCGATGCTTGGAATTCTCATTGGCGTGGCCGCCGTCATTACAATGCTCGCAGTGACGCAAGGCGCACAAGATTCGATAAAAGCTTCGATTTCCTATCTTGGGTCGAACCTCCTTTACGTTTTTTCCGAATCTCGAAAAGTGAATGGCGTTCGCATGGCAGCTGGTACGGTCTCGCGCCTGACGCTTGACGATACGAAGGCGATCGCACAATTACAGGCGGTCAAGAGCACGTCTCCCACAGTCTATGCGTTGCCCCGACCCCAACTCGTGTATGGCAACAAGAACTGGAATAGCCAAGTGCTTGGCGTTGGGGTCGAATATGCCGAGATACATGCTTCTGTCCCGCAGGTGGGGCGTTTTTTTACCGAGGCTGAAATTGAGACGCGGCAACGGGTTGTTGTGCTGGGGCTCACGGTTGTGAAAAATCTGTTTGGCGAAACGGATCCCATCGGCAAGACGATCAAAATGAACAGGGTCAGTTTCACTGTTATCGGAATACTGCCGCCGAAAGGAGCAACGACAACGGACATGGATGATGTTGTGGTCATTCCTGTCACAACGGCAATGCACAGGCT
>Ga0181535_10004563_pt1 | contig 15324 bp, 10 predicted proteins | sample PEATcosm2014_Bin_44_FD_119774 | JGI IMG/M metagenome (GOLD analysis project Ga0181535, IMG submission 119774) | Peatland microbial communities from MTU Mesocosm Facility, Houghton, MI, USA - PEATcosm2014_Bin17_30_metaG | ecosystem: Environmental > Terrestrial > Soil > Wetlands > Peat | place... | reverse complement strand
GTTCCCTTCAGCTGGATGTGAATCTTCTCCTCCGTGTTGAAATCGAAGAACAAATCCGCCCAGATACTTCTGAGTGCCAACTCGTCTCCTGGCACCTGATAACCTGCACCCGCCTTTCTTATTGCCCGCATCTGGAAGGCTGCGTTGGGCGCGTTTGAGCTGGAGGAAAGAAATAGGGCTTCCATGAATGCAGACTTGCCGCTGGAATTTTTCCCGACGATCACATTCACCCTCTTAAGGCCTGTTACCTCAAGAGACTGAAAACACCTGAAGTTCTCAACTAAAACGCGTTCAATCATAGGGTATCCGCCATTTTCTACGGCTTGATGCTGATCGTCAAAGACGAGGGACTGACTAGAATACACCGCTGCGCAGGGTGCCCCAGGTCTCGTATCCGAGCAACAAACCGGCTTTCGCCGTCGGGGCCCCAAACAACCCTCAGGAAGCGGCCTAGGAAACCGGGGATCGCTCGCCCCCGGCTACAGATTACTCTCACCAAATGCCGCTGCCACCGCCAAGATCACGCCCAGGCCGTTTTTCCTGTCAACCCCTCCCCGACCCTCACCCCTCCCCAACCCACTCATTCCAAACCAAATAAAAAATTTCCCAAGTTTGCCGGTTATTTCCAGCATTTCGCTAGACTAGTTCCTAGTTGTGTAATTCTCCTTCAAAAGAAGGACGGGCGGTTCCAAGGAATGCCGGCGGGGATTACGGCAGGCCTTGAGCCGCCCATCCTTTTTTTCGCCGGACGATCTGCACAAACCGGTACGAAAGTCCGAATAAAGCGCTCCTAAGCCTTTAATCTGGAAGAATTTGGCCGGCAACTCCAATGCTTTCAAGCGCTTGGAGCCAATGATCGAGGGTACAAGTCGCTCATTCAAAATCACTTAACCCCAAAACAGGGGGGGTGGGGGGGATCCATGTATCAGGCATGTCGGCACATCAAACCAAGCGGACAGCGCTGCCAGTCACCCGCGATGCGTGAACACGCCTTCTGCTACTTCCATGCTCGCGTCCACAAGCGAACAACGGTCGACGATCCAGAGAGGATCAGTTTTCCCGTGCCCGAGGACTTCGCCGCCATCCAGGAATCCATCGCCAAGGTCTTCGACGGCATCGTCAACGGGAACATCGATCCCAAAGAGTCGTCCCAAATCCTCTGGGGCCTCCAGATCGCCATGCAAACCATCTCTCGCAAGCCCGCGCCACCAACCGACTCAGTCCAGGAGTTCACGCTCTCCAAGAAAGGCGAAGAACTCGCTCCTCCGCTCGAGGTCTCTCCCTTGGCGCTCGAAAGCGGAAGAAGCCAAAAAGCCCTGCCTGCTCCCAGGGACACCGATCCCGCGGCTTCTGGAAATTTTCGAGGATTGGAGAATGTCCGCGCCGAAATCCTCGGCAGCCTCGGACAACTGCTCATCGGCAGCGGAGAAGTACATTGCCGCCTCGACAAACCGGACGACCCCGTCTGATCCTCTTACCAGCGTCGGTGTCATCCTGAGCGAACGGGGCCCCGAACGTCTTTCAGTTCGGGGGTGGTGAGTCGAAGGATCTGCTTTTGCTTTTTGCTTCGGCCAAGCTGAAGAAGTCGTGTTCCCTGTTCCCTTGGTCCCTGCTTTTCAGATTTCCAGAATCACCGGCATAATCAATCAGCCGCTTCGATGCTGTTTACCGGTGATTAGTTTCCGGACTGGCGACCCTACTCCCGCGAACGTGTCGCAGAACGTCCTGCCTATTTCACTTCTCGTAAAACCCCGCTGGCGCGAGCGGCCGTGGGACGAATCACGAAGTTGCGATAGAATCCTGGGTAGTAAACTTCCCCCCCGCGATCCCACATCCGGCGGTGCCTGCATGATGGAACTGAGCCGAGCGAGTGGCCGTAACGCGGCCATCCTTTTACTGGAGCCGAGCGCGCAGACCGGTGTGAGTGCGACGATCCCAGATCCCAGGAATCAACCCCTACAACGATCCGCATGGAAAATCTGTGCGTGCGCAGGAGCGCTGGCGCTGGCGGCGTTCGCCGGCATCGGAGCGTGCGCACAACAGCAGGCTCCCACCGCGCCGGTTGGTGACATCTACGAGTCCGGCACGCCGCAGCCCGTAGAACAGGCCTTTCAGAAGCTTTACCAGATCACTGCAGAAATCACTGCCGACCCGAGCTCCTTGTATGTGCAGGGACAGGTGGACAAGTCGCAGTGGCCGGAAGTTGACCAGGCCCAAGCTCAATGGGATAACGCGATGCTCCAGTCGGGCACTGAGTTAACGCAGGACCAGCGGAACAACATTCTTCCCTGCGTTGTCCATTTGAACGCCGCCATCGACGACATGAAGCGGGGCTACGTCATTCAAATCACCCAGGAGTCGAACCCTCCGGCTCAGAGCGACGCGCAGCTTCTCTATGGCGAAGGCCAGAAAGAGTTTGCGAAGTGCCTTGCATCAGGCGTGGCGACAGACGGCGGGAGTACTCCCGCCGGAAGTACGCCGGGGACTACGGGTGGAGGCACTCCGGGAACTACGGGCGGAGGCACGCCTGGAACCACGGGCGGAGGCACGCCGGGCACGCCAAACGAAGGCGGCCCAGGCACGCCGCAGCCCTCGCAGCCTGGACAGCCTTCTGGCGAGCCGGAAACGCCTAGTTCGGGTGAGACGCCCGAAACGCCACCACCGACGCAGCTATTTGGGGCAGCCCCGTGGGACTGCGGCGATGAGCCGTTCGATGTGCGCGCCGATGTTCCCGGCGCGACTCCCCAGCTTCGCTACGCGCTGGGATTTGAGCGCGGCACCGCGGCTTGCCTGGAAAGCCAGGTCACCGCGCAAAACATAGCGGCCGCTGCGTTAGCCGCGAGATATAAGGCGGTTGCGGCATTGCTCATGATCGCGGCCACGCCGTCAGTCATCGACGGCGTGCTTCACCCTCCCGGCGCCTCGACGAGCACCAATCCTTATCAGCAAGGGATGGATGAAGGTGGCAGGCTTTGCACATGGATGTTCAAGGTGGCTCCAGCCGCGCTCGCCCGCCGGTGCCCCGCGGCAACGGGGCCGGCTGCCACATGCAGCGCCACATCGCTCACGGCCGGATTGAGCCAGGCCATGGGAGCTGTGGCAGCAGAGGCGCCGAAGAGATACGATTGCTTCCTCTGCACACTGGCGTGGCTAAGAGGAGACAGCTACTCACCCCCTTCGGGCGGCGGTGCACCATGGGATCTTACGCAGATTGAGCAGTTCTTGGGCCAGCAGTACGGAAAGCAGACGCCTCAAGGCCCCGAACTGCCGTGTTGGAGGCAAGCCGCCCAGAAAAAAGGAGTCCCCGGCTCAATGTCTCCGGTAGGCATCGAAAACGAGATGGCAGCTGCGGGCGACGGCGCACAGGGATTTATTCTCATGGTCGATCCGACGGCAGGAGAACTCGGCCACGTATTCGGCGTAAAGACCCAAGGTTCCGGAGCCAATGCCGAAGTGATCTATTGGGACGAGCAACAACAGATGCCCGGCAACTGGTGGTTTAAGCCCGGGCAATGGACGTCACTCTATCGAACCAAGTGAGGCGTGCAGGTTCGTGCTATCCCACCCTAAACGCAAAGTTCGCGTTTAGGATGGGGCGCCCAAATTCGTGGTGAGTCGAAAGAGCCTGGTTGGGATTCTTGGTATCGCCGCCGCTGCTTTTCAGATTTCCAGAATCACCGGCATAATCATGGGCCGCCGTCCGGTGCTCTTCTGGATCAGCCGCTTCAGCTCCACGCGCACCCGCTCGGTGACCATGCCGTAGTCGGACTTCTGCTCCGCGCTCAGGCCATCGAGCGTCTTGAGCACCGTTTCCCGCGCCTGGTCCGTAATGTCGGCGCCGCCGAACCCGCGCATCAGCACTTCAGGCTCGCGCTCCACTTTGCCCGTCTTTTTGTTGATCGCCATCACCGCCAGCACCACGCCGTCTTCTGACAAGATGCGCCGGTCGCGGATCACCAGATCCTCGACCACGTCGATCGACGAGCCGGAGTCGATCAGGACGCGTCCCGCTGTGACCTTATCCTTCTTGCGCGCATCGTCCTTGTCCAGCTCCAGCACGTCGCCATCTTCAATCACGATGGCATGCTCCACCGCGCCTGTTTCCATGGCGAGCTGCGCGTGTTGCCGCAGAAAACGGTAGTCGCCGTGAATCGGAATGAAGAACTTGGGCCGCACCAGGTTGATCATCAGCCGCATCTCTTCCTGGCTTCCGTGGCCGCTGACGTGGATAAGCCCATGCTGTCCGTCGTCGTAGATCACGTTGGCATCACGCCGGCTCAGGTGGTCGATCACTCTGAAGATTCCGCTCTCGTTTCCGGGAATGATTCTCGAGCTCAGCACCACGGTGTCGCCCGGCTCGATGTGCGCGTGCTTGTGATTGTCCACCGCAGCACGGCTCAATGCGCTCATCGGTTCGCCCTGCGTTCCGCTGATAAGAATCATCATCTGTTCCGGCGGAAAGTCACGGATCTGCCCGGGATTGATCATCAGCCCCGGCGGTATCTCGATATAGCCGAGATCCTGCGCGATCTCCGTGCTCTCCACCATCGAGCGGCCCACGACGGCCACCTTGCGCCCGTGCTTGCGCGCCAGCTCCATGGCGATGCGGATGCGGTAGATCGAAGACGAGAAGCAACTGAAGAACAGCTTCCTCTTGGTTTGGGTGAGGATCTCGTCCAGCCGAGGTATGACTGCGCGCTCGCTCGGCGTGTATCCCGGCCGCTCCACGTTGGTCGAGTCCTGGAATAGCGCCAGCACGCCGCGCTTGCCGTACTCGGCAAAGGTGTGCAGGTCAAAGGACTTGTCGTCCAGCGGAGCCAGATCGATCTTGAAGTCGCCGGTGTGAATGACGATCCCCACCGGCGTCTCAATGGCCAGTGCCACGCAGTCTACCAGCGAGTGCGTCACCCGGATGGGCTCAATGGTGAACGGTCCGATGGTGAACTTCCGCTTCGGCTCGATCTCGATCAGTTCGATATCGTCGAGGAGCTGGTGCTCTTCCAGCTTGTCTTCCACATAGGCCAGCGTGAATTCGGTGGCATAGACGGGAACTTTCAGCTCATTCAGGATCCAGGGCAGCCCGCCGATGTGATCCTCGTGCCCGTGGGTCAGCACGATGGCCCGCACATGCTTTTTGTTCTCAATCAGGTAGGTAATATCGGGCACAACGATATCGACGCCCAGGAGTTCCGTCTCGGGAAACATCAGGCCCGCGTCGATCACAATAATGTCGTCTTCCCAGCGCATTGCCAGGCAGTTCATGCCGAACTCGCCAAGCCCGCCCAGGGGAATGATCTGCAGCTTTTTTGTTTCCATCTGTCATCTATGATGCTACCACTGACGGCGTTGCGCGATTGGGACGCGGCCTCCGCGACGCATCTCGGCCCGCTGCTGACGGCTCTCACCCCGCTGGTGTAGATTGGGTGCGCTGCACTTTGAACGCTCAGGAGAGAAACTCATGGGTTCCACGAGGCGCAAGTTCATCCAAAGTTCTTTCGCCGGAGCGGTTGCCGCCGGATTCCCTGCCATCGTTCCCAACTCGGTCTTCGGCGCCACTGCGCCATCGAACCGGATCCATATTGGGGCGATTGGCGTGGGGCGCATCTCGCGTGTCCACGACATGCCTGGCGTGCTGCAGTTCACGGGCGTCCCAGGCCGCGACAACCGCATCGTGGCCGTTTGCGATCTGAGCGAGGAACGCGTCGAGCTGGGCAAGAAGTTTGTGAACGACGCCTATACGAAGAAGCTGGGCAAGCCTTACACCGGGACGAGAGGATACTCCGATTTCAGAGAACTCCTTGCGAACAAGGAGATCGATGCCGTGCTGATTTCAACGCCGGATCATCAGCATGCAAGGCTGGCAGTTGCCGCTGTGGCCGCGCGCAAGGATGTCTATCTCCAGAAGCCGGCTTCGCTGACCATCAGGGAAGGCCGCGTGATGGCCGATCACGTCAAAGCCAGCAGGCAGATTCTGCAAGTGGGATCGCAGCAGCGCTCTTGGAAGCAATTTGCGCGCGCCGTTGAGCTGGTGCGGAATGGCCGCATCGGCACGGTGCAGCGGGTCGAGATCGGCCTTCCCGGCGATCCTGCCGGCGGCAATCCGGAGGCCATGCCTGTTCCCGCAGGCTTCAACTATGATGAGTGGCTCGGCTCAACTCCTGAAGTGCCTTATACCGTCGATCGCGTCATGCCGCAAAAGGGCTTCGACCGTCCGGGATGGTTGCGCATGGAACAATTCGGAGCAGGAATGATCACCGGCTGGGGCGCGCATCATGTCGACACGGCGCACTGGGGAATGGATACCGAGCTTACCGGCCCGGTCGAAATCTGGGGCCGGGCAGAATTCCCGACCGAAGGCCTGTGGAATGTCCATGGACCGTTCAAAACGTACGGCCGCTATGCCAACGGAGTGGTCATGACGATCTCCGGCGAATTTGAAAACGGCATCAAGTGGTACGGAGACAAGGGCTGGATCTTCGTCTGCAGAGACACCGGGACGACACCGACGGCGTCTCTCACAGGTCCAGCGGCGCCGATTGTCCCGCTGCGCGCCAGCGATCCGAAGATTCTCGATTCGGTGATCGGTCCGGACGAGTACCACGTTTACACATCCGACGATCAGCATGGAAACTGGCTCGATTGCATTCAGTCAAGAAAAGCGCCGGTGGCGCCGGCAGAGATTGGCCATCGCGCCTGTACCACTTGCCTGCTTCATTGGATGGCCATGAAGGTGCAGCATCACATTTCCTGGGATCCGAAGACCGAGATGATCCAGGGGGATGACATTGCCGCGAGCCTGCTGTCCCGGCATCAGCGGCATCCTTACGAAATCGTTTAATGCGCGGCCATCAGTGAGAAATGCCCAACGCAGCGTGAAACCCTCAAGCGCGTTCTTGCCGGCCGCGACTACGATTAGCGTCGCCCAGTAAACCAGCCCTGCCCAACGGGTGGCCGGCCGAGTTTTGCTCATCGAGCAAAGTTGAACCGGTGAATTTGTTTCCGCTCGAGAGCTTCAACTCCGCACGATCCCACTACGGGAATTTCCCGTTATTAACCAAATCTCAAATCCCTTATCGCATTCGGAGCCCGTCCGATCGTCGAATCCCATCCATAATCCGATGAGCACTAAGAAACCTGGAACCAAGTAAACGCTCGCCTCAGCGATGCAAGCGAGCGCGTACCACGCTCGCCGATCCGCATCGCCAGGGGACGGCGAAGAAACAGGAAGCTAGCGCTTCGGGCATCGTGGAGAACACTCGAATGCAAGATCAGGACGTGATTCGTGAATTCCTCGTCGAGAGTCATGAAAACCTCTCGCGCCTCGATCAGGAACTTGTCGAACTTGAGAAGCGCCCGAAGGACGCGGAATTGCTGGCCAGTATCTTCCGCACCATCCACACCATCAAAGGCACCTGCGGCTTTCTCGCGTTTTCGACTCTGGAACGGATTACCCATCAAGCCGAAAGCCTTCTCAGCCAGTTGCGCGATGGCAAACGGAGACTGACGCCCTCGCTGATATCGCTCATCCTGGACACCGTCGACGCCACGCGCAAGGTGCTGTCTTCGATTGAAGCGAGCGGAGAAGAAGGTCCGGAGCGGTTTGAAGAGATTACCGAGCGTCTCCGCGTTGCGGCCCAATCGCCGCCGGATGCCGATCTTGAGCCCGGTGTCGGCTCGGCAACCGATTCCCTGGCCGACCATCACGACGAGAATGGCCCCCTCGAAATCCCCGAAGGACCGAAGTCCGAAGAGACCGGCCTGAAATCGTCGGCCGTGGCCGACGCAAATATCCGGGTGGGCGTGGGCCTTCTCGACAAATTGATGGACCTTGTAGGGGAACTCGTGCTCACCCGAAACCAGATCCTCCAGTTCAACACGGAGCGGGAGGATGCTGCTCTGAATGCGACGTCGCAGCGCCTGAATCTCATCACCACCGAGTTGCAGGAAGGGGTGATGAAAACACGCATGCAACCCATCGGCATGGTGTGGAACAAACTGCCGCGCGTCGTTCGCGACATGGCCGTGGCGCTGGGCAAGCAGATCCGGCTGGAGATGGACGGAGCCGACACCGAACTCGACCGGACCATCATCGAAGCCATCAAAGACCCACTGGTGCACCTGGTTCGTAATTCGTGCGACCACGGGATCGAGCCCCCCGAAGTCCGAACCAGGTCCGGCAAGTCGCCCTACGGAACACTCACCCTTCGCGCCTATCACGAAGGCGGACAGGTCAACATCGAAATCGGCGATGACGGCGCTGGAATTGACGCCGCACGAGTGAAACAGAAGGCGATCGAGAAGGGGTTGTTGCGGCCCGAGCAGGCGGAAAAGCTGAGCGATCGAGAGGTGCTAAACCTGATCTTCCAGCCCGGCTTTTCGACGGCGCAGACCGTGACCAACGTCTCCGGACGCGGCGTCGGGATGGACGTCGTTAAGTCCAACATCGAAAAGATCGGCGGCGTTGTGGATATTTGCAATCGGCCCGGCGAAGGGTCAACCGTGAAGCTGAAGATTCCGCTCACGCTGGCCATTATTCCGGGCCTGGTCATCACCAGCGGCGGCGAGCGGTTTGTGATTCCCCAGGTGAGCTTGCTGGAGCTGATCCGCCTCGAGGGCGATTCCTCCGAGAAGCACATCGAGCAGGTGCACGGAACGCCGGTGTATCGACGGCGCGGCAGCCTGCTGCCCATCGCTTATCTGAACCAAGTTCTGAAGCTGAAATCAGCCGAGCGGGCCGAAGCCGTCAGCATCGTCGTCCTGCAGGCCGAGGACCGGCAGTTTGGGCTGGTTGTCGACGGCATCAACGACACGCAGGAGATCGTGGTCAAGCCGTTAGGCAAACAGTTGAAAGGGCTCACCGAGTATGCCGGCGCCACCATCATGGGCGACGGCCGCGTGGCCCTTATTCTCGACGTGCTCGGCATCGGCCAGCGCTCTGGAGTACTGGCAGAAAGCCGGGAGCAGGCGCGAGTCGCGGCGGAAAAGAAGGCGCTTGGGGGCATCGAGCAGCAACGGCTGCTGCTGTTCCGCGCCGGCTCGTTCGAGCGCCTGGCCGTACCGCTGTCTCTCGTCGCCAGGCTCGAAGAGTTTCCCCGCAGCTCGATCGAGTTCGCGGGCGCCTGCCCGGTGGTGCAGTACCGCAACCGCATTCTCCCGCTGGTGCCTCTCCGCGACGTATTGGAATCCGGCGCGCCGGATCAGGAGCAGTCAGCCGATCCGGTCCAGGTCATTGTCTTCAACGACGGCGACCGCAGTGTGGGCGTCGTGGTCGATCAGATCCTCGATGTTGTCGAAGAAACCGTCATGGTCCGCCAGAAGTCGACGCGCAAAGGCCTGCTTGGCTCCGCGGTGGTCGGAAAGCGCGTCACTGATCTTCTGGATCTCAATGAAGTCATTCACGCCGCCAACGAGAGCTGGTTCCAGGGCGCGGGGGGCGAAGGAAACGGCAAGTCCGTCCTCGTCGCGGAAGGCTCGGCGTTCTCGCGAGGTCTCGTTCGCAGCGGCCTTGACATGGCCGGCTATCGGGTCCGGGAGGCCGCGAACCTTGACGAGGCGATTCGCGGAATGGAGCAGCAGCCTGCCGACGTCGTCGTTGCGGCGATGGACCTTCCGCCCAGGGGCAGTTCCGCATTGCTGGCTGCCATGCGCACCAGACCGGAGTGGAAACAGATTCCGCTCCTCGGTTTGACTGACTCAGCAAGCCAGCTCAAGGCCTCTGACGCCAAGACGACGGACTTCGAGGATTACCAGGCGAAGTTCGACGGCAACGCCATTCTCGAGTCGGTGGCGCGGCTGGCTTCGTCGAAGGCTTCCTATGAAACCGCGCCCGTGTGCGCCGGAGAGGAGAAATAATCCATGGCGACCGATACCGCGATCTTGAAGCCCGAAGTGGCGCAGAACAGCGGCCAGCTCTCGACGTTTTTTGTGGCTGACCTGTTTTTCGGCGTGGATGTTCTCCGCGTGCAGGAGGTTCTGCGCTTCCAGCAGATGACCCACGTGCCTCAGGCCCCGGATGTCATCGAGGGATTGATCAACCTGCGCGGTCAGATTGTCACCGCTATCGATCTGCGGCGGCGGCTCAAATTGCCGCCGCGCACGGGAGATCAAACGCCAACCAACATGGTGATCCGGACTGACGACGGCGCGGTCAGTTTGCTGGTAGATGAAATTGGAGACGTGCTGGACGTGGATGCCGCCACATACGAGCGGCCGCCGGAGAATCTCGAACCCGCGGCGGGAGAGATCATTCATGGCGTCTACAAGCTGAAAGACCGGCTGCTGCTCGTTCTTGATACGGAGCGAACGGTGGACATTGCCATCGGAAGAGTTTCGGTATGCAACTGAACCACTGACAGCCGTAGGGTGGGCAACCGAATAAGCGTTAGTGCCCAAGGATGTTGAGAGGGAATCGGAGTGGCCTTCACGTTCTTCTTTCGCGACCAACAAGTGCTGGAGAAGGCCGTAGAACATTGCCTTCCCGGCATTGCGGGCCGAAACCATCCCCGCATCTGGGACGCCGGCGCGGCCATGGGGCAGGAGCCTTACACGTTGTCCATCCTGTTTGCCGAGCGGATGGGACACTTCGCCTTCAACAATCTTCGCATCGATGCCACGGACGTCGAAAGCACTGGCCAATTCGCCAAAGTGATTGCGGAGGGCGTGTATCCAAAGGACGAGTTATCGCGGCTGCCCGAGGGCATCTTCGAAAAGTACTTCGAAGCCAATGGCAAACCGGAAAACTTTCGCGTGGTCGACAAGGTCCGCCAGCGGGTCATCTTTCAATGCCACGATCTGCTCTCTTTCAAAGAAATCGGCCACGACTATTCGCTGGTTGTGTGCAAGAACGTGCTGCTCCACTTTCGTCCGCCTGAAAGGGTCGACGTGCTGAAAATGTTCCATCGGGCGCTCGCGCCAGGCGGATTCTTCGTGACCGAGCAGACGCAGGAGATGCCGCTGGAACTGGCGCCGCTGTTTGAGCGAGTGATACCCGACGGGCAACTCTTCCGCAAAGTGGAGGCTGGCCGATGCGGATCGTGACACTGAAGAACAGCGGCCGGATGTATACCTCCCTCGCCTACCTGGTGCTCGGCGACTCGAGCCAGTTGGAGGACGTAAACACGCTCGTCGACGTGGGCGCGGATCCGGCCATCCTTGCCAGTATCGAACGGGCTCCCACGGGCGTCGGCAAGTGGGCCGTGGAACAGGTGGTCCTGACGCACAGCCATTCCGATCACTGTGCGCTCTTGCCCGAGGTTCGAGCGGGGTATCACCCAAGGGTGCTGGCATTTTCGTCGGGCCTCGCCGGCGTCGATGCAACCGTGCACGATGGGGACACCATCCGCATGGGCGACCGGGTCTTCGAGGTAATTCATGTCCCCGGTCACAGCAGCGATTCTATCTGCCTCTACAACCGGGACGAAGGCGTGTTGTTCGCCGGTGATTCGCCGCTGCTGATTACCTCGCCCGATGGAAGTTATGAGGCTGGATTTCAGGCTGCACTCAAGAAGCTCTGCGCCTTGGATGTCCGGCGCATCTATTTTGGGCACGGCCCTCCGCTCACCGAGCGCTGCAATCAGAGGCTGCGCGAGTCCGAACGGCTCGCCGCCTTGTGCGCGCCGTCGGACAAGGGAAGGCCAGAACCGCAAACGAGTCAACTGCCGGTGGCGGCGAAATAACCAAACAGGAACGCAAAGGAGCAAGGACCATGGAAAGACAGTCGAGTTTTAGCCGGGGAGTTCGCCCCGGCAGCAGTTCATTTGCCGGCGCCGCTGTGTTGGAGCGCCGAGAGCAGGAACGACCCACGACCAAAACGGGAAACGGCGCTCACCGGGGCGATGGCGCGCATGCCGCCGTTGACCAGGAGCTTTTTGCCGACTACGCCGGGCAGGTTGCCGCCATCCGCAAATCGCAGGCGGTCATCGAATTTGCCATGGACGGGACGATCCTCGATGCCAACGACAACTTCCTCAAGGCTCTTGGTTACAGGCTGGAGGAGATCCAAGGCCAGCACCACAGCATGTTTGTTGAGCCGGCGTACAAGCAGAGCAACGAATACCACGAGTTCTGGGCTGCGTTGAATCGCGGCGAATACCAGGCGGCTGAGTACAAGCGCATCGGCAAGGGCGGCAAGGAGGTTTGGATTCAGGCATCCTACAACCCGATTCTCGATCCCAATGGCAAGCCCTTCAAGGTGGTCAAGTTCGCGACCGACATGACTGAGCAAAAGCTGCGCAACGCGGACTATATAGGCCAGATCGCGGCCGTCAACAAATCGCAGGCCGTGATCGAGTTCAAGATGGACGGCACGGTTCTGACCGCCAACGACAATTTCCTTCGCGCGCTTGATTACACGCTCGATGAAATCAAAGGCCGTCACCACAGCATGTTTGTGGACGAGGCCTATCGGCAGAGCTACGAATACAAAGAGTTCTGGGCTGCGTTGAACCGTGGCGAGTACCAGGCGGCGGAGTATAAGCGCCTGGGCAAGGGGGGCAAAGAGGTCTGGATCCAAGCTTCCTACAACCCGATCATGGATCTCAACGGCAAGCCCTTCAAAGTGGTGAAGTACGCCACCGATATTACGCCGCAGAAGCAGGCGCTGAACGCCATGCTCGCCGACGCCGCCTTGTTGACCAAAGCGGCCATCGAAGGCAAGCTCGCTACACGCGCCGACGCCAGCAAGCATCACGGCGAATTCCGCAAAGTCGTCGAGGGTGTCAATGCCACGCTCGACGCAGTCATTGGCCCGCTGAACGTTTCGGCGGAGTATGTGGACCGCATCTCCAAGGGCGACATCCCGCCGAAGATCACCGACACCTACAACGGCGACTTTAACGAGATCAAGAACAACCTGAACAACTGCATTGATAACATCAAGGCTCTCGTCACCGAGACCGGCGGGCTGATCAAGGCTTCGGCGGACGGCCAACTGAGCACGCGCGCCGACGCGAGCAAGCACCAGGGCGAATACCGCAGGATCGTTGAGGGCGTCAACCAGATGCTCGATGAAATCCTGCTGCCCATCGGCGAAGGCAACCGCGTGCTCTCGCTGATTCGCGGCGGCAACCTGCGCGAGAAGGTCGAGATTGTCTGCAAGGGCGATCACGCCAAAATGAAGGATTCCATCAACGGCGTGCATGCCTGGCTCACCGAATTGATCGCCTTCGTGACCAAGGTCGCAAACGGCGATATGTCGGCGGCAATGGCGAAAGCCTCCGATCTGGACCAGATTCATGAGTGGCTGGTCCTGCTCAAGACCAACATCAGCAAGCTGATTGAGGACACCGACGAGTTGGCGAAAGCGGCAGCCGAAGGCAAGCTGGGCAAGCGCGCCGACGCCGGCAAGCACAAGGGCGACTACCGCAAGATCGTCGAAGGGATCAACAAGACCCTCGAGATGGTTGTCGAACCGCTGAAGGTCACAGCGCAGAACGCCTCGACGCTGGCGTCCTCGTCGGAAGAGCTGACGGCAGTCAGCCAGCAAATGGCGGGCAATGCAGAAGAGACGGCAACGCAGGCCAACGTGGTGTCGGCGGCCAGCGAAGAGGTCTCCAAAAACGTTGCCTCGGTTGCGTCGGCCTCCGAGGAGATGCAAGCCTCCATCCGCGAGATCGCCAAAAACGCAAACGAATCGGCGCGAGTGGCTAAGAATGCCGTCAACGTGGCGCACTCCACGAACGAAACCGTGAAGAAACTGGGCGAGTCAAGCCAGGAGATTGGCAACGTGATCAAGGTGATTACCTCGATCGCGCAGCAAACCAATCTGCTGGCTCTGAACGCCACCATCGAGGCCGCCCGCGCTGGTGAAGCGGGCAAGGGTTTCGCGGTGGTGGCCAACGAGGTGAAGGAACTTGCCAAGCAGACCGCCAAGGCCACTGAAGACATCGGTCAGAAGATCGAGGCGATTCAGGGCGACACAAAGGGAGCAGTCACTGCGATCGAGGAGATCAGCAACATCATCAACCAGGTGAACGACATCTCCAACAGCATCGCCTCCGCGGTGGAAGAACAAACGGTGACGACCAACGAAATCGGCCATAGCGTCACGGAAGCAGCCAAGGGAGTCGGAGACATCGCCAAGAACATTGGCGGCGTCGCTCTCGCGGCCAAGAACACGACGCAGGGCGCGAACGATACGCAGAAGGCGTCGGCTGAGTTGAGCCATATGGCTGCCCAGCTGCAGAAGGTCGTCTCGAGATTCACGTTCTGATCGTGGCGGCTGTCGTGAGCGCGGCCTGTCGAGTGCCCACCATTCGGCAGGCCGCATTCATTCGGCTTTAGCGGCGATTGTGGGAGGAAAGATGGCTACGGCTTTGGTGGTCGATGATTCAAGGGCCATTCGCATGATTCTGTCCAGGACATTGCGGGAGCTCGGATTCGAGGTTCGCGAGGCGGCAGACGGAAAGGAAGCTTTGCAAGTGATTCAAGCCGACCAATCAGCGGTAACGCTGATCCTGGTCGATTGGAATATGCCCGAGATGAACGGGTTGGAGTTGCTGAAGCAGCTGCGCCAAAAGCCGGAGTTTTCTTCGCTCGTGGTCGTCATGGTCACAGCCGAAACGGAAATGGACCGTATCGCGGAAGCCCTTGAGGCCGGCGCCAACGAATACGTGATGAAGCCGTTCACCAAAGACATTATCGTGGGAAAACTCCAGATGGCCGGAATCCAGATTTGCGGGGCATGAAATGGCCGCACTGAACAGGCGGACTCTCCAGGCGGGGGAGCGGATTCGCGTGTTGGTGGTGGACGACTCCGTGGTCATCCGCCGCCTGGTGACCCACGCTCTGGAACGGGATCCGGAACTCGAGGTCGTAGGCGCAGCGGCCAACGGATCGATCGCGCTGCGAATGATCCCGCAGCTCAATCCTGACGTGCTCACGTTGGACATTGAGATGCCCGAGATGGATGGTCTGGAAACGCTCCGCCGCCTGCGGCGTGAATACCCCAGAGTTCGCGTGATCATGTTCAGCACTCTTACCGAGCGCGGTGCGGAGGTGACGCTCGAAGCCTTAACCCTGGGCGCCGACGACTACGTAACCAAGGCCTCGAACGATGGTTCGCTCGATCAATCCATGATGCGCCTGCGCGAGGAACTGATCCCGAAGGTCAAGCAGTTTTTCCTGTTGCCGGCAAAGTCGGACGCTGCACTGCGGCCGCAGGCGTCGCAGATTCTCGCGACATCGTCGCGGGAACGCACCCCATCCTTTACGATGAGCAGCGAGCAGGCCCCCAAAGTTGTTGTCATCGGTGTCTCCACCGGAGGGCCGTCCGCTCTTGGCGCGATTCTGCCGCATCTGCCGGCTGAATTCCCCTTGCCGATTCTG
>Ga0181535_10004559_pt1 | contig 15331 bp, 14 predicted proteins | sample PEATcosm2014_Bin_44_FD_119774 | JGI IMG/M metagenome (GOLD analysis project Ga0181535, IMG submission 119774) | Peatland microbial communities from MTU Mesocosm Facility, Houghton, MI, USA - PEATcosm2014_Bin17_30_metaG | ecosystem: Environmental > Terrestrial > Soil > Wetlands > Peat | place... | reverse complement strand
GACTCCGCGGAAAACGGCGATCTGCACGTGCGCGGCGAACACGCCAATTTGCAATACCGCATTGACGACGTGCTGCTGCCCGAGGGCATCGCGGGGTTCGGCTTGGAACTGGACCCGCGTTTTGTGCAAAACATGCAACTCATCACCGGTTCGCTGCCCGCGCAATATGGGTTCCGCACCGCCGGGGTGGTGGATATTCAAACCAAGAGCGGCATCTTCAATCCGGGCGGCGAGGTCGATTTTTATGGCGGCAGCTATGACACATTCCGGCCCAGTTTTGAGTACGGCGGGACGGAAGGAAAATTCAACTACTTCATTGATGGCAGCTACGACCACAACGAACTGGGCATTGAGAATCCGACTTCCAGCTCGACCGCAATCCACGATGAAACGGAGCAGTTCAAGACATTCATGTACGGCTCCTATATCATGGACCCCTCCAGCCGGCTCACATTCATGGGAAGCGCATCCTACAGCGACTTCCAAATCCCCAACACCCCCGGCGTCGCCTCTGGAAGCCCGTCCCCCACCAATACGACCTACGGCTCCGCCCTCGCCGCCGATGGCGTTCTGCCTTCCGGCACGTTCAATTCGGCCAACCTCAATGAAAATCAAAACGAGGAGAATTACTACAGTGTTCTCACCTACCAAAAAACCGCCGGGGATTTGAATTTTCAAATCTCCGCCTTTGGCCGCGAAAGCGAACAGCATTTCACCCCGGACCCGATAGGCGATCTCTACCTCAACGGCGAGGACAGCGAAGTGCATCGCTCGCTCTACTCGGCGGGATTGCAAGGGGACGCCAGCTATGAATTGGGCGACTATCATACCCTCCGGGCCGGAGGATCGTTCCTGGCCACCGGCGACCAAAACAATACGTCCACCACGGCCTTTAATCTGGACGCCAACGGAAATCCAACCACCCTGACCAACATCCAGGACAACCATCCCCTATACGGTTTGTTTACAGGATTGTATCTTCAGGACGAATGGAAAATATTCCCCGCTCTCACCCTGAATTATGGCGCGCGCTTCGACGTCTTCTCCTCCTCTTTTGACGACGAAAACCAACTCAGCCCCCGTATCAACCTCATCTACAAAATAACCCCCACAACCACGTTGCACGCCGGTTATTCCCGTTATTTCACCCCGCCGCCGGTGGAGGATGTGAGCGGAGGCAGTCTGGAAAAATTCGCCGGCACCACCGGAGCACCCCTTACCTTCCAAGACAGTCCCGTCAAAGCCGAACGGGCCAATTATTACGATACCGGCGTCACCCAGAAACTTCTTCCCGGCTGGACCATGGGATTGGACGGCTACTATAAAACGGCTCAAAACCAACTGGATGACGGGCTGTTTGGCCAGACCCAGATTCTCTCCGCATTCAACTACGAAAAAGGCCGGGTCTATGGCTTGGAACTCTCTACTTCCTACGAGAAAAACGGCTTCTCCATCTACGGCAACGTCGCTTACTCCGTCGCCCAAGGCGAAAATTGGGATTCAGCGCAGTTCCTCTTCAACCAGGCCGACTTGGCCTACGTCCAGAATCATTGGGTTTATCTGGATCATGACCAGACATACAGCGCCACCGCCGGCGTTTCTTACCGGTTCAAGGAAGGAAGCCGCTACAGCACATTGACCTATATGGATATTGTCTCCGGCAGCGGATTGCGCCAGGATGGCGGCGGCCTCGAAGATGGTCCCGAAAGCAACCCGATTCCCAACGGCGCGTCCGTTCCGGATTATTACGAAATCAATGTCGGTCTGGAACAAACCTTTCAAATCGCTCACAGGCAATTTTTGAAGGCGCGTTTGGATTTTGTAAACTTGACGGACAACACTTATGAGCTAAGGAGTGGAACGGGCATCGGGGTCAATGCGGCGCAATATGGAATGCGCCGCGGTATTTTCGGCTCGTTAAGCTATCGTTTTTAACAAACGGCTGACGCTCAAAAAATCATGCGCCCGCACAAACACTAATGTTGGCAGAAAGTTATCATTTAAAATCGGATTTGGCCCGGGTTTGCCTGCCGCGTCCGGCGGCGCAGTCGCAACGCTCGCTCGCCTGGGTCAATTCCATCTGCCTGCTCTTTCTGATCGTCGCCTGGTCGGGCGCACGGCCCGGACGGCTGACCCATCGGACAGCGCCCCCGATTGACGTGCCGGTCCCCATTGTCATTCAGCCGCTGGCCCCTCCTTCGCCCCAGGCCGAAACGCCGGACAAGCAAGAAACCCCCGACGACAAAACAACCGCGTCCCGCGTGGTGGTGGTAACCCCGGATTCGCCCGCCATTAATTTCTCAGTCCCCACCATTGGCAATTTGATTGTGCCAAACGCCATTGCCGCCGCCCCGCCCGCCGCGCCGCTCCAGGTCGCCGCCGCAACCACAATCCGCCGCGATCCGACCGTCATCGGCAGCACCGGGGAAGGCGGAGACCGCCCCCAGCCGCCTTATCCGGAATGGGCCTTGAAATCCGGCCAGCAAGGCACCGTTATTCTATTATTGACAGTCGATGTGAGCGGACTGGTGGAAACCGTCACGGTCAAGGAAACTTCCGGCTGGCCCATCCTGGACCGGAGCTCGTCTGAATTTGTCAAACGGCACTGGATCGTCCCCCCGGGCAAAGGCGGCCGGGTTTTTGAAGCCGCCATCACTTACCAGATTAAAACCGATTAAAAGCAACCCCGTTGAATTAAATTATGATCGCCAATATTGTTTTTCTATTTCTCCTCAAAGGCGGCCCGGTCATGGTGCCGATTATTATTTGCGCCCTGGTGGCCGTGGCCGTGGTGGGGGAACGTTCCTTTTGGTGGCTGCGCGAAAGCCGCCGCCGTGATCCCAAAAAACTCGAACAAATCCTGGCTGCGCTCGAAAATAACGACATCCCCGCCGCCGCCAAAATCGCGGACGGCTCGCCCGACCCGATTATCCGCATGATTGATCGCGGATTGAACCACGCCCACACCTCCCTGCAAGGCGCGTTGCAACTGGCGGCAGGCATCGAACTGGAGCGGGCCGGACGGTTTCTCACCGTGATGGACACGCTCGTCACCCTCGCCCCGCTGCTCGGTCTGCTCGGCACCGTCACCGGCTTGATGCGCGCCTTCCTCAACGTGGGCAGCGCGGAAATATCAGTCGTCGCTGTCACCGGCGGAATCGGCGAGGCCCTGATCGCCACGGCTTGCGGGTTGGGCATTGCCATCCTCTCGCTCGTCCCGTTCAACTATTTCACCGGACGGCTGACCCGGCTCCAATTCGAATTGGAAACCGCGGCAACAAACGTGGAAATGATGGTGGCGCCGGGATTGAGCGACGACGCGCGAGTCAAACTGGAAGCCAAACGCCGCGCGGGTGCGCCAGTGGAACGCGGCCTGAACCAATGAAACTGTCCTCTTCAATCAGACGCCGGCATACGCGGATCGAGATCATTCCCCTGATCGACATTATGTTTTTCCTGCTCGCCTCCTTCATGATGGTCAGCCTGCAATTGGATAGCACCCAAAACATCAGGGTCAATCTCCCCCCCGCCAGCATGGCCCGAGCCGATTACAAGCCGGACATGATTAATATCGCGGTGGACAAGTCCGGCGCCGTCTGGCTGGAAAAAAAGGAGATCACTCTGCCCGCTCTCGGCACCGTCCTGAGCAACCGCTTTCATTTTGACACCAATCTCCCCGTTTATATCAGCGGCGACGCCGCGACCCTGCACGGCTCGATCGTGGATGTGTTGGCCGCGGTGCGCCGCGCCGGCGTGCAAAAAGTCGCCTTCATGACCGGCGGCGCAACCAACCAGGCCAGCCCATGAAAATCAACTCCCCCGTCACTCGCAAGCGGACGCGCCTGGAAATCATCCCTTTGATTGACATTATGTTTTTCCTCCTGGCCTCCTTCATGATGGTCAGCCTGCAAATGCAAAAAGTGCGCACCCTCAAAGCCAGCCTGCCCACCGCCACCCAGGCCGCTTCCACCAGGAAACCCGATGTCATCAATCTGAATGTCGATCAGGATGGCCGGGGCGAGCTGGACCATAAATTGGTTTCGTTCCCCGAATTGGCCGCCGCCCTTTCCCGCCGCCAGCGGCTCAACACCAATGTGCCGGTCTATTTAAGCGGCAATCGCGCGGCCACTCACGGCTCCGTCCTTTACGTCCTCGATTTCGTCAAACGCGCCGGCATCCGGCAGGTGGCCGTCGCCATCAAAGCCGAACCGCCCCACCCGGCGGAACAACCATGAAAAACTTCCAACGCAATTTATTCGTCCTCATCGCCATCGCCCTTTGCGGCACCTGCACTTATCAATGGTACCTCCAAGGCAACCAGCGCAATATCATCGAAAAACAGAACCAGGCCATCTATGACAACTCGGTCGCCATCCAGGGCCTGACCAACTCGATCAAATTGCGCGACGATCAAATCAGTCAACTCCAGGACCGCCTTGCCCAGCTCAAGCAGGCTGGCGCCAGCCGCGACCAACAGGTCATCGCCGAAAAACGCGAGATGGCCCGGCTTCAATCCGCCGCCGACCTTGCCAGCAATGAAATCGTCCGGTATAAAACCGTCGTGAGCGATTTGGAGGACAAAATCAACAAAGCCTACGAAGGGGAAAAGCAACTGGCGGCACAACGGGACGAGTTCGTAAAAAAACTCAACGACAGCATCACGGCGCGAAATGACCTCACCTCCAACTACAACGCCCTGGTGGACCGCTTCAACAAACTCCAGTCCGCCCCCGCCCCGGCCGCAAAATAATCCCGCATCGCCACTGATGATTACATATGCAAAACCGTGACGCGGAATTTCCAGCCTCTTTGCTGGTGACGGAACAGCGGATTGATCTGTCCGCCCTTTCCCAAAGGCAGAAGGATTTTTATTTGACTCTTTTTGCCGGAATTGTGGACATTTACAAGGAAAAGAAAATCCCCCGCGTCGTTATTGGAATCGCCGGCCCGACCGGAGCCGGCAAATCTGTGGTTGCCGTCCTTTTCAAAGAGTTTGCCAGACAGGCGGCTCTCCCTTTTGTCATCGAGGCCATAACCATTGATGCCTACCACTATCCAAACAAATTTCTGCTTTCACATTTTTCCAATGGCGGGCCGTTGAAACAGGTTAAGGGGCGTTTTGACACCTACGATCCCGCCGCGTTGGCCAGGGACATCAAAGCCTTTTCCTCCGGCGAGACCGTTTCCTTCCCGATCTACTCGCGCAAACTGCACGAACCGGTAAAGGACGGCATTGTTGTGCAGGCCAAACAAACCCTGCTGATTGTCGAGGGTCTCTGGCTTCTCTACGACAAAGCCGGCTGGGAGGCAATCGGCCCGCTTTTAAACTACGCCATTTTTATTGATGCGGATGTGGCAAGAGCGAAAGGACCTGTTCTTAAGCGACACATGGCCGGAGGAAGGACATTGGAGGATGCTTCGAGATATTACGATCTTGTGGATGCCAAAAATTCCGCTTTGGTGCTTACGACGAAGCAGAAAGCCGACAAGGTGATCCCGGCCTACTATTCGATTTGACCAACGGGGCGCACCGCCGGTTCCTCTGCCCCGGCCGTCGCCAGCCGTGTTTTTTGATTGACGTAATGAAGTTCTTCTTTGCCATACTGCGCGCATGACGATTAACGACAGTCCGGGCCAGCGTTACGTGCCTTTGCTTTGCTGGATGATCGTCTTGCTTGCCGCCGGCCTCATCTGCCTGAAACTTTTGAGCTTCGGTTTCATCCCGCCGGGGGATGCCCGGCGCCACGCGGCCAAGCCGTTCGCGCACAAGCCTTATTCCGAAATCGTGGTCATGCGCCCGGAATACGTGGTGGATCACAGTCCGGGCTGGGAGTGGCTTCTGGGAACGGTGCAGCGCGCCACGAATTGCGATATTGATACGCTCATCTGTTTCTCGCTCGTGACCACCCTGCTCGCGGTGCTGTGCCTCCCGTTGTTTTGGGTGCGCCGCCCCGAAGCCTGGCTGGCGGCAATCATGGCGCAATCGGTGGCTTATCCGCATTTGATGGGACGCTGGGCGCAGGCGCGTCCGTTTTTATTGACGGAAGGGATATTGATGGCGCTGCTCTTTTCCTGGTCCCGGCAGGAGGAACGGCCTGTGCCGTGGTGGAAAATAGGCGCGACCACGGCCGGTTTTACTCTCTCCGTCTGGATGCACGGAGCCTGGTATCTTTGGATTTTGCTTCCGGCGGCCTTCGCCCTGGCCCGACGATGGCGGGCGGCCCTCTGGCTGACCGTCTGCTGGGTGGCCGGAACGATCCTGGGCGCATGTCTGACCGGAAAACCCGTTGCTTTCCTCAATGGCGCGGTCTTCATGGCCCGGACGATCTTTCAGGAAGCGGTTCCAAAATGGATGCTGGTGGGAGAATTTCAACCAAGCACGGGCGAATTCATGGCCCTGACCGTTCTGGCCGTCGTTTATCTCTGGCTGCGACCGGTCAACACCGGCTGCCGGGCGCTGACGCGGCAACCCGTCTTCTGGATGATGCTCATCACCTGGACGCTTGGGCTGTCCGCCGATCGCTTTTGGGCGGATTTGGGGGTCGCCGCCGCCACGGTCTGGCTGGCGATGCAATTTGATGAAGCCATGCCGGGACTTTGGAAATCGTCCGCCTGCCTCCGTCTGGCCGGCTGCGGAATCATCGCCGCGTCCCTTTATTTGATTTCCACCAATGACGCCGGACGCAGCTACACTTCCTACCAGACCGAGGAATTTCTTGATGGCAGCGTCCCGGAGTTGAAGGGCTGGATGCCGGGCAGCGGCGGCATCTTTTATTCGGACAACATGACGTTTTTCTACAACACGTTTTACAAAAACCCCCGCGCCGACTGGCGTTACATCCTCGGCTTTGAACCGGCCCTCATGCCCGAGGAGGACTTGAAAGTGTATCGCAACATCCAGCGCCATAACCACGCCGCCGACACCTACGGGCCATGGGTCAAAAAAATGCGGCCCCAGGACCGGCTCGCGGTGGACAGCTTCACCCTTCCCGATATGCCGGAGTTGGAATGGAAACGGACCACCGGCGATCTCTGGATTGGCCGTCCCCGCGCCGCCGCCGGAACATCGCGCCGACCCTGATTTTAGTGCTAATTTTTATTTGATTTTAAAGCTTTCGTCCCTCAGGATTAAATGGTTGATACACGTTGGTCGTCCTGGCGTCTTGGACAATCAGCGATGAACCACTCATTTTTGCGGGCTGATGGCCCATGAGATATGGATGGCGGCATGTTGTTGGAATTGAGCGAGAAAGAATTATGAAAAAGAAGCAAAAGGGAAAAACGAGCGCTTACACCCGCAAGAAGATCATTGATGAATTTACAGAGATGCCCATTTCCCGGCAGCAGAAGTGGCAGTTGCGCCGCGCCAAGGAAGGGCGTTGCGTGATTTGCGGGGAACCCAAGGCCACCGCCTGGCATTGCTTGAAACACGCCATCGCCAACCGGGAATGGGCCAGAAAATACTCCGGCTCCGTCCGCCGCAACAAAACACTCACCTACAAACTTGCCACCAAGGGCAAAAAAAAATAGTCCGCTGCCGCGCTCCCCGCGGCTTCTGCCGGACACGGTTTTCCACGGTATTGACGGCCCGGCGCTCGCGCCCGTCTCAATGCCGTTCTTTTTGAAACATTCCAGTGACAACCAACCACTCAACCTTTTGCACTTGCCTTGCGCCATTCCAACCGCTCTAATCGGCCTGTTGCGGCCAAACAAGCGAAGGACCGGTCGTTTCACCCCTCCTTCTAATCGGCCGGGAATGTTTTTTGGACTTTCACTTAACCGGCAAAGCCACGGCGCGCGGCGGACAACCGCCAGCCGCGCCCCTTCCATTCCATGATTGTCGCCAGCAACACACGCCGGCCCCGCAATCTGGACGTCCCGCGCTCCGCCGCCATCCTTTATGGCGATTGGGGCACGAGCAAGGCCTACGTCATCGGACTGGCCTTCGCCGTCGGCGGCTATGGCTCCTTCTGGCTCATCGCCGCCATGTGCCTCCTCACCGCCCTGGTCGGTGTCAATTATATTGTAATTTGCCGCCACTATCCCGACGGAGGCGGCGTCTATGCCAGCGTGCGGCACCGCTCCGAGATTATTTCCATCGTCGGCGCGTTCCTCCTCATCGCCGATTACATCGTCACAGCCGCCCTGAGCGCGTTGTCAGCCTTCGATTACCTGGGCTGGCCGCATCCTGAATATTTCGCCGCCGCCGCCATCGCGATCATCGGCATGCTGAACATGCTGGGTCCCCGCCATACCGGCAGCCTGGCTTTCCTTGTCTCCGTGCCGACGGCGGCGGTTGTCTTGCTGCTCGCTTTCTTTTCCATCCATCATCTGGGAACAGCCGTGCATCACTTGCAACCCCTCACCGGCGGCTTTTTCAAAAATTGGAAGGGGTTCGTCGGCGTCGTGCTCGCTTTGTCCGGCGTGGAAGCCATCGCCAATTCCACCGGCGTCATGAAGCTCAACAAAGGGGCCAGCGATGCCAGTCCGAATGTGTCAAAAACGTCCACGCCCGCCATTCTTTGGGTCATGTTGGAAGTTTGCATTTTCACGGCGTTGCTCAGTTTGGCTGTTCATGCCATTCCCAACATGACCATCAACGCCGCCGATCCGAACAACCCCAATGTCAACGCTCCCGGAGCCACGGGAGTGCGCGACTACATGCTCCGCTACATGGGCCAGATATTTGTCGGAGACGCGTTGGGGCATGGCGCCGGCATAATCGCAGGCCTGATCGTCAGCTATACTTTTGGGCTTCTCCTGCTTTCCGCGGTCAATACAGCCATAGTCGATTTGATCGCCATTTCCTTCCTTATGTCCCGCGACGGCGAGTTGCCGCCGCGATTTCAAAAATTGAACAGGTTTGGCGTGCCCCACCTTGGCCTGCTCGTGGCCACGACCATTCCATTGCTGCTCGTCGTGACCCTGAAGGACGTGGGCGCTCTGGCCGATCTCTACGCCGTGGGCGTGGTAGGCGCCATCGCAACCAATCTGGGCGCTTCCAGCACTGATCGCAAACTGGGATTGGGAACATGGGAACGGTTGCTCATGTTTGTCACCTTCCTCATCATGCTCGCCATTGAAGTTTCGCTTTTTTGGGAAAAACCCAACGCCAGGATATTTGCCACGACCGTCTTGGTCATCGGGTTGATTTTGCGCGGTGTGGCCTTGGAATATACCCAGCGCACCAAGGCGGCAAAAGAGGCCACCGACGCCGCCAATGCCGCGAAAAACCTCACTGCCGCCGCTCCCATCACCACCTTTGCCCTTAAAACCGATGAGGCTCCCGGCCCTCCCATGATGTGCGCCGTTCGGGGCGTGGGGAGAACCTTGGATTTTGCCATTGAGGAAGCCAAGGAGACGCATCGTCCGCTCTACTTGTTGTTCGTTCGTTCCATGCCTGTCCTGACGGAAAACGATTACAAACGCAAATGGCAGGAGGACAAGGAGGCCAGCGCTGTTTTCCTTTATGCCAAGAACCGGGCGGCCGGCCATCCCGTTTATCCTTGTTATGCCGTGAGTGACGCCGTGGCGCATACCATTGTCGATATCACCGCCACCATGGGCGCCTCCTATCTCATTCTTGGCACGCCCGAGCGCCGCGGCCTCGCTTACCTCCTGCGCGGCGACATCATTCGCGAAATTTCCGACGCCCTGCCCGACAATATTCACCTGCTGGTCCTGGCCTGAGATGCGCCACCCCCCGCTTTCACTCATTGATTTTCGTGGCGGAACAACGTAGGTTTTCCCGCGTGAGAAGGCTGCGCCCATTCTTCCTTGTTTTGTTCTGCCTGGCCCTGGCCGGCGCGCCGGCGCGGGCAAACGATTCTCTTTCCTGGGACAAAAAACAAAACCGGGTCGATGCCCAAATCCAGCACGCAAGCCTGCCGAAGGTTTTAAAAAAAATTGCCGCCGCCACCGGCTGGAAAATTTACATGGAACCCGGCGCCGCCGCGAATGTTTCAGTCAAATTCAAAAACCTGCCCGAAGACGAGGCCCTTCGCCGGCTGCTCGGCAAAGTCAATTTTTTCAGGGACGAAACCAATGGCGTCCCGCGCCTGTTTGTTTTTAGCACTGTCTCAACCGCCGTCACCCAAGTCGTTTCCGCCGGCCCGAAAAAGGATTACCGGATACCGAACGAACTGCCGGTCAAACTAAAGCCCCGCTCCAAAGAAACCATCGACCAACTGGCCAAACGGCTCGGCGCCGTCATCGTCAGCCGCGACGACAAACTGGGCCTTTATCGCCTGCGATTTGCCGACGCCAACTCCGCCGACGCCTCCCTTCAATCTCTCAATTCCGATCCTTCCGTGGATGCGGTTCAACCTCAATCCGCCTTCGGATAATGGCCGCGTGGTAGGATTGGTGGACACCGCCATCAACGCGCCGGATCAATTCCAGAAATATATGCTGACCCCGATCAGCGTCGTCGGCGCCCCCGACCCTCCGACCGACCAACCGTCGCACGGGACAGCCATGTTGGAAACAATTCTCGGGGCAATGGCCTCCAATCCCAGCATGATTTTGCCGGTGGACGTTTATGGCAGCGGCGAAACCACCACCACTTATGATGTCATGGAAGGAATCGTCCAGGCCGTCAACGCAGGCGCCAATCCCATCAATCTCAGCCTCGGCGGCACCGGCGACAGTTCCATGCTGGAAAGTTTGATCGCGCAAGCCCAGCAAAAGGGCGTCGAATTTGTCGCCGCCTCCGGCAACACGCCGGGAACAGAGGATACTTACCCGGCGGCATATCCCGGCGTTTTAGCCGTCACCGCCTCCGCCCCCAATGGGCAACTGGCGCCCTATGCCGACGATGGAAGCTTCGTCCAAACCATGTTACCTGGCACCGCCATGGTGGTTTGGAACGGCCAGGAATGGATCGTTCAAGGCACCTCCACCGCCACCGCAAACATGACCGGCGCCATCACGGCTTTGGAAAACAAGAATCCTAACCTCACCGTCCAGCAGGCCGCCGCCAGTTTGATCCTCATCCATCCCGCCCCGAAATAAAATCCTGCTTGCCGCAACCGCTCCGTTGGCTACTCTTCCGTTTGTGACCGGGTTGACTGACCGCCATTTTTTCATGCTCGCCGTAATCCTCTACGGTCTCAGCGCGATTTATTCCATTTTTTTGTGGCGCAAGGGGTTTCGCCTGCATGATCGCGCCAATTATTTCCTGTTCCTCGCCGGCTTCGCCCTGCAAATCAAGGCGATGCTCATGCGCGGCCTCCTCCTCGGCCAATGCCCTGTCAATAACCTTTATGAAGCCTTCGCCTTCGTCGATGCCGCCATCGTCGGAACCTGCCTCTTCATCGGCCTCTGGCCGCGCCTCAGGTTTTTTGGCGCCTTCGCCGCCCCGGTCGTCTTCGCCATCGGCGTCTTTGCCCTTATGCCGGGATTGGACGTGCATGCGGCCAAACCGCAGTTCAACATGGACTTGGTCAGCTTCCACGCCGCCCTCACCCTCCTTTCCTACGGCGCCTTCGGCCTGGGTTTTGTCGCCGGAATAATGTATTTGACACAAGAACATGACTTGAAGCTGCACAAATTGCGCGCCCTTTTCTCCCTGATCCCCCCCATGGGTCGCCTCGAAAAAATCCTGCACTGCCTGCTTTGGACCGGTTTTGCCCTGCTCACGGCGGGTCTCGCTGTCATTCCGTTCTTGCTGAAACAACGGCCCGAAACGCATCTGGCCGCCGATCCGAAGGTCGTTTGGTCCGCCCTGGTCTGGATTCTTTATCTTTCCCTGCTCGTTTTGCATGGTCGATTTCATCAATCTGGACGCCGCTTCGCCTGGGGGGCGGTTGCGGCTTTTGCGTTCCTCTTGCTGACTTTTTGGGGAATCAACCTCTTGTCCCCGACGCATCGTTTGTAATCCGCCATCTTCCTGCATCCGCGTCAAAACGTGCATTGTCATTCCACTCGGCGCCACTATAAACTAAACGGAATCTATGTCGTTAAGCCGGTTACCAGACAAATTCGGTTGTGGCGCCCCTCCGGCGGCAGTCGGGACGGACGCTCCCAAGGCGGGTTACAACCGGCTTCTTCTCCTGGTCGCCGGCCTTGGCGGGCTGCTCTATGGCGTGGACATCGGCATCATTGCCGGAGCGCTGCCCTACCTTGACGCCACCTCCGGCCTGGACCCGAACCAGCTCTCGTTCGTGGTCGCTGCCGTGCTGCTCGGCAGCGTCATTTCAACCTTGTTCGCCGGCCTGCTCGCGGATTGGATGGGGCGCAAGCTCCTGATGGCGCTGGGCGGCTTGTTCTTCGTCATCAGCATTCCGATGATCGCCCTGTCCCACGGTTATGAGCCGTTGGTGCTTGGACGGCTGTTGCAAGGCATTAGCGCCGGCTTGATCGGAGTCGTGGTGCCGCTCTATCTGGCGGAGTGCCTTGAATCCTCGCGACGCGGTCGGGGAACGGCTATTTTTCAATGGCTGCTGACCTTGGGAATCGTGGTGGCGGCGTTCCTTGGCATGTATTTCAGCCTTCAGGTTGAAAAAGTCGCCAAACTGGGGGACGCCGGCAAACTCTTTGCCTTCAAGGACGCAGCCTGGCGCGGCATCTTTTGGGCCTCGCTCCCGCCGGCGCTGCTCTTCGTGCTGGGCAGCCTGTGGGTGGCTGAGTCGCCGCGCTGGCTGTTCAGCCGAAACCGGAAGCCGGCGGCCCGCGCCGCGTTGCTGCGTTCCCGCTCCGCGAAACAAGCGGAATTCGAAATGCAGGAAATGGAAAAATTGGCCGCCGGAAAGACCGGGGCGGGGGCCGGAAAGGGAGCGATCAGGGACTCTTTGCTGCGCCGCAAGTACGTGATCCCCTTCCTGCTGGCCTGCGTCATCCTCGTTTGCAATCAGGCCACCGGCGCGGCCTCCATCATTGGTTATAGCACGACCATCCTTTTGCAGGGCGGCCTTTCGGATGTGCAGGCCCACTTTGGTTACGTCATTCTGACTTTGGTCAATTTCTTCCTGACCATCGGCGGCATTATTCTGGTGGACCGCAAGGGCCGCAAATTCCTGCTTTCCGTAGGCAGCGCCGGTGTCATCGTTTCGCTTTTTTGCACCGGCCTGTTGTTCCATCAAACCGAACGGCGGCGCGTGGATTGCAGGGAAGTGGTCCAGTCCATGGTTGATGCCGGCCAAACGCTTGCCCTGACCTTCAACCAGAAAACAGCCGACCAGTTCCTCGCCGCCCAAGGCCGGCCCGGCAAGAGCCTCGAAGGCCAGCCGGCCACGTTCATTGTCATCTATTCCTATGGTGATTTTCACGCCGCAACCCAAACCGTGCGATCAGGCGATCCGACGGCCAAACCCATCCGCATCGCCCGCGAGAATTGCGTGCCGGCCAACAAAGTGGTGGCGTTTTTCTCCAGCCCGTTTGGCAACCTCAAGGCGGCGCGCACCGCCCCGCTGAAAATCGAGAACGCCCTGCTCACTCCCGTGCCGGACGCGCAAAACGGCCGGCTGGCCGCCCTTGGCCTCTTCGCTTTTATGGCGTTCTTTGCCGTCGGTCCCGGCGTGTGTGTCTGGCTGGCGCTCTCCGAGCTGATGCCGACCCGCATCCGCTCCAATGGCATGAGCATTGCCTTGGTGCTTAATCAGGCCGTTTCAACCACCATCGCCGCCATTTTTCTGCCGGCTGTCGGCAAATACGGCTACTCCACCATGTTCTTTATCTTTGCCGGCTGCACCGTGGTTTATTTCATCACCGCAGCCTGTTTTCTGCCTGAAACCAAGGGAATGACCTTGGAAGAAATTGAACGGCATTTTGAACAAAAGGAAAACACATGAACAACCCGTCTCCAAAAAATGAGCATTCTCTGACCTTGGAAACCTCCGTCTCCAAAGCCTTCCTGGCCCAGGCGCTGGGAATATCCTTTGACCGCGATTACTACTTCGACCCTTTCTTGCGCCGCCAGATCGACGCCCGCTGCCACCACTACGCCGCCGAACAACTCAAGGATCTCGACGCCTTTTACACCGAAAGCAATCTTGGCCGGAAAACTTGCTTCACCCCCAACCAAGTCCTGGTCGGCGGCATCCAACCCAACCTCATTCTGGGCATGTTATTGGGCGCGCAATTCATCCCGGCCAAACAAGGTGATGCCGACATCTCTCCCGCCTGCTGGGCGGGCCATGCCCCGCAAGACCTGCCTCATCCCCGGACGCTGCTTGAGCATCCCGTCATCCTTCTATTTGACAGCCATATCCGGGCCGTGCAACAGGAAAAGGGTCTCCAGGCCATCCCTCCTTTTTTCTGGGATGCTTCCGGCCGCGCGGCCATTCACGGCGCGCTCACCACGGCGCAAAAGTTTCTGGGCGAAAATGTCTTCATGGATTTGCTGGAGGAGCCGGACCGCGTGCGGCAGACCATGGACTGGATCGTTGACGCCAACATCGTCCTGGTGCGGCATTTCGCGGCGTTGTGCGGCATCAAAATCCAATGCCTGCATGTGGGGGAATGTTCCTCATGCATGGTCGGCCCGTCCGAATGGTCGAATTTTGTCGCACCAACCCTCGAACGGTTGGGGCGGGAACTCGGCCCGGTCCGGCTTCATTCCTGCGGCCCAAGCGGCCATCTCCTGGCGGCGGCCCGCAAAATCGCGGCGATTGCAAGTCTGGACCTCGGCGGGGAAACTCCGCTGGCTCCGGTCCGGGAGTTGTTCGGCCTTGATTTCCCGGTCAGCATCGCTCCGCCGGTCAAACTGCTGGCCGGCGGTTCGCTCGAGGCGTTGATGGCCTGGACCAGCGATGTCCTGTCGGCCAATCAAGGCGGTGAGTTGGTTCTGTTATACCATCTCGAACCGCAATACTCGCTCCCCGTTTTACGGTCGTGGCGCGCTACGCTGACCGATAAATATGGCTTCTGCTAAGGCGGTGGAAATAAATTTAGGCTTCTTTACCGGGATTTCTCCACGAAGTTGTTCATCTGCTCTTCTTGTTGTTCGATGGATTCGACCAGCTTGAACTGTGTGCGGCAGCGATCAAGGTTGTGATTGTTGCGGCGCACTTTGTAATAAATGTCGCCGTCCAGAAAATCCGCCAGGAAACGGATGCCAATTTCAAGGGTGATCAGTTTTCCGGAAAACGCGAGCAGCCGTTTCTCCGGCGGTGTCAGAAAATCGCCGGCATACGTTAAATAACCGCGCACCAGGGCCTCAAACATTGGAAACTGCATCCTCACCCGCGTCAGATCGCATTCATCCTCCTTCGCCGGACTGGTTGCCGTGCGCACCATGTCGCCAAAATCATAGAGCGTGAGGCCGGGCATTAACGTGTCCAAATCCGTCACGCAAATGCCCTCCCCGGTCGTCTCGTCAAGCAGGACATTG
>Ga0181535_10004556_pt1 | contig 15336 bp, 13 predicted proteins | sample PEATcosm2014_Bin_44_FD_119774 | JGI IMG/M metagenome (GOLD analysis project Ga0181535, IMG submission 119774) | Peatland microbial communities from MTU Mesocosm Facility, Houghton, MI, USA - PEATcosm2014_Bin17_30_metaG | ecosystem: Environmental > Terrestrial > Soil > Wetlands > Peat | place... | reverse complement strand
GTGGGAATGCACGATCTGGATTTTTCTGTCGCGCAAAAAAGACGCGAAGCGGGCCATGGCACGACAGTCGCTTAGCCGAAGCATAGAAACCGGCACGGCTTCCACGTCGGAGGGAAGATCGTCGCCCAACAGCTCAAGCAATGCGGGTGGACAAGCCAGGCAAACCGCGAATGTATCCCGGCTGAGCCGTTGCATGAGGCCGAGCATGTGCTCTTCCGTGCCCGCGCGAATCGTCGCATTGGTAAACATGCAGACCGGCAGCTTGGCCGGTTGGGAGGCTTCGATCATGAGACGGACTCCCGCATATACCGATATATGTCTGTCACGGTCGAGAGTGGGAATACCGGTTCGTGATTGGTGAGAAAAACCGCGTCGGAATGTGGATCGTTCGGGTGGTATCCGTGCATGCCGGCAGGCTTCCAGCTGCCCGCGCCGTTGAACCCGCTGTTGGCGATGAGCGTCCCTGGCTCCATCAGCAGAATTGTTTCGCCATAGCGATTGTCGGGAAAGAGCACGCCCAACTGCCGCAGTTCATCGTCAGGCAAAACCCGGCCGCAGGGCACGCGCCGCAAACAATCAGTGATTGCCACGCGCGCCTGGCCGGAGAAAAACCAGAAACGGGCCATGGTTGAATCGTACACCGCGAGATAATCCTGCGGCATACGCAGTCCGCACGAGGCGATGTCAGCGCCGAGATCGTAATGCCGGCGCACGGGCGTCATCCCGTGGTCTGAAAAGAGAAAAAATTTCGCCTCCCCATCGCGCCGCAATGCGGCTTCAAACAGCTGCTTCAAACTTTGTTCGTACCAGGCTAGCTTGCTGGCGACCTTTTCGGAGTCATTGCAGTGCATGTGCAGAAAACTATCCAGTTCGCAGAGATAAAGAAAGAAAAAGCTGGCGCGATCCTGCGCAACATCCGTAGTCGCGTTTGCAATAATCTGGCGATCGCTGGCGTGCTGATAGGAATAGGCGCGGTAGGGAATCTCTTCTGCGGCAAGTTGGTCGAAGATGGAAGGCGTGGCTCCGAGACCGCCGCGTTCGTAAATGTTTCGCCGCTCCGTCCAGTTGAACCAGGGCAACAACTTCGGACTCACGCAGCAGTCGAAGCCTGGGCCCAGGCCGAGCGCGCGGCGACCCAACTCGGTCATGAACCGCCGCCCGAGGCGGTTGTCAAGCATGGCATAGGGAAGAAAGCTCAAACGCCGCATCCAGCGAAACGGTGAGTGCTCAGGATCGTAGTAAACGAGATTCCATATTCCGTTCTGCGCCGGCGAAAGACCGGAGAGAATCGAGGGAATTACGCCGGAGCTGAACCCCAGTTGAGTCCGCAAGCCTTGACGGTGCGGGAGAAACTCACGCAGGAACGAGCTGTTCTCGATGACGCTCCAGCCGAGAGCATCGATCAGCACGAAAATGTGTAGCTGTCGCGGAGCCTTCACGGATTTTCCTGCAAGACCGCAACTCCGAGCCACTGCGGGCGGACGCGGAGCACTAGCCGCCTGGGAATGAGCAGCGCAGCTTCACGCAACGATCGCCGCACGAGCGGCAACATCGCGCACCCGATCAGGCCGCGGAACTCGCCGAGCGTTGTCCTTTGATAAATCGCGAAGCGTCCAGCGGACACTTGACCCGGACGGACCGGCCAGTTTCGCGATGAAAAAACAAATTGGAATCCCGTCTCATGCGCCGCTCGGATCAGGCGGGGCGTCAACAGGCCATAGGGAGCTGAGAAACAGTCAACGCGACGTCCGAGGTTCTGTTCCAGTATCTCGCGCGAAAGCCGAAGCTGTTCCGTCGCAGTCCGCTGGCTTACGCGCGAATGGTCCACATGACGGTGCCCATGCGATTGGAAAGACATGCCGGCCCGTTGCATTTCGCGTATCTCGGACCAGCCGAGACGGCCGGGGGCTCCGACTTCAGCGGTGTTGACGAAGAAGGCCGCGTTGAAGCCGTTTTCCACCAGCAAGGGAAATGCGACGCGATAATCGCTTTCCAGTCCATCGTCGAAGGAGAGAATGACGGTGCGGCCGGATCGCAGTGGATCGGCGATCGCTTGCGGCGGCAGTGCGCAGAAATGCTGGCTCCGCAACAGCTCCAGTTGCGCGCGGAAATTGCTGGCCGAAACGCAGTACTTGTCGCGCGCCTTCGGATCGCCAGGTTCGATCCCATGGTAAAGCAGCACTGGCAGGCCGGGAACCGATGGCCGCAGCCCCCCTATTGCCCCCGCTGCCATGCACTCTCCTTACGGCCGGTCAGGCATTGCAGCAGGCCGACCAGAAACGCCAGGTTCATGGCGACAAGAAAATAGCCGACCAGTGCAAAACGCACTTGTTGCAGCCGGTGACGGAAGACGAAGCCAACGGCTGCCCACGCGAAAATGGCAACTTGCAGCAATAACGATACGCGGTAGAGCGGTTTACCCAACAGAAACAGGTTGCTGGCGAAGACCAGAATCAACAGCATGGGAACAATCCAGCGGAGCAGCTTGTGCGACACGAAGGCGAGAGCCGTGAAACCGCGCAGAGGCACTCGCAGTAATGACGACAGCGCAAGAAAACTGCCAGCCGCAATGCGCACGCGCCGCTTGAATTCGCCGGCGACTGTAGGTGCAGGGTAGTCTATGGCTTTGGCTTCAGGATCGTAATGCACCTTGTAGCCCAGGCGGCGGGCGTTCATCGAGGCCACGATGTCTTCCACAACGACGCCTTGTCCGGGCGGGGCATAAGCGCAGCGGCGCACCGCATAAATGGCGCCGCTCGGCGTGAGCGTGGCGCCCAGGCGGGCCTCCATCAATCGCAGCACAGTCTCATATTTCCAGTAGACACCCTCGGTCTGCCGTGATTCCGCGCCTGCCTCGAAGAGCAAAGAGCCGCACACCAGCCCGATCGCCGGGTCGGCAAAGTGGCGTACCAATTTTCTCAGCGCGTTCGGCGAGAACATGGTGCTGCAATCGGAAAGCACGAGAAGGTCGTGGCGAGCGCGCTTCAAGGCAACGTTCAGAGCCGCGGCCTTTCCGCTGCGTTCAGGCTGGATCACGACCTCGATACGCGAGTCGGAGATTCCGCCCAGAATGGCGTTGGTCCCGTCGCTGGAACCATCGGAAACGATCACGACCTGCAACTTATCCGCCGGGTAATCCAGGGCCGCGATATTGCTGATTTTTTCCTGAAGATGCTCTTCTTCGTTGTAGGCAGCGATAAGCATTGACAACGCCGGAAGCTCTTCCGCCGGCCGGTCTCCGCGGCGGCGGTCACTGCGGTTCATCAAGTAATGCAGGTCGCGCAACATCTGTGCCAACCCGTAACAAACGAACAACAGCAACGGGTAACCGAAATATGCGTAGAGAATCCCAAGCAGCGCTGCCCAGAAGACGAACCCCGCCCCGGCTGTCATTGGGCACCCCGGCCGAGGAGTAGTATCTTGAAGGTTTTGAAGATGACCAGCAGGTCCAGGCCCACTGAAAGATTCTTGATGTAGAAGAGGTCGTAAGACAGCTTTTCGGCGTTCTCCGCGATGGTGGAACAATAGCCTCGATTGACTTGTGCCCAGCCCGTGGCCCCCGGTTTCACACTCCAGCGCAGGTCGTAGAAAGGTATCGCGGCCGCGAGTTTCTTTTCCTGCTCGGGCACGAACGGGCGTGGACCAACCAGGTGCATGTCGCCGCGGAAAATATTCCACAACTGCGGCAGCTCATCGATTCTGGTTGCGCGCAGCCAGTGGCCGAGGCGCGTGCAGCGTTCGTCGTCCTTCGCTGCCGGCCGGTCCCCATCTACGCCCTCGTACATGGAGCGAAATTTGAAAAGTGTAAAGATCTTGCCGTCTTTTCCGATGCGTTGCTGGCGGAAGATGGCCGGCCCCTTCGAATCAAACCTGATAGCAAGGGCAATCAACAGCAAGAAGGGGAAAGCCAGCAGCAAGGCTATAGCGGAAAAAACAAATGAAAAAATCCGTTTGTACAGCAGAAACGGACGGGACACATCGAAACCGGGGGAGAACAGCAACATGCTGGGACGCAGAGAGTCGAGTGAAATCTTGCCGGTGATGACCTGATAAAGCTCGTTCCCGTCCTGGACTATGACACCGCGCTTCTTCATTTCGAGCAGGGCTTCAACCGGCATCCGTCCGCGCCGCTCCTTCATCGAGACGATGATTCTCCGCACACGCAGCACTCGTGTGACGCGATCGATTTCAGCCGCGCAGGCAGGCATACCCGGTGTTTGCCAGGAATTCCAATCCTGATCTTCCGAAATATGGGCAACCACCCGAATCCCGAGTTCGGGACGGTCATGGATTTCCTTCAGCAGGTCCTGCGCCAGCACGCCATCTCCCAGCACGAGCACCCGCTCCATGAATGCCGGCCACGTATTTACCAGGCTGAACAATCGCCGCCAGAGCACGGTCAGCGACGCCGCGGCGAACGCTCCGCCGGCAAATACATTCTGTTGTAAACGCATCGCCGGAAACAGTGCATACACAAAAGCAAGAATGATGCACACTGCGCCGAATACCTGGATCAGGCGAGTGAACACCTCCCGCTGGCTTCGCAAGACGGTAGAGTCGTAAAGGTCGAAGTAATACATGCACAGAATAAAAACGCAGACGACCAGCGCGATCTTGTCGCCGCCTTGCTCATATCCGAGGAACATCTGCGCGTCGAACGTTCCCATCGTCGCGATAATCGCAATTACGAAAGCCGCCGTTGTCAGGGCTGCTTCCGAGGCGCCCAGCAAGACCGTGCGAGCCGGGAAATACGCGTTAAGAAAGCGAATCACTCGCTGCCTTTTCCTTTGTCCGGCTTTGTTGTCGCCTGCTTTATAGGCTTGCCGGAGTAGTACTGATCGTAGTAATTCACCTGGGCGAAGTCGGTTGCGTCGTTCAGCACGACACCGACCAGTTTGGGACTATCCATTGTTTCCATGGCTTGCTTCAGCGCCGCGCGCGTCGCGACTCCTTTGCGCACCACCAATAGAGTTCCATCGACCAATCGAGCCCACAAATTAGAATCAGCCATCGGCAGCAGCGGAGGAGTATCGATGATGACCCAATCGAATTGCTTGGAGCATTCAGCGATGGCATTGGCCAGCCGTTCCGATTGCAGCACTGACGCGGGATGTTGCACCGGAGTGCTGGGCAACAAGTACAGACTGGTTTCACCGGCACGCAATAGGAATTTGCGAATGGGATCTTCACCGTTCCACCACTCGTTGAGCCCGGGACTCTTGCTGAGGCCGAAAATGCCGCTCAGAGCCGGCTTGCGCAGATCTCCTTCCAGCAGAAGCACGCTCTGCGACGAGCGCTTTGCCAAGGTGAGGGCAAGGTTCGCCGATACCAGGGTCTTGCCTTCGCCGATGATGCTGCTGGTAACCTGCAAAACTTTCAGCGTGGTGCCGGAACGCAGATTGTTCAGCCGTGCCGCCAGAACACGAAATTTCTCGGCCCCGAGTCCACGCTCGTCCGACATTGCCACCAAGTGCGCGGAATCGGCAGCCTTGAGGTCAATCGATCGGATGGCTTCCAGTTGGTCTAGGGACGATTCCTGAACCGTTGGCCATTCGCTGGCCGGGGAGTCTGAGATAACCTCCGATACTTCAGTCTGTGCCCAGACGGCTGCGGGCTCAGACAACTTGGAGTCCTCGAAGTCCTCGACAGCCACGGCCGCGACCGTCGCAATCTGTGGCAGCTCCGCGCCTTCCACCGCCGCGGATTCCGCCAGCGGAGTCGCGGATGTCTGGATTTCCTCAACCTCAACCGTTGGCCACACAGAGGGCGACAGCTCCGCGGCCTTTGCCGGCTGCTGAACCGCCGTCCATGCAGCGGGCGGAGTTTGCGTCTCCGTTTTTTGGTCAATCTCGGATTGACGCAACGCATTGAAGATTCGGCTCATCGGTTTCTAACTCCAGAACCGGAGTGCTGTTGTTTAATCGCCGTTTGCTCCGAATCAGGGTCGATCAACTTTGCCAGTTGCTGCAAGGCGTCCAAAATGGCCTTTCGGTTGCCGAGATTTTCCTGCGGTGGGGGCGCATGGTCGTCGCGCTGCGAGAAGACTACTCCAGGGTCAAGCACAACACGAGACCGGGGCTCAAGCACGATTTGAGGTTCCAACTCGAAAACATTGTCAACATCTGCTACCGGGGCGGGCTCTGGTTCCACGGGCGTATTCGGTTCCGTCGCCGCGGGCTTAATCCAGGCCTCCTGGTGCGGTTCGCTGGCGCCGCTCGCGCCGAGGCGGAGATCGGTTGCGACTTCCTCGATGATCTCGGGGCTGACGGACCTCTCATGCAGGGCGTATGCGTTCACCAGGGCGGCATCGCAAATGTTGTTGATCAGCCGCGGCGTTCCGCGGGAATAAAAAACGATACGAGCCAGAGTTTTCCGGGGAAAGATTTCCAACAGGCTTCCGGACGCTCCCGCCAGTTGCAGCCGTCTTTCGATGTAGCCGTGGACGTCATCTTCATCGAGTGGTTCGAGCTTGCAACGCAGGGCGACACGCTGCTTCAGTTGCCGCAGATAGGGCGAATCCAGGATATCGTCGAGTTCGGGCTGGCCTACCAGCAGAATCTGCAGCAACTTGTGTTGCGCTGTCTCGATGTTCGAGAGCAAGCGAATTTCTTCCAGCAGTTCGGCCGACAGCAAATGAGCTTCATCAACCAACAGAGCCGCCGTCGAGCCACTGCGGTACACCTCGATCAAGAATTGATGCAGTTGCAGCAGCAAGTCGGCGCGGCTGGTTTTCGGGTCTTTGATTCCGAAATCCGCAACGACGTGCCGCAGCAGGTCGTTGGTGGATAGCAGTGGGTTGAAGATGAACGCATGCGTCACTTTGGAACGCCGCAACGCTTCCAGTAGGCAGCGCAGCAGCAGCGTTTTGCCGGTGCCGACCTCGCCTGTCAAGACCACGAATCCCTTGCGCCGCCGGATGCCGTACGTAAGATTTGCCAGCGCTTCGTTGTGCTTCGCAGTGCCGTAGTAGAACTGCGGGTCGGGTCCGACACCGAACGGATTCTGCGCCAAGCCGTAAAATTTTTCGTACATCGCTATCCCCTGTAAAAAGTAAAGACGTTAGCGCAGACCATGACAATAAAGATCAGCGCGGCACCGCACCATTCCAGAATCCGCCGGCGGCTTCGCTTGCGTCCGTCGGCGGGCGTGGCCAGATGTGGAATACCGGCAAGGACGCGCACGTTCGTCATTCGGGTGATGTCTTCTTGCTCACGGATACTGTCGTCTAGAAATTCGGACAGGAAAACCAGACCAAAGCCGACGAGAAGTCCCGCGATGAGTCCCGCCAAGCTGAACTTCACACGATCCGGCGAATACGGTTTATGAGCAAAACTGGGCGGATCGATGATTCGGAACCCCTTGCCTTGTTGCCGCTTCTCAAGGTTGGTCGCCAACTGCGACTGCATTTGCTTTTTCAGCAGCGAGTCGTAGTTTGCCTTCGACTGCTCGTAATCGCGAGTCAGGTCCGCGAGCTGTTGCTCGCGTATGGGCGTCAAGTTCAGACGGCTCTGATACTCGGCGATCTGCGTTTGCAGTGTCTGCATTTCGTTGCGTGCATCCTGAATTTCCTGCTCGTTTGCTTTCAACTGTCCTTCCAGTTGCAGCATGGGTGCCATCGACTGTAACTCGGAGGAGTTAGTCGGATGCTTTTTGTCTCCATCCTGTGGCGCCTTGGCCTCGTCCGCTTCGATATCACTCTTCAGCTTTTCGGTCTTCGCGATCAGTCCCTTGAGGCGAATCACGTCCGGATGCTTCGACGTATAGCGTGTCTGCGCCTCGGCCAAATCGGCCTTCATTTTCGACAACTCGTGATCGATCGACGGCAGTGAATTGGCACCCGTTTCGCCGCCGGTCCGAACTGCGCGATACTGGGTTAACAGCGACTCCATGTAGAGGCGTTGCTCCTGCGCGCGATTCATCGCCTGGGCAAGATTGTGGTAACGCTCCTGCAAGCCGGACAAGATGTGAACGTTGCCGTCCATCTGGCTGGGAAGTTCTCCCAGATAGTGACTCTTAAACTGCTTAACCTTGACCTCCTGCTCGGACAGGCTCGTGCGCGCAGTGGTCAGCTCACTGGAGAGAAATTCAGTAGTGTTCTCCGCGCGTTGGGACTGTTCCTGAATATTTTCGTCGATGAACAGGGTGGTCAGTTGCGTCGCTACCTGCTGCGCCAATGTTGGCGTGGGAGCCGAATAGATGATGCGAAAAGCCGTAAGCTGCCCGCGTCTTCCCGGCGCCTCCACCAGCTGGATCTGAATGTCCTTGCGCATCTGATCAACCAAGCCATCCGGGCCGAGCCGCTGCCGCTGCTGCGTGTACAAATGAAATTTTTGGATGATCAGCTCCAGCCTCGTGCGGCTCAGGATCTGCTGCGTCATACTTTGCAGTTGTTCCTGTAAATCGACCGAGACGTTGCTGACCACATATTGCTCCGGAACCTTCTGCTGTTCCACGAGGATCAGGGTTTCGGAACGATACACGGATGGCAAGAGACGGCTTGCTCCCCAAGCCAGCAGCCAGCAACCGAATAGCGAGCCGATCAGCCACCAGCGCCGGCGCAGAAGGATATGCCAATAGTCATGAGCCGTTAACACAGGCTGCGTGTTTTCCTGGTCAAACATGTGTTATTGGCCCAAGCCTTTCAGGAAATGAACATCGACTGTGAGCTGGATCAGCCCGTGATTTCCCGGCGCAAAGCCGAGCCCGGCCCCGGTTTGGCGTACGTAGGCGCCATCCATGCGGATCGTGCAATGCCGGTTCACCTCGCGCGCCAGGCTGCCGCCTGTCCAAACGGTCTGGAAATACACGTTCTGGTTGATCAGGTCGAGTTCGTCCTCATTGTCGACGCTAAGCCGGGCTTCCGCAGTCCAGCGCTTGGTAAACCGCGAACGGAAGGCAGCGCTGCCAAATGTCATGGTGTTCGCATTCATCAGGCCGCCGCCCGAGCTGATGCGACGCGAGAACTGGAGATTGACGGCATCATGCGTTCCCGTCCAGATATAGGTCACTCCGGCTGAAGGGTGCCAGTCACGTTGAGCGAAGGTTTCTTCGCCGGGCACTCCGCCTATCGTAGTCGGGACGACGGTACTACTGCGCGCGTATTGCGGACCGGCGAAGGCCGACAGCGTCGAGTGTGGCGTGAGCTTAATCGTGTCAAACAGTAGGACCGCCGGCGCCTGGACGCGGGATTCCATTGTGCTGTTGCTGTAAATATCGGTATAGGCAAGCTGAACTCCGAGAGTCTGCCGCTTTGACATCTGGTACGACACGAAGATGGATCCGTTAACGACGGTGGAATCGATGAGAGACGCCGGGGACAATTGGATGGCGTTGATGCTGCCGTAATCAAACTGCTGGTATCCGCCGGTGATCCCGATAGCCGTATGCGGGGTCATGCGATAGCTGATATCGGCGTTGGTTACATAGGACGTCCTCTTGGTAGAGGGAAGCACCCCATCATAGTTTGGGCCGAAGTATCCGCCCAGGTCCGGCAGCAGCGCCACTCTGCCGACGCTCTCGAAGGGATTCGTGGAAATGCTGTAATCCTGCCGCGCGTGCAGGGTCAGGCGCGGGGTTACCTTCCAGACCCCATCTGCCGCCAAGTTGTGCGTGAACTCGGTAGTGTCCGTCTCGTGTTGGCCGACACTCACTCCCGGCGTGTAGCTCAGAGTCCAGTTCGTGGTTGGCCGCGTTTGCCGGAAAGCCACGCTGGGCTGGGCGAAGAACCTGAAGTCGCTGGATGTGCTGCCATTCGGATTGGTAAACCCCTCAGTGTCGAAACTGGCCCCGAACGAAGCACTGCCGAACAAAACGTTCCTGTAGTCGGGGTCGCTCCGGGTTACCAACGAAGGTCCGCCACCGGAGAGGTGCGCTGTGTCTGCCGTTTCTGGCGTGACGTCGTCGGTGGCAACTGCCGGCTCCCGCGCCTGCGCGGCCAACACCGCGCAAAACACCAACAAGCATGCACCAAATTTGACCCGTAGTGCCATGCGTCTCCTCCCTCTAGGGGACAACGATCGTGTCCCGTGCCGTGAGCGTGAAATTCTGCTCTGTGTTGCCGCCAAGTGCCTTCTTGTAGTCGAAGGGCATCTTCTCGGTGGTTCCGCTGCTGTTGGTGCGCAATATGTACATCTTCTTTACTTTCGCAAAGTCCTTGAAGCCGCCGGCCATGGCCAAGCCATCCAAAACGCTCAGGCGCTGTCCCAGCGGATACGCCCCCGGTTTCAGTACTTCGCCGACAACGGTGAAATACTGGCTCCGCGGCTCCTGCACAATGACCGTGACTTCCGGATTCTCCATGAAAGTGCGCAACTTCTCGACAATGCTTGCCTGCAACTGGGCTGGGGTCGTTCCGCCGGCGACAAGATCACCGATCAGAGGCAACGAAATCTTTCCGTCGGCCCTCACCGGAAGCACCCGCGACAACTCCTGCTCGTGCCACACATTGATGGCGAGCACATCGCTTTCGCCAATGACGTAGTCGGCACTATTGGCTCGCGGCATTTGGGCCGCGGCAGGCTGGGCTGCTTTCGCCGGCGTTTCCGGTTTCGCTTGAGCGCTGGCGAACGCGGGCACCAGCGCGAGCGCTCCCAGCAGCAATAGAACCTTGAAGCAGTTCTTCATTATTCTTCTCCGTTCCCCATTTAATTGGGGCTGGCGTCTCGCCGGCTGTTAATTCCCGCCCTCTTCAACTTATAGAGCAACGAACGATAGCTAATCTGCAGCGCACGGGCGGCCCGCTTCCGGTTCCACTGGTTAGCCTGGAGCGTGCTTAGAATAATCTTGCTCTCCAGATCCTTGACGGCTTCGCGTGTGACCTGACCGAGGGCAATCGAGCTCTCGGGCGCTATATGCATGTCGACGCTGCTCATGGTGCGCCATTTCAGTTCCTTCGTGATGACATCCTCGGAGCCCAGCACCACGTACCTCTTCATCAGGTTTTCCAGTTCGCGGATATTGCCCGACCAGGAGTGGGTCTTCATCAACATCAGTGTGGAGGTCGACAATGGAGGGACGTGGCGCTTGTACTTCTCGCTGTGAATCGCGATCAGGTAATCCGCCAACACCGAGATGTCGGCCACACGCTCACGCAAAGGTGGCAGTTGCAACACTAAACCCGTGATGCGGTAATAGAGATCCTGGCGAAATCTGCCATGGGCGACTTCCTGGTGTAATTGCCGATTGGTAGCGCAAATCACGCGCACGTCGACTTTCTTTCCCTCGCTGCCGCCAATCCGACAGAATTGTCCGTCCTGGAGCAGTTGCAGTAACTTGGACTGCAGCGACAGATCCAGTTCCGATATTTCATCCAGAAACAGCGTTCCACAGTGCGCCATCTCTACTCGGCCGGGCTTGGAATCGACGGCTCCCGTGAACGCGCCCTTCTCATATCCAAATAATTCGCTTTCGACCAGGGTGTTGGGAATGGCAGGGCAATTTACCTTGACGAACGGCCCGTTACTCCATGCCGAGAGCTGGTGCAGATACTTGCAGATTAGTTCCTTGCCGGTTCCGCTTTCGCCTTCAATCAATACCGGTATGTTGGTGCTGGCGATCTTCTGCAAACTCTCTCGAATGGCAGCCATGTCGGGTGTACAGCCGAAGAGAATCAGCTCGGGGGGGATCTCGTCGCCAAAAGGGTGCACATTCGCTGCGCTTGATTTCATGATACAGACGAGTTGCACTTGTTGCACCAAAACCATGCACACGCCCATTGGCGGCCAGGGACGGTGCGATGCGATCGTAAGTGGCTGGATAGAAAGAGCAGAAACGCCTTTTCCGAAAATTCATCGTGCGGCGGAGGCGACCGTCAGACGCTCGCCAGCTGCCGCGGAGGGAAAATCTTTTCCACGGAAAAGAGAAAGAGTTTACCTAAATTACGGTTTTGGGAAACATTTTCTCTTCCTGTGTGCAAACTATTGCGTGTAGCGCAAAACGTGGTATGTTGATTCTGTACTGCGTCTGCAGCTCTCCCCCAAGAGCATAGATTATGTGCGCTGATCTATCAGCGTGAAAGGGCGAAGCTATGTCGTCCCGGACAGTGCTCTCAGGCGGGGAGAGTGAGGATCGTCGCGATGCAGGCATTTCCAGTGCCGTGCACGATCTGAAGACTCCACTTGCCATCATTTCCGGTTATGTCAACCTGCTGATCGCAGGCAAACTGGGGGAAGTGAATTCGCGCCAGATGCTTGCATTGCGTGACATCTGTGCGAGTTCACGGCGTTTGGAGCATCGCATTTCGCAGCTCTTGGTGTTTGGCTCCCAACAAGCGAACCGGCTCGCCCTTGCTTTCGAACGCGCCGACCTGAAGGCTTGTATCCAGGCAATCTATGAGTGTTGGCTGCCGTCGTTTCAGGGGAAAGAGATCGAGTTCGAGTGCAGACTTGGCAATGCTCCGCTGACCTTCGAATTTGACGGGCAGAAGGTGACCCAACTTGTCTCCAACTTACTGGAGAACTCGCTTCGCTTTACACCGCCCGGAGGGACGGTCTCGATCACGGCGATTCCGCATTTCTGGGAACGGCGCAGCCTTGGCGGCCGTGTCGAACTGGACCGGAGGCTATCCCGCAGCAACGAGCCTAATGCGGCCAAAATCATCGTCGCCGACAACGGTCCTGGGATTCCTCCTGAGAATCATCAGGAAATCTTCGAAGAATTTTTCAGTATGCCCACGCCTGGAGTTTCCTCGGGCACGGGCCTTGGATTGACGATAGCGCGCGAGTTGGCCGTGGCACATGGGGGAAAGATATGGGTAGAGAGCATGGTTGGTTGCGGAAGCCACTTTTGCGTGCTCCTGCCATTTTCTCCGCCAAGGGCACGCAAACCCGGTTCCTCTGTGCGTGGCGAGGCAAAACGAAGTCACGGTTCGAGGGAAGCTACGGACGCAGATTAAACACATGCCCAATTTATTGGTAGTTGATGACGATGTAATGATGCTCCGGTACCTGCGTACCGTGCTGGAGTGCGAGCATTATCAGGTGGCAACTGCGGCGAGCGGCGCCGAAGCCTTGCAGGAATTGCGCCGGCGTCCGCTGCCCGACCTGGTTCTTCTGGATCTGTTGATGCCCGGCATGGATGGCCTGGAAACGTTGGAGCATCTTCGCAAAGTTGCGCCTCTTTTGAAGGTGATCATGTTGTCGGGGGCCATAGGCGCCCGCGAAGTGGTTCAGGCGATGAAGTTGGGTGCGCATGACTATCTTTGCAAGCCTGTCGTCCAGGCCGAGCTCGTGGCAACGCTGAAGGCCTGCCTGGAAATTCCCCAGAGGACGCCGGGGAATCCGGAAGTGCTTGAGGAATTGGACAGCGATAGCTTTTTCCTCGCCGCTTCTCCAGCCATGCATAAGGTTTACGACCAAATCCAGCGGATTGCGGAAGTGGATGTACCCGTGCTCATTACCGGCGAGAGCGGAACGGGAAAAGAAATCGCTTCCCTTTTATTGCATAAACTTTCCTCTCGGGCACAGAAAAAGTTTCTTAAGGTCAACTGCGCCGCTATTCCTGAGGATCTGCTGGAAAGCGAATTGTTCGGGTATGAGGCTGGAGCCTTCACCGGCGCCACCCATAGCAAGCCTGGACAGTTCGAACTTGCCGACCGCGGCACGATTTTGCTGGATGAAATTGCAGAGATGCCGCCACGACTCCAGGCAAAACTGCTCCAGGTATTGCAGGAACAGAAGTTCTTCCGCCTGGGGAGTAAGTCCAGCGTCACGGTAAACACTCGGATACTGGCGGCTACCAACGTCGACATCGAAGACGCGATCAAGCAGGGCAAGTTGCGATTGGATCTTTATTACAGGTTGAATGCCTTCAACGTCTGCCTGCCGCCACTGCGCGAACGGCGGGAGGAAGTAGCACCGTTGTTCAGGCACTACATGAAGCGGTTGGCTTACCTCTACAAGTTGCCACCCCGTGCGCTGACGGATGGTCTCCTGCGTGCTTGCATGCAACATGCATGGCCCGGTAATCTTCGCGAATTACACAACTTCGTCAAGCGGTACCTGGTCCTCGGGGACGACGTAGCGATGGCGGCTGAGTTGTTTTCGCAAAATGGGGCAGCGGATCGAAACACTATTGCCCGGATGCAAGGGGCCAACTCGAGCGACCTGAAGAAGATGGTGCGCGAGATGAAGGGCGAAGCCGAGGCCGAAGCGATTGCGCAAGCCCTTGAGCAGACGAACTGGAACCGCAAGCAGGCGGCCAGCTTATTGAATATCAGTTACAAGGCATTAATTTATAAATCGCGGCAGTATGGTATCCTGCGCCCCAAGGCACCGTCTCAGAAACTGGTGACGATGAGTGCGGCAAGTCCCGAACCTGTCCGGCTTAGCGGCGGACAGACACTGTCCTGATTTGGACGTTGCCGTCAAGTCGGTTCTGTCTGGAAGTCATTGATTCTGTTCGGATTTTGTAGCGTGTGGGCGGCGATCATGCTCCGCTCTGCAATTCGCAACGTGCTCATGCTTGGAGTCGAAAAGGAGCTTTGGGGCCGATTCGAACGGCGGATGTTGCTGAGGTGAAGGGGTCCAGATGCGAAGATCGTTCACGCTGGTTGCGTTCCTGGCACTGATTGTCATAGTAGTGCTAGGTGTGCAGCTTTGGCATTTGTACAATGTCGACGTTCTGAACATTACTCCTCCGAAGTTTGACTTCAGAGCCGCGCGCGAGACCTATCCGTATTCGGTTGTCCCTGGTGGCGTTTACGACTGGAAAGAATTAACCGATTCCATTACGCATGATCCGGTGGCGCGCAAGCATTACGAAGGCATCGATACAGAACGGCTGTGGGCTGAAAGAGTTCGCAAGCCGATGGCAGCTTACGTCTCCTACCGGAAGGGAGACAAGGTCTACTGGACGGATCATACCGTCAACATTGCCGAGGGGGAAATCCTGCTCACGGACGGCAAGAACCTGGTGCGCTCGCGCTGCGGTAACCGCGTCGAGGTGAAGAAGCCCACCCCCTTGCCGGGCGCCGTTCCACCGCCTGAGCCGCCGCCGCCTGATATTGTGTTTGACGTTCCCCTGCCCTCGTTGATGCCCCCTACCATGGTGACACCGCCGATTCCGCCATCGACATCGACCGTCGCCTCGAATGTGCCCGACCAAAAGTACTGGAGACCGCCGATCTGGTGTTGCGGACCCACACCCTCTCCGGCCACGATACCGGAACCGGGGACGTTGATTTTGGTTGGCGCTGGTATGCTTGGGCTGGTTAAACTTATCCGGCGGAGCTGAACCGAAATCGCGGAAGGTTGTGCCCGCAACGTAGCCGGGCTTCCGAGCCCGGCGGTGATTATTAGGGGCATGCCGACTATGCGGGGTTCTAAATGATGTTCCGTC
>Ga0181535_10004555_pt1 | contig 15336 bp, 8 predicted proteins | sample PEATcosm2014_Bin_44_FD_119774 | JGI IMG/M metagenome (GOLD analysis project Ga0181535, IMG submission 119774) | Peatland microbial communities from MTU Mesocosm Facility, Houghton, MI, USA - PEATcosm2014_Bin17_30_metaG | ecosystem: Environmental > Terrestrial > Soil > Wetlands > Peat | place... | reverse complement strand
GCTTATGAACGTCGTAGGGAACTGCATCGCCTCGGCGATCATCGCGCGCACCGAGGAAGCAATCTAGCCTTAGGCCATTTCGTGGAAAGTCGTGCTTCGACCCTACCGACTCTGAGCGCGACCTGTCCAAGCACAATTTGTAACGGGAAATCCCGCAGTGGTCGATAGGTCAGCCGCACAAGCGGCTACGGGATTTGGGAGAAATACGGCAGTCGCTCCGAGGAGTCCAGTCAGGTGTGCCGTACGTGTGCCGTGGCTCGAATTCCCGGCGCCCTCAAATCAATAGCTTATGCGACAGATTTCGGGTCCTTCCGTGCGGGCTCATTCTGATGGCAAATGCTTGATTCTATGCTTACGGCTCCCGGCGATTCGACCTCCGATATGCTGATCCGGCATCAGCCTACTTCTGCAATCGGATGGTGACTCTGCTGTGCTCCTCCGGCTGCGGGTGCGCAGTAGATGTGCCAGAAAACTAGTGATCTCCGCGGGATGAGACCTTGAAAAGGTCGAGCCCTGCCGACGGCAGGGCTCGATCTTTGGTGTTTTCTGCGTGCTAAGTTAGTTTGAGGCTCTTGAACCTTCCGTAAGGGACTGCACATTAAGTCCTTCCGATTCAATTATTTCAAGACGTCCACTGGACTTTCATGTCTGGGGTAAAAACTTTCATTTTGAGTGTCACCCGACAGTGGGTTGTTCAGTAGTGCCCCAAGCCTATTAACTGCACCCGCTCGTCGAGCCGCAGCTCATGCAGCGATAGCAGCTTCCATTGCGCACCATGATCGCGCCGCACGTCGAGCAACTCGGTGCATCGCCCATCTCATACATGCTACGCATCGCATCGGCTGCGTGGAACAGACCGCGATCCTGCAGCGTTGGACCGTGCGTGGGCGACGTCGAAGACGAAACCGCGTGGACCTCGGGAGCGATCCCCCCGCTCGGAGACGCCGTCGAACCCATGCCGCCCGCATTCAGCTTCCGCGCCACCTCTTCGGCGAGCTTGGCCAGCTGGCCTTCTGAGATGCCTTCGATCGCCGGCTCGCTCTCCGGCAGAATCGTTGGCGAAGCCGGCAGCGGCGCGGCCTGCGGCGCCAGGCCGGCAAACAGCGTGAGCTGCTCGCCCGAGAGGAAGCGCAGATTCAGCCAGCGGAAGATGTAGTCCATCAGGCTCTTCGCATAGCCGATCTGCTCGTTCCCTGTCCAGCCCGAAGGCTCAAACCGAGTGTGCGCAAATTTCTCGCACAGCACGCGCAGCGGAACCCCATGCTGCAGCGCCAGTGAAATCGAAGTTGCGAAGGCGTCCATCAGGCCCGACACCGTCGAACCTTCTTTCGCCATCTTGATAAAGATCTCTCCCGGCTGCCCGGTCGGATAGAGCCCAACCGTAATGTAACCCTCGTGTCCGGCGATCGAGAACTTGTGTGTCACCGAGGCTCGCTCTTCGGGCAGTCTGTGCCGTACCGCCCGCGGCGGCGCATTCAGATCCTGTGCGGGCTCGCGCGTCAGATCGGGATTCAGCAGCGGCAGATTCGCCGTGCCCGCAATCTCGTCCAGCATCTTCTGGAACGCCGCAGCGGCAACCGCAATTTGTTTCGCCGGGATCTCGACCTTCTCGCTACCCTTCGCTTCCAGCGCCTTCACGTCTATGTCAGCCGCCACGTGGCCTGCAATCAACTGCGTCAGAACACGCGCACCCACGGCATCCAGAGCCGATGGCTCCTTCTTCGCATCCATGCTCGTGTTCAGCGGCTGCGTGCCCTTCGATCCATCGCGATAGATTGCCACTGCCTTGATACCGCGCCGCCAGCTCTCTGCATAGGCCTCGGCAACATCCTCCACCGCCGCCTCGTGCGGCAGATTCACCGTCTTCGAGATCGCCCCCGACAAAAACGGCTGGGTCGCCGACATCATCTTGATATGGCCCATGTAATGAATCGAACGCGTGCCCTTCGCCGGCTTGAAGCTGCAATCGAACACCGCCAGATGCTCCGGCTTGATGCCCGGCGCGCCTTCGATCGTGCCCGTCGCATCGATGTAGCTGACGATCGCATTCACTTCATCGTTGTCATAGCCCAGCTTGAACAGCGCGGCAGGCACCGTATTGTTCACGATCTTGATCATGCCGCCGCCCACCAGTTTCTTGTACTTCACCAGCGCCAGATCCGGCTCGATACCCGTCGTGTCGCAATCCATCATGAAGCCGATCGTGCCCGTCGGCGCCAGCACGGTCGTCTGCGAATTACGATAGCCATAACGCTCGCCGAAGATCAGCGCCATGTCCCAGCATTCGCGGCTGGCCTCGATCAGCGCTTCGAGTTGCGGCACCATGAACGGCTCGCCGCTCGTCTTCGAATTGCCGATGTTGTTCACCTCGGCACGATGCATTCTTATCACATCAAGAAACGGCTCGCGGTTGACATAGAACCCAGGGCACGCTCCGCCTGTACGCTCCACACGCGCCGTCAGCGGCGTTGCTGAAGCCAACGGCGGGCACTGCGCCGCGATCATCGCCGACTGCAGATACGCCTGTCCGCACATGATCGCTGTCAGGGCAGCAGCCAGGTCGCGGCCAGCCTCCGAGTCGTACGGCAGACCGAACGCCATCAGCAGTGCGCCCAGGTTGGCATAGCCCAGGCCCAGCGGCCGATAGTCGTGCGAGTTCTTCGAGATCGACTCAGTCGGATAACCCGAGTTATCCACCAGAATCTCCATCGCCGTAATCACAACCGAAATCGCATGACGATACGCCGTGATATCGAATGTCCCCGCAGGAGTGACAAACTTGAGTAAGTTGAAGCTCGCCAGATTGCACGCCGAGTTATCCAGGAACATGTACTCCGAGCATGGATTCGAAGCATTGATCCGTGCCGTGTTCTTCGACGTGTGCCACTTGTTGATCGTTGTGTCGAACTGCATGCCCGGATCGCCGCACAGCCATGTAGCCTCGGCAATCTTGTGCATGATCTCGCGCGCTTTGTACTTCTTCACCGGCTGCTTGTCCTTCACCGTCCTGGTCCAGAACTCGCCGTCCGTCTCGTACGCCCGCATAAACTCATCGCTCACGCGCACCGAGTTGTTCGCGTTTTGAAAGAATATGGACGAGTACGCCTCTGAGTCTGGACCGCTTCCGTCGTAGCCGGCCTTGATCAGGGTGAACGCCTTGGCCTCTTCCTTGGCCTTGCAATCGATGAAATCGATAATGTCCGGATGATCGACATTCAGGATGACCATCTTGGCCGCGCGCCGCGTCTTGCCACCCGACTTGATCACACCCGCGAACGCATCGAAGCCGCGCATAAAGCTCAGCGGTCCCGACGCCTGCCCGCCGCCCGACAACAACTCCATCGAACCGCGAATCGACGACAGGTTCGTCCCCGTCCCCGAGCCCCACTTGAACAGCATGCCCTCAGTCTTCGCCAGCGTCAGAATCGAATCCAGCGAATCGTCGACCGCATTGATGAAGCACGCCGAGCACTGCGGATTGCGATAGCCCGTCGGCGCGAATACGACGCCGCCCGAAGGCGCATCCCAATGCCAGCTCGAGCCGCTGGCCTCCGGCTCCAGCCGGTCGCAACCCACGTTGAACCACACCGGCGAATTGAACGCCACGCGCTGCGTCAGCAGCATCACTGCCAATTCGTCGTGAAAAATCTCCGCTTCCTTCACCGACGCAAAATATCCGCCCTGCATGCCCCAGTCGCGGATCGTCTCCGCCACGCGGCTCACCAACTGCCGCACACCCGTCTCACGCTCCACCGTTCCCATCTGCCCATGCAGATACTTCGAAGCCACAATATTGGTGGCTGTCATCGACCAGTCGATCGGCACCTCCACATCTTTCTGCTCGAAGATGGTGTTGCCCTTGTGGTCGGTGATCAGTGCGGTCCGCTTCTCCCACTGCACTTCGTCGTAGGGAGAAACGCCTTCGCGCGAAAAACGCCGCGCAACCTTGAGCCCGCCATGCTCGGCCGCAGTCTGCTGGGATGCAGCGGAAGTCTGGAGATGAGTTTCGTTCATGTCTTGGAGGATCCTCTCAGTCAGCAAAAATCGAAGTAAAGCACCCTGCCCGCCAGCGCTGGATCTGGTACGGGGGAGCGATTGGCAACGCACGGGAAAACGGGTCTTGAGAGAGATTGCCGAAAGTACGCGGCCCTCGGCGGTGAGGACTTTAATGCCCTCCCACCGGGTTTTCTTTACAGTCCGTTCAACGCCGTAGTTGAAAAAATACCCCCGTCCGTAGGGCAAGTCAATACCAAACCACAATATCTAGTATTTTCCTCGCATTTCCGTACCAGCGCTGCCAAAATCAGGCCTACAATCTCAGATCTCGGTCAAATTCGCTGTGGAAAGCGCGAATCGCGGCTCCAGATGCGGATTCTGGCCTCTCAATTGCCCTGATTCCGGTGCAAACACGGCTCGTGACACGCGTTCTTGCCCACAACGAGCCTATGCCCGTTTCGAGTCCGAGAACAGACGCAAATTGCGGTGCAAAATCCAGCCGATTTGTGGACTTGTGGACAACCCCGCGCCGATTGAGTTTGCTACCGGCCGTCCCGTCAGCTTAGAGATGCCTGTCGACGCGCTCAGTTCCCCGCCGCAGCCCCACCTTGTGTCAGCACCACCTGCTGCTGATCGGTCGCCGCAACCTTCTGGTAGTAGTCCCGCAACGCTGGATACTCCTTCGCGTCCACCACCAAGAACGCCCGCGCAAAGATGTGCTTGATGTCGATTGTGCCTGCTCCCGGTTGTGTTTTCACAACAAGCACCGCATGATCCGGCCACGGGACCTGCGTAGGTTGCGGCGCACCCTCTACTGAATAGCTGGCCGGCAGATGATAGACCACATCGTCGATCGTCTGCCCCGCATAGTGCAGATCGACAGGCGACTCGCGATGATCTTCGGCGACGAACGCCGGATGCGCTCCCGTCGAGAAGAAGAAGCCTGGAAGTAGAATGCGCTTCCCGCTTATCGTTCCCAGAGGCCCAGAAACCTTTGCTGTAACTGAGACATAGCCCGCCGACGTATCCAGCCCCTGCGTGCCGACAACCTCTCCACTTACCCCTTGCGGCAGAGCTTGATTGACGAACTCGCGCAACTGGCGATTCACTTCCGCAGGATCGGTCTCAAGGTTGAGCTGTCTCCAATGCAGCGCCTCCGGCCCGTTCATCAACACCTTCACTGTTCCAGTGACGTTCCCTTGCGCATCCACCGTCAGGTCCGCCGTGTGCGCGGTAATCGCGTCCTTCGCGTTGTTCGACGGCGTGACGGCATTGTGCGAAACGTCGCCTGAGGTCTCCTGCAGGCCGCCACAGAGAGTGTGGTTCCAGCTCAGCTGACCGAAGGGCAGCAGTTTCTCGCCCGGGTCGACAAACACATCGGCGCCATTCAGACGCAGCACGACGAGAGTCGCCGTTAATTGATCGAGATCGAGGTATCCGGAGTCGAAGATGCGCTCGCTCCGGTCAGCTACAGCCATCGCACGGGCATCCAGACCGGCGGCTCGTGCCAAAGCCAGATAGAGCGTGGCGATTTCGTTGGCCGTTCCGCTCTTCTCCGTCCACACCTGGTGGGCATCGCGCACTTGACGTCGAAGCCCGAGCTGCCGACGCTCTGACTCGCCTTTCGCGCGCGAAAAGGCGGTGTTATCCAGCGCCTGAACCGCGTCATAGAGTTTTGTCGCCTTCTGCTCGTCGGTCGTTGCCCCGGCAACGATCTGCGCCGCCGCCGCCTTCAAGTCAGCGGTCGGCTCTGCAGCGTGGTCGATATTCTTTGCCCACCGCTTGCCCTCGTCGTTCCAGTACACATCGGCGGCGAGGTACGGGGTGTAATAGAACCTGACCGCATAGCGGCGCCCCAACTCGGGCAACGCATCGGACTCATGCTGAAACGCCGGCACATCCTGAATCTCCAGCGTGTAATCCGGCTTAGGACTCACCTGCACATGCCCGCCCGCCGGCAAATGCGCCGAATAGAGCAGGTAGCTTGCAAGCTCTCCCTCGGAGTTGTAATGAACGATCGATTGATTCCCGATGACATTCTTCTCGAGGTCGCCTAAAGGGTTGTAGTAAAAGCGTTCCTTGTGCACAAGAATGTCCTGCTGTACCTCCCAGTGCGGAATCGAACTCGCCAGCGCGGAGCTATAGTACTCCTGCACGTTGTTACCTACTCCTCCGACCGATCCCTCTCCAATCGGAAGCGTCCATTTGTATTCAAGAATGCTGCCCACTTCGACGCTCGGCAAATTGAAGACCCTCGCCCTGAGGTGTCTCCTGAAGCTCTTCGTGACCAGTAGATCTTCGGGCTTGCCTGCCAGCGGCACAACCATCCCATCGGCATGGATCGTGCGCCCGGTAATCATCGGAGGCGCTCCTCCGCCCCCATAGGGGACTTCGACCGTCGCCCACTCCTTCCCGGCCTCGGTCAGAACCTTGATTCGCGCGTACTCGCTGATGAAATGATTCGCGTTGTCTGTCACCTCTTCGCGATACAAATACACCGCCGGCGCACCCGGTGCCTTGGGGTCCGACGTCATCTGCAGTTCTTCTTTCGTCGGCTCCTGAAACTTCTGCGCCATCGCTTCCAGCGACGCCCCACTCAAAAGCAACACCAACACACAACGCACGACCATCCGATTCCGCATGAGCCCATCCCGCATGGAACCCCTGCGTGCCATCAACGACACACACAGTCTCATGCATGAAGAAATATTTGCCGCCATCCTAGCAGCTTGCCGAGTGTGAGGTCTGTGGCACACGCAAGAAAAACGGCCCCGCGGCAATCATCCGTGAGGCCTATTCATTACTTCAACAACAAAGTCTCACCAGCGTCGGAAATCAGTTACTTCCCTTGGTGTCAATCCTCATCCCATAGAACGAGCGATGCACGAAGAACACCGACACGAGGAAGAATGCGACGGCCAGCCCGGTGGCGAGCGTCGGATTCTGCGCGCTGAGCGTCACCGCCAGCTCAACAGCCAGCAATCCGAACAGCGTCGTGAACTTAATCACCGGATTCATGGCCACCGACGACGTGTCTTTGAACGGATCGCCCACCGTATCTCCGATCACAGTTGCATCGTGTAGAGGTGTCCCCTTTTGTTTCAGATCAACCTCGACGACCTTCTTCGCGTTGTCCCATGCGCCGCCGGCATTCGCCATAAAGATCGCCTGGTACAGGCCAAAAATCGCAATCGAGATCAGATAGCCGATAAAGAAGAACGGCTCAATAAACGCGAACGCAAGCGTGCCGAAGAAGACGGCGAGAAAGATGTTGAACATTCCCTTCTGCGCGTACTTGGTGCAGATCTCCACCACTTTCTTGCTGTCGGCGACCGAGGCCTTTTCTACACCCTCCAGCTTGATGTTCTTCTTGATGAACTCCACCGCGCGGTAGGCGCCGGTCGTGACCGCCTGCGTGGAAGCGCCGGTGAACCAGTAGATCATTGCCCCGCCGGTGATCAATCCCAGCAGGAAGGGCGCATGCAGCAGTGACAGGTTCTCGACGTCATGGGTCAATCCGCCCGTCAGGGCCATGATGATCGAGAAAATCATCGTGGTTGCGCCCACCACGGCCGTGCCAATCAGCACCGGCTTGGCCGAAGCCTTGAAGGTGTTGCCGGCGCCATCGTTGGCTTCCAGCAGGTGCTTGGCACGTTCGAACTTCACATCGATACCGAAGTCCTTCTTCAACTCAGCTTCGATGCCGGGAACATTTTCGATCAGCGACAGCTCGTAGACCGATTGAGCATTGTCGGTCACCGGTCCGTAGGAATCCACCGCGATGGTGACCGGGCCCATGCCAAGGAAGCCGAAGGCGACGAGGCCAAACGCGAAGACCGCCGGGGCCAGCATCAGGACCGCCATGGATTGGCCTGTGCTGAAGTAGTAGCCCAGGCTCATGAGCGCAACCATGCTGAGGCCAAGCCAGTAGGCCGAAAAGTTGCCGGCCACGAATCCTGACAAGATGCCCAGGGAAGCGCCGCCTTCCTTTGCCGATGTGACAACCTCTTGCACATGGCTCGATTTGGTTGAAGTGAAAACCTTGACCAGTTCGGGAATGACCGCGCCCGCCAGGGTTCCGCACGAAATAATCGAAGCCAGTTTCCACCAAAGCGTTCCGTCCCCGAGCGTCGGAATCATCAGGTACGAAACGATGAAGGTCAGGATGATGGAGACGATGGACGTGATCCAGACCAGCGAGGTCAACGGCGTCTCAAAGTCCATTTCGTCGGCGTCTGCGTACTTCACGCGAGCGATGATGCCATTCAGGAAGTACGCGCCCGCGCTCGAGACCAACATGGCCACGCGCATGACGAAGATCCATACCAGCAATTGCACTTGCGTCTCAGGAGTCTTGACGGCGAGCAAGATGAACGTGATCAGGGCCACGCCGGTCACGCCGTAGGTTTCGAAGCCGTCGGCGCTGGGTCCAACCGAGTCGCCCGCGTTGTCGCCCGTGCAGTCGGCGATGACGCCTGGGTTGCGCGCATCGTCTTCCTTGATCTTGAAGACGATCTTCATCAGGTCGGCGCCGATGTCCGCGATCTTGGTGAAGATGCCACCGGCAATACGCAGCGCCGCAGCGCCCAGCGATTCGCCAATTGCGAAGCCAATGAAGCATGGGCCCGCATAATCGCGCGGGATGAACAAAAGGATGAAGAGCATGATCAGCAGCTCAACCGAGATCAGCAACATGCCGATACTCATGCCGGCCTTCAGCGGAATCGCAAAGCAGGGGTACGGTTTGCCGCGCAATCCTGCGAATGCCGTCCGGGAGTTCGCAAAGGTGTTGACGCGAATGCCGAACCACGCCACACCGTAGCTGCCCGCGATGCCGACCAGCGAGAACAACAGAATAATCGGCAGTGTAACCGCAACCGATTTCCCCGGAACCGGCGCCAGCCAGCCGAAGTACATCGAGATAATCACCGCGATGAAAACCCAGAGCAGAAGAATGAACTTGCCCTGCGTGGCCAGGTAGGTTTTGCACGTCTCATAGATCATCTCTGAGATTTCGCGCATGGTGCGATGCACGGGCAGGTTCTTCAACTGCACATAGATCGCCAAGCCGAACAACAGGCCGCCCACGCAGAACAGCAACCCGATCATCAGCAAGGCATGCCCGTCCATGCCGAGAAACTTCACGCTCGACAAGTCCGGCAGCACCAGGTTGGCTTCGCCTCCACCCGCGTGTTCCGGCTGGCCATAAGCGAATGCGGGAAGGAGCAGACCCAGCACGGCCGCTCCTAACTTGTATTGCCGCTTCAGGAAGGCCCCAGCACCGAACTTGATGTCCGCGGCAGTCTTCTGCATATCCGATCCGACAACCTTACGCGCGAAAAACCCGACAATGAGCGACAGCGCGCTCACTCCCAGAAAGAAATACACAAATCCCTGTGCAGTCACATATCCTCCCTGCATTGTGGTTTGAAGCCGTATTCAGATTGGTTTCGAAGAATCGCGACCCCAAAAAAGTCCTGAAAAAGTCACCGGAAGCCTATCACCCGGCTCCGGCACTGTCGAGTGATTGCAATCACAGGGTTTCGCGGGCCTTAAGTACAGCACGCTCCACAACTTCGCCGCAGCCGTATACAGTACTTGCGAAGGAGTCCGTTCGACCTATGAGCACCCTGCTCACACCCCGCCAGGCCGCCGCAAAACTCGGCATCAGCTACCCCGCGCTCAAGCACTGGATCCTCGCCGGCCGCATTCGCACCGTCAAAACCCCCGGTGGCCATCACCGCATTCCCATGGAATCGCTCGAGGAATTCATTCCGCCATCTGCCAAGGGTCCCTCACCGCGCATCAGCGGCCGCAATCAACTGCTCGGCAAAGTCGCAGAGGTGGTCATCGACGGTCTCCTCGCCAAGGTCGTCCTCACCATCGGCAGCCAGCGTGTCACTGCGATCATCACCGCCGACGCCGCCCGCGAGCTGGCCCTCAAGCCCGGCGACGAAGCTTTCGCCCTTATCAAAGCCACCGAAGTGATGATCGCCAAGCCCTAGTGTCCTGTCTCTAAAGTCCATGGCAAAACAAAGGCTGTCATTCTGAGCGAACAGGGCTCCGAACGTCTTTCCCGGGGTCCCCAAGGAGCGGTCTTTGCTCTTTGGGGCAGAGTTCGGGGGTGGTGAGTCGAAGAATCTGCTTTGGTCTTTCGTACGTTTGGCGACGAACTTTAGAGACAGGACACTTGATTTCCCTGCTGACTCGGGGCCATTTACCCGCATTTTGGCTCGCTTCACCGCAAAACCTTCATCTTCTCGAATCGTCACGATAAACTATCAAAAATCGTATTGATTCGAGGAGAAACGATTGAATTTCCCCACTCCTTTTCTTCCCTTTTCTGTCTTGCTCTCCACCTCAACGCTACTCAACCGCCAAAGCTGGACCGGACAGTGGCCGACGCGCGCCATGGCCACTCAGAGCCAGGAGCCCGGCTGGATCGCACCACTCGCGCAGCGTCTCAAACCTCCTTATTTCGGATGCAATGTGAACAAGTCGTTGGCCCTAGCGACGGCGGTTCTCTTCTTCTATTCGGCTCTGGCGTTCGGGCAGGTTTCTCCGGCCGGCACGAAGTCGCAGCCGAAGACCCCCGAGCCCTGCACGAGCGGCCACGACTTCGCCACTACCGATTGCACGCTGACCTGGCACGGCATCACGCTGTATGGCGCGTATGACGCCGGCGTCGGCTGGGTCAGCCACGGCCTACCTGAAAACGGCTATAACTACGAAGGCGAATCCCTGGTCAACCGAAACGGCTATCAGCATCGGTTCCTCGTCGCACCGAACAACCTGCAGCAGACGGGTCTGGGCATCCGAGGCAAGGAAGAGTTTCTACCTGGCTGGTCCGTTGTGTTCAACGCTTCAACTGGCATCAATCCGCAATCCGGCCTGCTGGCCAACGCGTCCGCCACCGACTACATCAATGATGGCCTTCCACGAGCCAGTTACTCAGAAGCCATCGACGGCGCGCGCGCGGGCCAACCCTTCAACGACGAATACTATGCCGGTATATCGTCCAGGTATTTCGGCACGCTGACCTTCGGCCGTCAACGCTCTCTCGGCACCGGTGCGATGCTCCTTTACGATCCGGCCGGCGGCTCCTATGCCTTCTCCTACATCGGGTATAACGGCACGATGGCCGGCGGCGGCGACACCGAGGACTCACGCTGGGACGACGCCCTGAAGTATCGCCTCATCCATGGCCCAGTCCATTTCGGCACGATGTACAAATTCGCCGATGGTTCTGCAGGTTGCTACTCGGCCTCGGCAACCTGGACTGCAACCACTTGTACACCGGAAGAGGCGCATAACAACGCCTATGGATTCAACCTCGGCGGAGAGTACGGCAAGTTCTCCTCCGATCTCGTCTACCAGCATTACAACCAGGCGATCAGCGTACTGAACCCCCTGCTTGGACCTCAGAGTCCAGCGGCTCCCTATCAGTCGACCATGGACAGCATCAATACCAACCCCATCACCGGCGCCAATTTGATCGGAACGGCCAACACCGTCTATGGCATCGTGACCGACAACAACGCAGTGATGGCCGCTGCCAAGTATTCGTGGAACCCGGTTAAGTTTTTTGCCGGCTACGAATACATCTGGCAGAACAACCCGGCGAACCCGTTAGGCGTTGGCGCCTCAGACCAGGGCGGGTACATCATGAGCGGCGTCGAAGACAACAATCTGGATCATGAAAAGCTTGTGCAGATCTGGTGGACCGGCGCGAAGTACACATACCACAGCAAAACTGACTTCACGTTCGCCTGGTATGAACAAAGGCAGAACGACTTCCGCAGTCCGCCGACCTGCTCGGTCTCAGCCGGTTTCCGCAGTTCCTGTGCGGGCGCCCTCGACGAGGGGTCGCTCTATGCCGATCATCACTTCACCAAGCGCTTCGACACGTTTGCCGGAATTGCGTATTCCTACGTGGGCGGCGGTCTGGCCATCGCCATTCCCCATGGCCCCGGCGTCCCCTACAAATCCGACAACAACCTTGCACCGACAATCGGTAGTCGTTTCGCCTTCTGATCGTTTCCGCCGACGACGGCACCGCGCGTTTTGTTTGGATTCTTCCGCGCAAAAAGCGCGGAAGAATCCCAACAAAGCTGAGGGGTCATGCGGAGCGCCCTCCACATGACCCCATCTCAGCTTGGACTCGCTTGTCGCGCCTCAAGCGCGACCGGAAGCGAGTCGAAGCCGTCCCTCAGTCTCGGATCTCACGCCGCCACTCCGTCGCGGCCCTGGCTCGGAGCCCTTACACCCCCACCAGCTCCGCCCTCTCCTCCCGCACATCGAACGGCACATGATCCTGCTTGCACATCGCCTTCACTGCGGGCTTCGCTGTCATCGGTCCCGACGGCAGCCCGCCGCCCGGCATCACCCACTGTCCCGCCATCACAAAGTGCTTCAGCCCCGGCAGTGTATTCGGCAAACTCTTGAAGCCGCTTCCCGGCTCCACCAGCCACCCCTCCATCGTCCCCTTCCAATTGCCGGTATAGCGAATCACCGACGCCGGCGACGACACATCCACCACTTCAATCGCCTCCCGCACACCGGGAATCCGTTTCTCCAGCGCACCAATGACCGTCTCCGCGATCCGATGCTTCTCCCGGCGATACATCTCTGGATCGTTCTTCCGCAGATCGACCCAGTATTGATGGTTCCGCGTCGACAACAGGCTCGTCACTGCCGTCTTCCCCGACGGCGAAAACGTCGGATCGTAGTGGAAAAACCGGAATGAAAGATACTGCATCGCTGTCCCCGGATCGACACGCACCGGCACATCCAGCAGCAGCGACAACATGTGCGGCTGCTTGCTCAAATCCATGCCCACGCCCAGCGACACCTGCAGGTACGACGCAAACAGCTCGCGCTCCTCATACATCTTCCGCGTCGCCTCATCCACATACTTGCTGCCCAGCATCTCGAACAGCGTCGCGTGCCCATCCGCCGCCGAAATCACCCAATCTGCCCGCACCGTCTCGCCCGTCGCCAGCGCCACCCCCACGGCCGTGTCGTTCTCCACAACAATGCGGTCCACCTTCGTCTTGAAGCGAATCTTTCCGCCCAGGCTTGCAATCTTCTCCTCAATCAGCCGGATCAGCGCCTGCGATCCGCCCACGCAATAGCCCGCATTCCGCGTATGCATCCACGCCAGCGAAATCACCATCGCAATCGCCGACATCTTTCCGATATCTCCGCTCGAAAAAAAGCTCCTCAGCAGCGGATCGCCAAATCGATCCCCATACTCCCTGCCGCTCATCTTCGACAGCTTTCCAATCACCGGAAACACCGGCAGATCGCGCAGCATGTTCAGCCAGTTATCCGCCAGGCCGCCCGAGGGGTCCAGCATCCTGAACTTGCCCAGCACGCGAATCGAGTGCGTCAGGTCGCGAATCCTCTCTACATCCTGCGGCGCGCGCCGCAGCAGCTCCGCCTCCAGCCGGTCCACGTCGGTGTAGATGGTCAGATGTTCGCCGCTCTCAGTCTCGATCCGAACAAACTCCGCGGGATCGACGAACGTGAGCCGCTTCATGTCGCACACCTCTTCCCACTGCGCGCGAAACTCGCCCTTCGGGTTCGATCCCACCAGCCAGTGCAGGCACGTCTCAAAGGTGTAGGGACTGCGGCGCCAGCTCATCGCCAGCCCTCCCGCCACATCGTTCATCTCCAGAACTTCGACCTCGTATCCGCGCTTCAGCGCATACACCGCCGTGCACAGCCCCGCGATCCCACCGCCAATGATGACTACCTTCCGCCCATTGCCGTTCATTCGATCCAGCTCCCTTCGCGCACTGCGATCTGTGACGCACTCATCCAGGCCGCATACCACAACCTTCTGCGCGCAAGACCTGAGAGTGAGGAGAAAGGAGTGGAGACAGAGATCAGGCCTTGCTCGCGTACCGGGCCCGCACTTCAGGCGAAGGCTACCCGCGCCGCCCCGCTCGCGCCGTGACACGAGTCACGACCGCCTGTGTCTCGGGTACCGCAGTACCCTGTTCCCGCACGGAGCCTGGCGTTCCAATGGAATCTGTCGTCAAGGAGGCTGATACTCCGGCGCACTGCTTAGCCAGGCTCACATTTTCATATAATATGTTATATTATCGACCCTGAAACATGAAAGCCGCTCACGATCCCGGGCCTGCAACTATCGCTTGGGAGGGAGACTCGAAAGAGGTTCTGAGCGGTTTTCGCTGCACTGTTTTGAGAAGGATAGCCGCAAGACAGACAGGCGCAACATCGAAACCGCCAAGGCGAGGCTCAGCACCGTGCTGCGGCGCCTGCGCGATCTCAGAAAGAAAGGGCCCACGGAATGACCAAACCGGCCCACATCACCAAGGGCGACGTCTTTGACGACTTGGGCTTTTCCCGCTCCAAGGCCTCTGCTTTGAAAATCAAGGCCAGCATTGTCGAAGCCATCCTCGCCGAGATTGACCGCCGCGGATTCGCACAGCGCGAACTGGTCGACATCCTCGACGAATACCAGCCCAACGTCAGCAACCTGATGAACGGGCGCATCGGCAAGATCAGCATCGAAAAGCTACTGCACTACGCCGATCGGCTCAAGATGCAGAGCCGCATCGAACTACGCCCCAGCCGCGTCCGCGCCGTCGCCTAGCCTCTCTCGAACCCTCGCGTCAGTTCTTCACGCTCATCGTGTCCGAATCGACCGCCTTCTTCCCCGTCACACCTTCAAGACCCGCAAGGATGCCGCGATAGTCATTCTTGTCCGCCTGAAAGGCAAAGCCGCCCTTCTTGCCGCCGTCATCCCAGGTCAGCCCCACAAAATGCTTCTTCGCCTTCGACAGCGCCATCAGCTGCGCCAAGACCCAGCGTAAACACGCCGATGCCGATCGCCGCGCCGACCCTGCGATGAACATCCTGTCCGTAGCTGATCTCCGTTACCGCAGCAGCCTGAATCAGAGCAATCTCTCTGCCGTCCCACCGAAGTCTCAAAGCTCTTCTACGGCGCCCAGGTCGCCACCCTCGCCGAGTCCAAACGCTACAAACACCGCCAAGTGGTCTGACCTCTGATCCCACCCCCCTCCCCGTTAGCAAAGTAGTCAATAACCGGCGTGCCACTCTTGTCCAAGACAGCGATTCCGTAGATCCGCGCAGTTGATTTCAGAGGACATGGGCATCTTCCCTCGCCGATAGTGGCAGGTTCTGTCGAGGACCCGCTCTGGATGGATTTCTATGTGCTCGGTATCGTGCTGTCCAAGTAATTGGCGTGTAAGTGCTGAGCTTCTGGTTGATCTGACTTTTATTCCTTCGTTGCTGTCCAACTCTGAGCTACCACATCAGCGGGATTGGCAACTGTTCGCAGAGTTTCTT
>Ga0181535_10004554_pt1 | contig 15339 bp, 8 predicted proteins | sample PEATcosm2014_Bin_44_FD_119774 | JGI IMG/M metagenome (GOLD analysis project Ga0181535, IMG submission 119774) | Peatland microbial communities from MTU Mesocosm Facility, Houghton, MI, USA - PEATcosm2014_Bin17_30_metaG | ecosystem: Environmental > Terrestrial > Soil > Wetlands > Peat | place... | reverse complement strand
GATAATTTCCTGCTGACAAATTTGTCGACAGGCGCCATCGGCATTGTGCCTGAGGGCAGCGGACGCGAGTTTTGGCGGCATCCTGTAGGCACTGGGCCCTTTCGCTTCGTGAGTCAACAGATCGATCAAAATGTATTGCTGGAGCGGAATCTGCTGAGTTGGTCGGTCGCACCGAAGATCGAGCGAGTGCGCTTTGCCGTGGTGCCGGATGCGACAACCGAGTCACTCGAACTCGAAAAAGGCTCAGGCGATGTGGCCGTCAATTCCCTGCCCCTCGATGCTTTGGCACCGTTGGCCGCGAAGCCAAACCTGGCCATCGAAGACGTGCCCGGAACGCAGATTCAGTACCTCAACTTCAATCTGCGCGACCCCTTGCTCAATGATGCGCGGGTGCGGCAAGGCATCGCCTGCGCCATCGACCGCAAGCTCATTATCCAGACCTTGCTGCTCGGCCGTGCTCAACTAGCCGAGAGCTTGCTGCCAGCTAGCCACTGGGCGTGGACCGGCGACGTCGCCCGCTATGACTACGATCCGGCGCGGGCTGAGCGGCTGCTTGACGAAGCAGGCTATAGAGCCGATGCGAACGGCATGCGTTTTCACCTTGCAATGAAGACCTCGACCGATGAAGGAACGCGGCTGCTGGCTGCGGTCCTGCAGCAGCAACTCGGCGCCGTGGGCATTGTGCTGGATCTGCGCAGCTACGAGTTTGCCACGTTCTACTCCGACGTAAATCGCGGCGCATTCCAGATTTATTCGCTTCGTTGGATAGGCAACGAGCAGCCTGACATCTTCGGTGTTTATGCTACGGAGAATTTCTCTCCCAAGGGAACCAACCGCAGCCACTACTCGAATCCACGGCTCGATCAACTGCTGGATGAAGCGCGCCAGAGCACCGACGCAGCCCTGCGGCGCGCCGATTACGTTGAGACCCAACAGATTCTGGCACGCGATTTACCCGCAATCAATCTCTGGTACCGGGATACGGTTGTGGTGCACAATCGGCGGTTGACGCACGTCGTTCCCACGCCGTCGGGGAGCTATGCCTTTCTGGAGACGGCGGAGTTGGTCAAGTAAGCAGCGCCAGTCTTCAGCTTCTCTTTAGATTCGACCGCTATGATATTCAGAGAGACCCGCTTTTACGTCCAAACTCATTGGTTTTCGGTAGATTTTGAGCAATTCTCCCGATAGCGGAAGACGCTACTCAACCTTTTTCCGGGTTGATTCGTCTACCGAAGCAGTGGTCATTTTCCCGTCCTTTTACGCCGAGGAGTATTGGCAGTGGAGAATTCGTTTATGAAGAGCAAGATGATGAATCGCATATGCGTCGCTTCAGCGCTGATGATTGTGTTTATGTTGACAGGGAGCCTTGCTTTCGCACAGGCGGCTTCCCGATTTGTGGGCACCATTACTGCGATCAGCAGCAACACACTCACAATCAAGAGCGATGCTGACGGTGAGCGCCAAGTCGCGGTTCCAACGACCGCGACGCTCAAGCGCATTGCGCCTGGCCAGAAAGACCTGAGCACCGCAGAGACAATCCAGTTCGGCGACTTGGCAGTTGGCGACCGCGCACTGGTGAAGCTCAACCCCGATGCCCCTGCCGGCACAACGGAGGCGCTGCAGATTATCGCCGTGAAACAGGCGGACCTCGCACTAAAACAACAGAAGGATCGGGACGATTGGCAGCGGCGCGGCGTAGGCGGACTGGTCAAGAGCGTGGATGCCTCTACCGGAACGATTCTGATTGGCAGCGGTGCCGGAGCGACTGCCAAGACGATCACTGTTCACACAACCAAGACGACGATGCTCAAACGCTACGCGCCGGCCTCGGTGCGCTTTGACGCTGCAGTTCCGGCACCGATCGAAGCAATTCACGCAGGCGACCAGTTGCGCGCGCGCGGCACAAAGAACGCTGACGGTACGGAGATTGCAACAGAAGAGGTCATCTCAGGCAGCTTTCGCAACATCTCTGGAACGATTACATCGCTCGATCCGGCAGCCTCGACGCTGACAGTCAAGGATTTGGCGACAAAGAGAGCGGTCACCATTCACGTCACCGCTGATGCGCAGATGCGACGTTTGCCTGATCGCATGGCAACAATGCTTGCGGCGCGGCTGAAAGGAACAGCGGGCGCGAGTAGTCAAGGCGGCAGTGGCCAATGGGCTGGACAGAACGGTGGCCAGGGCAGCGGTGGAGGTGACCCGCAACAGATGCTCAATCGCGCACCTGCCATTCAACTCAACGACCTGCAAAAGGGCAACGCAGTGATGCTTGTTTCCACCCAGGGCGAAACCGAGGTCACGGCGATCACGTTGTTGGCAGGCGTCGAACCGCTGCTTGAGGCTCCAGCGGCCAGCCGTGACCTGCTCGCCAACTGGAGCATGAACACCGGCACGCCTGATGTAACTCAGTAGCTCGAGAGATAGCCAGAAATAACAAGCGAGGAATACGTGTATCCAAAATTGCATTGCTTTACTCTTTTTATGATTGCCATTTCGTTGGGCATAGCAAGCGTCGCTGCGGCGCAGATGCAAACTCCCGAAGCGCCACCTCCAGCTGCGACTGTCACCGTCGCACCAACTGCGCCAACTGTAGCCACGGCCAGCATGCATGGACATATTGCCGACCCCACGGGCGCGCTGATTCCCGGTGCAACCGTAACCGTAAGCACATCGACAGGCAAGACCGTCGCCACAACGACCGCGGACGCGAGCGGCGCTTATCATGTGAATGGACTCGCGCCGGGAAACTACATCGTAAATGCCTCCTACGCTGGCTTCGCCCCTTTCGCGATTCCAGCCATTCAACTCGCCGCGGGCCAAGTCAAACGCGTTGACATCTCCATGGCTGTGGAAGTGGAGCAGCAGAGCGTAGTGGTCACCGATGAGTCGCCCGCAGTCAACGTAGAGGCGAGTGGCAATGCCAATGCCATCGTCATCAAGGGCAAAGATCTCGATGCATTGTCGGACGACCCAGACGAGTTGTCCAGTGAACTGACCGCTCTGGCCGGACCCTCGGCCGGACCCAACGGCGGCCAGATCTACATCGACGGATTTACCGGCGGGCAATTGCCGCCTAAGTCGGCAATCCGTGAAATTCGAATTAACCAGAATCCCTTTTCTGCCGAATTCGACAAACTAGGCTACGGGCGAATTGAAATTCTGACCAAACCGGGAACCGACAAGCTGCACGGGCAATTTTTTGCGCAAGGCAACGACGATGCCTTCAATACTGGCAACCCATTCATTGCGCATTTGCCTACCTATCACACGATTCAATTCAACGGAACACTGAATGGATCGCTTTCAAAAACCGCCTCATTCTTTATCAGCGCGGAGCAGCGCAATATACAGAACGTAAGCCTTGCCTACGGACCGAGCGGCACCGCAGCGAGCGGACTTCTGAACCCGCATACGCGAACCAATATCGCTCCGCGAATCGATTTGCAATTGGGAGCGAAGAACACGCTGACCCTGCGCTATCAGTTCTATCGCGACAGCGAGAGTGGCGAACTCAATGCAGCCCAGCAATCGAGTTCTCAAGCTCAAAGTTCGAACTCCATTGAAAACACTCTCCAGTTGAGTGACTCGTTCGTCATCAACGACCACATGGTCAATGAGACTCGCATTCAATACCTTCGCGATGTTTCCAAGGCAACGGCGGCGAGTACTTCGCCCCAGACTTCGGTCCTGGGTTACTTCACCGGCGGCGGCGCCTCGGCGGGTCAGATCAACGATCATCAGGATCATTTGGAACTGCAGAATCTGACGACCATGTCGGTGGGCTCCCACGCCATCAAATTTGGAATGCGACTGCGCGACAATCGCGACGCTAATTCCACGGACGCAAATTTCAACGGCACCTTTACCTTCGCCACGGAAGCGGGTTATCAAGCTGGAGCGCTGCCCATCCAGTTGAACTACACTGCTTGCACGTCGGCCACCACGGTAAACTGCACGGGTGCGTTGGCAAACACCTTCGACGCAGCACTCTTCGTGCAGGACGACTGGAAGTTCAATCCATTTCTGACATTATCGGGCGGACTGCGCTGGGAGTCGCAAAATCATATTGCAGACCATAGCGATTGGGCTCCCCGCGCCGCCTTTGCTTATGCCCTCGACGGCCACAAGGATAAGAAACAGGCCAAGACAGTTTTGCGTGGCGGCTACGGCTTCTTCTATGATCGCCTGCCATTGAGCGATCTGCTCGCGGTGACGCGGTTCGGCGGCGCGGGCGCACCGCAACAACAAACGGTTATCTACAATCCAACATGCTTCAGCGCGACCAGCCTGCCTGGCAACCTACCGCAAACGTGTACAAAGGGCACAAACCAAAATGGCACGCCCATGGCAAAAAGCACTATTGATCAGATCGCCCCTGGCTACCATTCGCCCTACACCGGACAGTTGGGCACCAGTCTTGAACGGCAATTGAACAAGGCCACTACGCTCACTGTCACCTATTTGCACTCCTTCGGCGTGCATCAAATGGTGACGCGAAACGCAAACGCGCCTTATCTTACCAGCTACAACTCCTCCCTGGGCAACGTGAATCAATACGATCCTGAGGCGGTCTTCAAACAGAACCAGATGATAGTGAATGTCAATGCGCACCTGAGTCAAAAGTTGAGCCTGATGGGTTTCTATAATCTAACCGCGGCCAATACCGACAGCATTGGCGGAATAGCCTCCAACTCTGCAAACCTGAGCCAGGATTACGGACGCTCAAGTTGGGCCTCGCGCAACATGGTCTTTATGATGGCCAACTACCAAGGACCATGGGACATTCGTTTCAATCCATTCCTAATTGCTCAGTCTGGCAAGCCCTTCAACATTGTCACCAACCAAGACTTGAGTGAGGATGGCTTCTTCAACCATCGTCCGTCCTATGCGACGACCGCGTCCAACCCGGCCGAGGTAGTCCAAACCAACTTTGGCGCTCTCGACATGGATCCAAAATCAGGAGAGACGCTGCTCCCAGCTAACCTCGGCAATGGACCAGCCGCGGTAGCCGTGAATCTGCGCGTTAGTCGAGCCTTCGGACTTGGGCCGAAGCTGGAATCGGCCAATGCAGCCACTCCTCCACCTCCTGGGGGAGGGCCCGATGGCGGCCATGGTGGCGGCGGCGGCCGTGGCGGTGGATTCGGAGGACCATTTGGCGGGGGAGGAGGAGGCGGTCGCGGAGGTCCTGGAGGAATGTTTGGTCCCACCAATACCGGTCGCAAGTACACCCTGACATTCAACGCTCAGGCGCTCAACCTGTTCAACGACATCGACCGCGGCACGCCGGTGGGAACCATTGCTCCCCCACCTAGCGATCCCTCGAATCCTGGCAGTCTCTTTGGCCAGTCAACCAGTCTTGCCGGAGGCATTTTCTCCTCGGGCGCAGCAGCGCGGCGCATCTTTTTCCAAGCCACGTTCTCGTTCTGATCGACAACGAACCAGGCAAGGAAGCCGGGGCTAACTGCTCCGGCCTCATTGTTTGGTGTCAGCGTGACGCGCCTATTGTTGCTCCCTGCCTGTCGCTCACGAAGGCATCAGTAAGCGAGACAACTTTCAACTGCGCCTTTAGCGCATCGAGCGCGGCCCCGCAATTAACTTCAATCTCCGCCGTCTCACCCGGCAGCAAGTCGAAGTAGTTATCAGAGACCTGCGCGTCTAAATTGCCAAATGATAGATAGACGCTGCGTGCCAGCACAGGCGAAGTTGTACGAACCCGATAACTCCCGTTTGCACCGCTCGTCTCGACCCGCAACTGAGCAGGCTTGAGGTGAATCTCTTTAACCGGAGCCAGATAGATCAGATTGCGTGAGAGCTGCGCATCGCCTGTCATCAACTCGGCGACGACAAAGACGCGCGATGTGTCAGCGACGCCTGCATCGGTGAGCTTTTTGAGTGGCCAATCGAGATAGACCTTGCTTGCGAGCGGACTGACACTCACAGCGCTTGTCTCCTCCATCAGCACCTTGCCGTCGAAGTCCTCCAGGCGCACATGCAGTGTAGCCGGTACAGGCTTCATCTTGTCACTGACGATGTAGACCTTCAGCGCACCATCCTCAATGTGCGGCGAAACCAGGACCGGTGCATAGAAGCGGCGCGCATAATACTGCAGTGCCTTCCAGCGTCCGTAGTAGTCGATCGACGACCATGACGCCACCGGCCAGCAGTCGTTCAATTGCCAGAAGATCGTGCCCATGGTCTCAGGCCGCGAGCGGCGCCAGTGCTCCGCGCCGATCTTGATACCCTCGGCCTGTAAAACCTGGCTCACATAAAGGAAACTGGCGAAGTCCTTCGGCTCTGCGTAGTCCCGGAGCAGATAATCGTGGATGATGGAGTTGCCTTCATTGTTTTTCTGATGAGCCAGCATCACCGGCGTAAAAATATTCGCACGATCCTCAGGCTGCGTGAAGGCTTCAACCGTTTTCATCTCCGGAAACGATTGAAAGCCAAACTCCGTAACAAAGCGCGCGTAATCCGATTCGTATGTCGAAAATGGCACGCGTCCATGCCATACGTCCCAGATGTGGTCGTCGCCGGAGTGAAAGACCGGAGAGACGGCTTCATAGTCAGCGCTCGGAGAACTGGGCCAGTAAGGCGTCTCTGCGTCGAGCCGCGCGACAACCCTAGGAAGGATCCCGCTGAACTCGGTCAGATAATCCTGCCACATGAAGAATCTAATATCCGGCGGCAGAGTCTGACGCCCACCCCAATTGAGGGCGGTTTCGGTTTCGTTGTTGCCGCACCAGATGACAATGCTGGGATGGTTGCGCAGACGCCTGATCTGATCCTCGGCCTCGGCCTCGATGTTGAGTTTGAATGCATAGGTGCCTGGTTGCCAGTCGTTGCCAAACATGAAGTCCTGCCAGACCATGATGCCCAGTTCATCACAGATCGCATAAAACTCGTCGCTCTCGTAATAGCCGCCGCCCCAATGACGAATCATGTTCATGTTGGCGTCGCGCGCCGACTCGAGGATACGGCGGTAGTTGACAGTCGTCACCCGATTAGGAAAGCTGTCGAATGGAATCACATCCGCACCCTTGGCGAAGACGGGGATGCCGTTCACGACGAGTTGAAAGCTCCGGCCCCATTTGTCGAGATGGCGGTCGAGCACGATCGAACGCAAGCCGGTTTTGATCTTGCGTTGTTCGCTAACCAGGCCGCCCGTGCCTGCCTGCGCTTTGAATTCGTAAATCGGCTGCTCGCCATAACCAACTGGAAACCAGAGCTTGGGGTTCAGAATCTCGATAGGCAGATCGATGACATTACGGCCCGCGTGAACATTGACCGTCCTGCTCAATATCGCGGACTTGCCAGAGTCAGAGAATTGCACGTTAACCTTAGCCAAACAAGCACTCGCAGCCTCAACTTCCACCTCGGCGTCAAGATGCGCCACTTCCCTGCTCACGTCGCGCTGGCGAATGGCAAAGTCAGCGACGCGCAGCTTGTCCCAGGCCTCGATGCGCACAGGCTTCCAGATGCCGCTGGTCACAAACCGTGGACCCCAGTCCCAGCCATATTCATAAGCTGGTTTGCGAATGTAGGTCTTCTCTTCGGTCTTCGAGTGAACCCGGAAGAAGTCGCTTGCTGCAGCCTCGGTGGCAGCCTTGATCGGCGATGGGAAGACGACGCGCAGTTGGTTCTTACCGGCACGCAAGTGGCTCTTCGAATCCACGCGCCAGATACGAAAACTATTGTCGGTCGAGAGCACCTTATCGCCATTCAAATAAACATCAGCGGCCGCGTCGAGCCCATCGAAGACCAGGTCAACATGGGAGCGTGCCATCATCGCTGGAGTGACCGTGAAATTCAACCGGTACTCCCAGCTCTCTTTTTCGATCCACTGCAGCTTGCTCTCGTTGTCGCGAAAGAAGGGGTCGGGGATCTTCTTATTGGCCAGCAAATCCAGGTGCACATCGCCGGGGACTGTCGCAGGGAGCCAGCCATTCTCGTCCTGCGCACCAGCGATAACTTGCCTGAACTGCCAGCCGTGATCGAGCGCTAACACCGCATTCTGAGCCTTTGTTTGCGCCTGCGACTGATCGCCCCCCATGCCAATCACCGCACCCAGCAGGGCCCAACACACTAAGTGACCTGCAAAACCTTTTCGCATATAAGGCCTTCACTCCCTTTGGTCCAACCACATGCAGAACTGAATCCGTTCGCCGACAGAGTTATTATGCAATCTTCTTTCGGGGTTCGCGATTGAGAGCAGCGTCTCTCATCGCATGATGTAGTCCGGCGTTCTGGCGTTGATCTACTCCGCAAACCCGCTGCCGCTAGCACCAAGACGGCAGGCATCACGGGCAGCCGGTAACGCCCCACGGCCTGTGCTCCTCCGGAGACGGCAAGGAAGTAAAGAAAGACTCCAAGCAGCAGCCATAACACTTCGCTGCGGGCGCAACCCGAAAGCATTCCACGCGCCGCCAGCAGATAATAGCCCAACAGCACTAACTCAAGCGCGGCCATTAGAGCCGATGTCCAGGGATGCGCTTGCGCGAGCCTTATGGCGGAGCGCCACGGCCCTTCATTCACCACGCGCTTTGGCCCGTCCTCCGGATAGGCGCCCACCAGACGCAGCAGATCGGCGGCACAGGGCGTGAACGCCACAACCATCGAACCTTCCAGATGCATCTTCAAATAGGTACCCGGATGCGCGCCCAGCACGCGGCGCGCCTCGGAGCCCATGAAGGCGACACGACGCGACTGGCTCCATCCCGTCTGCTCCGGATGCCGTGCGAGATAAGTCTGCTCGTCCGGATAACCGAAGGCGCTCTGCTCCTCAGCGAAGGACCGATGCTCGATGCGAGCGGCGACCTCGGCAGCCTGATAGAAGTAGAGATTCCTTACAACAATACTGGAAAATCCCCCGAATCCGGTCTCCAGAAAATTCCGAGCCTGCCACGCCGCCAGCAACGGAAGTACGCAGAGCAACAGCACCGCTGGCGCTTTCCAACGAAGCCCCGGGACTCGCGCCAGCGCCACGAATAGACCCAGCGCCAGCGCAACTGGCAGATAGTAACTGACCGGGCGCACAAAAGTCGCCGCCGTCAGCCACAAACCCGCCGCGACCAGAATGCGCAGACGACCGTAGCGAAGGAAAACCACCATCCGCTCAAGGCTGAGCAGAAGGAGCGCGACGAACAGCGTCTCCGGCAGCAAGCGGACGGAATAAATGATGGAAACCGGCTCGAAGACGAAGAGCCAGGCCGCCGTGAGGGCGATGCGATCATCTTCAAAGACGGCGCGGGCCAGCCGCCAAATCAGCACCACCGTGAATGCGGACAAGATGACTTGCATCAGTGCAGCTATAGCGACTCCAGGCAAGCTGGCGACGGCGAGAGATAGCGGATAGCCCGGAGTGCGATCGATTTCGGGAAGAAGTCCCGTGAAGAAACGGCCATGAAACAGCAGATTGCGTCCTGGTTCGAGATAACTGGCGGTATCGCCGCTAGTGATGACGCTGGTCCCAGTGCGGACGAGGGTTGTGACCAGCAAGGCCATTCGGAGCGCTGCCGCTGCTGTAACAACAGGCACTGCAAGTCGCGAAGTCCACCACGCGCCATTTCTGTCTGAACCAGTGCTTGAGTTCATTGGTTGTTCTCCAGCACATGCTGGTAAAGCGTCTCCCACTCATCGGCTTTCGCGCCCATGCTGAACTGGCTTTCGATGCGTTCGCGCGCCGAGCGGCCAAGCGAGCGGCGAGCCTCTGGAGTGTTATGCATCGTATCGAGCATTGCCTGCGCAAGGACATCCGGTTTTTTGTGCGGAACAATCGTTCCTGCATCGCCCACCAACTCGCGCACGCCACCTACATCGGTAGCCACCACAGGCTTTTCCATGGCCATCGCCTCGCCCACAACCAGAGGCATTCCCTCCCATGCTGAGCCGAGCACAAAGCCGTCGGCTGCGTCGAGTAGCGCGGGCATGTCGCGTCGCAAGCCAAGCCAGAGAACCGACCCTTCCAGTTTCAACTCAGCGGCCAAACCATGAACAGTTACCGAATCTGGGCCGGCTGCTTCTCCGGCAATCCAAAGCTGCACTTCCGGAGCCACGGCCCGCACCTGTGCAAAGGCATGAAGCAGGTTCGGATAGTCCTTGGCAGCAACGAGGCGCCCGGCAGTGAGCCACATGAATGCGTCGCCTGCGCCCAGCTCTTCTCTCATGTGAACGCGGCGCTCGATGTTGGGCGCAAACTCCGTCGTATCGATTCCATTGGTAAGCACCGAGCACTTGTGAGCCGGCACAGCCTTGAGGCGCATGTAGCGATCCGCCGCGGCCTGGCTGACAGCGGTGGTCCATCGACAGAGCGGATCGGTAAGCCGATAGGCCCACATCCGCAACGACGACCCTTCATAGACATTGTGAACGGTGGAGATGAGCGGGGGTGTAGCTCCACAGAGACGCAGCAGCCGGGCCGCCATGTTGGCCGGGAAGACGTGGCTGTGGACGATCTCCGGATTAAAGCCGCGCAGGAAGCGGTGGCCCCGCGCGAGACCCACAATGAGGCTAACCGGCGTCTTGCGCATATCGAGGTAGAGGCAATCAACTGTCGTCGGCCACTCCTCGGAAAGTTGAGGCCGCAGCACAAGCAGCGAGACTGCATGACCACGCGCCGCCATGCGCTCAGCCAACGCTACCACCTGCCGTTCTGCTCCGCCCACGCCGAGCGAGGTGAGCACGTACACAATCTTCATCGAACACACTCACGGCTCTGCGACCGCAACCATTCCAGGCGAGCACAAATGGGACGATGATAACGCACGCGGCTGGGCTCTGGCAGTCTTCCGATTGAAATCGGCCATCTCTTCCATACCACTTCGTCCACATTGAGGAATGACCGAAGACGCGGCCTTCCTGCGAAGTTTGCGATCTGATAGACTTGAATCGTCTTTCCAGGAAGGCGAGGAGGTTCCATGAGCTTGGGTGAGTGGGTGAAGACCAATGTCGATTATGGCCGGCGGCTGGTGGACTCCGGGATAGAGGGCGCGCGTGACGGCCAAGAAGAGTTTTTCGACGGAAAACCCGTGACTCCCTTTCTTGAGGAAGTAGCCAAAGGCGCTATCGTGCCCGCCGCTATCGGAGCGGCTCTGGGCGTCATGATCAGCTACCCGCTCTGCCGCCAGAAATCTAAGACCGCGATCTTTGCATATGGTCTGCTGGGTTGCGCAATCGGACTTGGCGCCGGCCTTGCGTGGGAGAGCCGGGAACTGAGCGCCAGCGTCGCCGGCAATGCAATGAAGAAGATTGGCAGAGTGCGCGATGAGAAGTGGCTCAGCAAGCATCCCATCGACTACGCCTAAGTCCTGAAAGTTAATTCATTTGAACGTCTACCCCGTCCGCTGGCGTCAGCACAGTTGGCTGAGGTTGTGTCTTACCCTCGTATCTGTTGGCTTGGTGCGGGAGAGAGTTGTCTGTTCTCTCCCGCGCCACTCCGCTCAGATCACTGCACGTCGGCCACCTTGCCATCTTTAAAGGTGACCTTCATCCCGCCGCTGTAGTAGTAGATGACCTTAGGTCCCAGATTCGCAATGCGTGACGGCGCGCCAAGAGCCGCCTGCACCTGATCGATGGTTTGGCCCAAATCAACCGTTACAGGAGCCGCCTGTGCGGCCGGGGCTGCGACACCAGGAGCGCCGCTGTCCTGCGACGCCTCTGCTGTTACATCCTTTTCCGCTTGATCGCCCTGTTGGTCGGCCTGTTGAATATCTGCGGCCAAGTTCACCTCAGGAGGAGGAGCCACGGCGGCGTACTGAGCTGCAACCGGCGGTGCCTGCGCGGATTGCGGAGCCGCCGGCAATCCGCCCTTGCCCTGCTTATCCTGCAGATCCTTCAGACCCTGGTCAATGGTCTCCCGCATATGGTTCTGCATCTCCTGCAAGTCAGTCAACTGCACCTGGACCGTGGCCGATATCCGGCACTCCGAGTTGCTCTTACTTGAGAGAACGACGAGATTCGCAGATGTCGCATCCGGTGGAGGCGGTTCGCGCAGTTGCAGCGCATCACCGTCGCTGATAGCGCACTCCTGTCCGTTCACATCGGTCACATCCAAATTGCCCCCGGCCACGAAGACGTGCGGCCGTCCGTCGGCCAACAGGCGCGCAATTCCGCTCGAACCAGGATCGACGTCCTGGTTCGCGGCGTTCTGTTGTGCCTCTTGATTTTCCAGCGCCAACTGGGCCTTCACCTCGTCGGCGATCATCTGCTTCACTTCGGGAGTAAGCACTGGCTGCCCGTCAGAGGCGGCCGGCACGGCAGCAGCCTCTGCGGCTTCCTGACGGGCCGCGTAAGCGGCCTGCAGATCTTGCGAGATGATATAGTCGGTCAGCCAGAATGCCGCTGAGGGATACACAGGATAGGGCTGGAAATAGCCGCCATAGAAGCCAAACCAAGGATTGCCTGCCCATCCCCATCCAAAAGCAATCGGCGCCGCCCAGGGGTTATACGCCCATCCATAAAAGGCCGGGCCATAGTAGTAGCCAGGTGCGTAGACGTTCAAATACATCCCGCGATACCCGTAGCCGCGATAGAAGCGGTTGTATTCATGGCCATGGTAGAAGTAAGCACGCCGGCCAAAATCATGGCCGTGGTATTGATAGCCGCGTTCTACATATCCGCGCCGGCCCCGCTCGGCAACCAGGCGGCTGCCATCGTGGCGCTCCATTGAGACTCTTCGTCCGCCAGCCAGGCCATGATGCACATCCATTCCCCTGCGGGCATCGTGCACGTCGCTCACTCTGCCGTTGGGGCGGGTACGCACCGCGCTGCCGCTTCGGGTCACATGTTCGTTGCTGCCCCTCGGCGCGGGATGGTTAAAGGCAGAGTGATTGGCTCCGCCAGCAGTGTTGTGTGCTCCCGCTCCCATTGCACCGCCGGTATGCTCTCCGGGGCCGGTCACAGTGTGCGCACCGTTGGTCGTCGTGGTGTGTGTCCCGGTGGTGGTTGTGGTGTGTGTCCCGGTGGTGGTTGTGGTGTGCGCTCCGGCGCTGGTTGTGGTGTGCGTTCCGCCCGAAGTGGTTGTTGTGGTATGGGAGCCGGTCGTAGTCGTCGTGTGAGCGCCCGTGCCACCCGTTGTTGGTCCGTGGCTAGTGGTGGCGCCGCCGGTCGTCGGCCCATGCGTGGCAGATCCACCTGTGGTCGGTCCATGCGCAGTGCCGCCGCCAGCGCTTGCTGCAGGCTTCGAGGCTGGCTTAGGGGCCGGAGCCGATTTTGCAGGGGCGGGCTTCTTATCCTCGGCGAAGTTGGCAATGCTGCACAGACCCAGCAACCCGGCAAGAATCGCTGCTGTTGAGAAACTTCTCATCACTTTGCGAAGAAGTTGCTTTTTCATCGGATCCTCATTCCCTGGTGTCGCGCGCGTTCTGTCATTGGAGCGTCAGCGCTCTATTGCACATCACTGACTTTTCCGTTGGTGAAGGTCACCTTCATGTCCTTGTAATAAAAGATCTCCTTCGCTCCCAGCTTGGCAACTCTCAACGGTTGTCCGAAGCCGGCGGTTACCTGATCCTTCGTCTGACCAAGGGAGATCGTGGGAGGTGGAGCATCGACCGGCGGGGGAGGCGGAACAATCTCCTGCATTGGAGTAGGAGCCGGCGCGGCTGCCGGAGCCGCTGGCGTCTGAGCAACCTGACCGCCTTGCCCACCCTGATCGTCCGCGGGCTGGACCGTGATGACCTCGGAAACAGTCTTCACGAAGGCGTCCACCGGAGGCACCGAATTTTTTGCGAATGGAAACTTGATCTCCCCGTAGTAGCGAACCTGATTTCCCGAGGGGTCTGGGTAGGGATCGCTGAAGGTGCTGAGCAGAATCCCGTCCTTCTGGAGTGCAACTCCGGTTACCCAGAACTTCTCACCCGCAACGAACTTGCGCGATGCGCAGCCGTTGTTCGCTGCGTCGGTTGCGCTGCCCCCGCCGCCAAAGGGAAGACGGCCCTTCAGAAATGACTTCGCCGCATCCTTGGCGCGATTATTATTATTCGCGGCGAGAACCCCATTGCTATAACTGTTTGAAAACGCATAGGGCGACGCGGAGCTGCACATCATCAGCCCATCCTTATGCAGCACCACCACGTCACCGGCCGTGACAATATCCGAGTGGTCGGCCGCTGCCTTTGTCAGCTTGATCTGAGTGGCCAGCTTTTCTTGGATGAGTGTGCCCGGGTCGCCCACCTGGGCTCCCAACCCGACGCTGAATGCTGCCGCAAATGCAACCGAACCGAATGCGCGAAACCACTGCATTTGAGCCATATACCTCTTCCGTTTCGTGGTTGTTTGGGGAATAATGCAACAAACCTTTAAAACGTACATCACGGCCATGAGGCTGTCAAGAAGAGCCTGAGACCCGCGCTTCGGCAGTTGTCAATCATTGCCCACACAGCCTTTAGCGGGGTTTTCCGCTCGTTTCAGGATTTATCTTCAACAGCCGATGACTCCCCGGTCCCTATGGCCTTCCGCATATTTCAAAGGACGAATGTTCTATTCAACGCTGGCGACTTTTCCGTTTGAGAAAGTCACCTTCATATCCTTGTAATAAAAGATCTCCTTGACCCCCTGCCTGGAAACATTCGCTGGCTGTCCCAAAGAGGCGGTTACCTGAGCCTTCGTCTCGCCGACCGTGATACTCGGCGGGAGCGGTGGCGCACCGGCATCCTGAAGCCATATGTGCCCATCCTCGGCGACCAGTTTGTCTCCGTGTATCTTCAGGTTGAAGGTGCTTCCGGTCACAGTGCAATCCATCGTCAACAGATCTCCGTTCACTCTGTATTTGCCGGCGCTTTGTCCGCCGCCTGGGCCGAGCATAATGCACCCTGTGCTAGAAACAAAGTAGAGTTGCGAGTCCCCCTCATCGAAGTTGTACTTCCCTGAAAGATTGGGTGGTTGGTTTCTTGGCACCGGGTTCACAACTGAAACAACACGCGCCTCCATAGCAGGCTTGTCAACGTGAACATCCAAGGGCGCCACCGTCAACACCTCTGCCACCAGTTGCAGAGCGGCCTCCACCAGCGGAACTTCTTTCTTGTTGGGGAAGACGACCTTCAGATTCGCGTAATAGCGGATTTCATCGTATCGATCGCTGTAGAGTTGAAGAACCACCCCATCTTGTTGGACCTGAACCCCAGTAACCCAGCATTTCTCTCCAGGGGAGAACAAGCGATGGGGATAATCTGCTGCGGTCCCGCCCGGCGTCTTCAACGAGATCTCCACATCCTTGCCTAGACCCAGCAAGCCATGCCCGATCTTCCCATTCTTGTAGGTATACAGGGGCGGCATTGGTGAGGCCACGGCATACATCGTCAATCCAGGCTTTTGGATAACGACTTTCTCTCCGGCCGTAACAAT
>Ga0181535_10004553_pt1 | contig 15339 bp, 15 predicted proteins | sample PEATcosm2014_Bin_44_FD_119774 | JGI IMG/M metagenome (GOLD analysis project Ga0181535, IMG submission 119774) | Peatland microbial communities from MTU Mesocosm Facility, Houghton, MI, USA - PEATcosm2014_Bin17_30_metaG | ecosystem: Environmental > Terrestrial > Soil > Wetlands > Peat | place... | reverse complement strand
GGCAGCAGATTGGATTTTGTTTATGCCCAGTCTGAAAAAGGGTTGTCGAAGTTCTCGGAGTTCGCCGGCAGGTCGTGCTTTTTCGGATGCTGCCGGTTGCGCGGATTCTCACGATCCTCGGACGCATTGTCCTCACTGAGACTCACGACACAGTCCACAGCTTGATCGTCTTCGCCTGCCAATACCGAGGCAGCGTTCAGCAGTTTATTTCTTGTGCGTTCAGCGGCCAATCTGGCTTCAGCTCTTGCTGTGGCGCTGAGATTGTAGATCTGAGCATTCAGGTCGAATTGGTTGATATGTACGTGCATACCTTTTCTCCTTCGAGGCGGCACATCCACTTGCCGATGATGCTCTGGTAGAGCATTTTCGGAAAAGACATAGACCCTTTGACGGGAGTGCAAGGTGGCTTTTGCTTAAGGGAAAAGCCACTTCGCTTCCTGCTTTCGGTCAACAGCAATTCCAAAAATGCTGAGGCCCAAGTCGGTCCCTATCCACCGATCGTGTGTGGCGGGGTTCCGTACCACTTTGGAGCAATTGACGTGCCGAATCCGGGGCGAAGGCAATAAAAATCGCGGGAAGCAAGAGAACATCGTCGGCGGTGCGATTTTCAGGTGGAGCAGTGTCATGGAAAGAACAAGATTGAATACGATCCCCGGCTTGTGTGGGGGTGAAGCTGCGCTTCCTGCCGCACCCTACGGGCGGCGGGATTTTTTGAGGTCGCCTCTGGAGCGGGGAAGGAAATTTGAGGGGCTCGACGAGGTCAGATGGGTTCTTTGCTTTCCCATGTCTCCAAAACCGGGAGACATGGGGCACCCATTTTCGTGCGAATGAAGCTTCGCGAATGCCAAATTAGCCCCGCTTCGATTGCGCTCAGGAGGACGCTCGTGGAGCGTGGTTATGGAACGGGCACGGTTGTGGTGTTCGATGGCGCGCTTTGCGTTCCTGCGCTATTCACGCTGACGACATAGTACTCATAGGTCTGTCCCGCTGCGACTGCGGTGTCGGTATAGGACGTTGTGGAGTCGAGGGATGCGTTCAACTTCTGGTAGGACGAGCTTCCACTGGGTGCGCGGTAGACATAATATCCGGCAACCGAGGGCGAAGCGTTCCAGGCCAGATCAACCTTAGCCGTATAGCCAGTGCCACTCAAGCTGACGGTCGAGTTCCCTGCATTGCTGACGATGGCTACTTGTCCGCTCGCGGTAGAGGCGCTGGTGGGCGCGAAGACGACGTTCAGGGCTGCCGATTGACCCGAAGTCAAGGTAAGAGGGAAGGTCAGTCCCGACGCGGAGAAGCCTGTGCCGGTAACGGCGGCAGAACTAACCACAACGGTTCCTCCCGATGCTGTCAACGTGAGCGATTGGGTGGCCGAGTCGCTCACTTGGACATTGCCGAACGCGATGCTGGCGGCATTGACTTTGAGACTGACGGTTGAGGCCGGCGCGCTCTGCGCGGGAGTCAGGGCAATAGCGAAGGTAACGGGTGAATTCCAGGCTTTCGCCGAGAGGGTCGCGGTCTGGGCTGTAGAGACCGCAGCGACTTTTGCGGAGAATGTACCGCTGGAAGAACCCGCGGGAATGGACAACGTGGCAGGCACAGTCACGGCTGCATTGCTGCTGGCGAGGGTCAGGGTGAGCGGGCCGGGGCTTGAAGCCGCGTACTTGAGCGTGACCTTACAGGAATCTGTGCCCGCACCGGCGATGGACGCCTCCGAGCAGGACATCGCGTTCACGATGCCGGAATTTGTGGTTTGCGCGGAAGCGCTGGCGCAGATGGATAGGAAGGCGCAAACCAATATCAGTAGATGAATGGCTGCTGCTTGCGACGTTCTGACGACGCACTGATTCTTCGCATATGAAGAGTGGCTCGGTGTAAATGAAGACACGTACTACCTCGAGAATCGAGTTCCCTCGCAGGCTCTGGGCTCCAAGGTCCAGCATCCAGAGGAATGCTCGAATCGGTCTTATGAACGGTGATTGGCTTGAGTCACAGATGCGTCCACGCACAGGTGGGCGATCCGCAACCCAGAGGGATTTGCGGAGGCCGATGGGCACGAGCCACTGAGGAAGAACGCTTTGGCAGACTCAGATCAGGTCAAGGCGGCGATTCTTAAATGAGTACGTAGGAATCCGCTGCCGCCGATTGACCTTTTCTCTTCGTTTCACGATCAATCATCCCGATTGCTCCGATCAAGGCGCGTGCTCCTTCATGCGCGGGAGATCCACGAGCTTGCCGGGAATCGAATTGATAGATAGATAACGAGCGAGCCCGGATCGTGCCTCGAGGCTTACCCAACTGAACCGAATACACCAAGGCGGGATTTTAGAAGTTGCCCGATCCGATCGACTGGTTCATCGAATGGAGGGCAGGAATTCGATCTCTAACGGACGAAACTCACGTTGCTCAAGGCGGAGCGATGCCGGATGACAGTTTAGCTTTGCATTATTAGCAATGAAGTAATACTACACGACGGGATGGAGGAAAGCGCACGCGCAAGGGCTAAAAAACGATGAACATTTCGAGGATTCACAGGGCCATCGGGAGTTGAAATGTGCATGAATTCGGCAGCATAGGGCGCTTTTGCGGCAAGCTGCACTGCTGGACAAGCTGGAGATCGCGCCATCGAGGACAGCGCGAAAGGCTATCCAGAGCTAAAGCAGGCAGCTATACTCTGCCGCATGCCCGACAACCTGTTCAGAACTGTCTGCGGCTTCGCCACTGTTGTGTTTCTCACTGCAACGCTGCACGCCACGCCGCCGCCTTCGGAAGTTGCGAAGGTGTGGGCGATGGAAGAATCGTATTGGCACTACGTGCAGAGCAACGATCTCCGCGGTTACCTGTCGCAGTGGCACGCCGATTTTCTTGGATGGCCGGCGGTGAGTGCTGAGCCTTTAAGGAAGGACCACATCCCCGACTGGATTGTTGCGCACACGCAGAAAGGTGAGACGCTCAAGTCGTACGCGCTTGAACGGCTTGCGATCCAGGTCACGGGGAAGGTGGCGACGACGACGTATCGGGTGCGGCAGACGTGGGTGGATGCGCGCGGCACGGACCGGACATCGACGATCCGCGTGATTCACACGTGGCTGCGCGGGGATGGGGCGGATTCCTGGCAGATCATCTCCGGGATGTCGGCGCCGACCGATGCCCACGGGCATTAGGCGAGAGCACGCAGAGGGAAGCGGACAGGGGACGCGCATGATCGACATCTCAAGACGTCAGGCGATTGCAGCGCTCACGGCATCAGGTGCGGCGGCGCTGATGCGGACGGCGAGCGCGGAGCGGCAGGAGGTGCACGCGGGAAACGCCGCGGCACTCTCTCCGGCGGAGCGACATGGTTTTGTGGAGGCGCTTCTCGATTATTTCGGCGAGAAGGCGCCAGAGCTTCTACGGCCGGCGGACGGCATCCTGAAGCACCCGAGTGTGGCGCCGGCACTGCCCGGCAAAACTTATTCGACGAATCTGTGGGATTGGGACACGCTGTGGACGAGCCAGGGATTGTTTCGTCTGGCAGCGCTGCGGCGCGATGAGGCGTTGAAGGAGAAGCTGTGCACGCATGTTGAAGGGAGCCTGCTGAACTTTCTCGAACATGCCTCGGCGGACGGACAGATTCCGATCATGATGACAGCGACGGATGCCGATCCATTTCGCATGCTGGCGACGAGTGCGACTTCGAGAAATCAGGCAAAGCCGGTGTTAGGGCAGATCGGGCTGCTCGCGGCGGATCAGCGAGGAGAGACGAGCTGGCTTGGGCCGCATTTCGACACGCTGCGGCGCTTCTACGATGCGTGGATGCGGCACAATGCGTCGCCCACCGGGCTGCTGGTGTGGGGAGACGATGTGGCAATCGGCAACGACAACGACCCAACGACGTTCGGGCGGCCATTTTTTTCGTCGGCCAATCTGCTGCTGAATTGTCTTTTCCATGAGGATCTGCGGGCGTCGGCGGAACTGGCGCGACGGCTCGGGAGAACGCAGGATCAGGAGCGTCTGCAGGCGCAGGCGGAGACGCTGGCGCTGAACATTCAGAAGTATTGCTGGGACGGGCGAGACAGCTACTACTACACCGTGGACGTGCAATGCGTGGACAGGCGGGCCGAGCTGATTCCGACGGTGCCACGCGGGATGGGCATGTCGTGGAAGTGTCTGCCGATGCGCATTCAGGTGTTCACCGGGTTTCTCCCGTTGTGGTGCGGGATCGCCACGAAGGAGCAGGCGCGAGAGATGGTGCGGGTCAACTACCAAGCCGACGATCGCTTGAACGCGCGGTGGGGTGTGCGGTCTTTGTCGGCGCGGGAGTCGATGTATTCGCTTGCGTTCAGCTCGAACCCGAGCAACTGGCTGGGGCCGGTGTGGACGATCGTGAACTATTTTGCGTGGAGGGGACTGCGGAAGTATGGCTTCGAGAGAGAAGCAGCGGAGCTCGCGGACAAGACGATCGCGCTGCTGGGCATGGACCTGAAAAAGAATGGCTCGCTGCATGAGTACTATCATCCCGATACGGGCGAGGCGCTGAGCCACGCGGGGTTCATGGACTGGAATCTGCTGGCGCTGGAGATGGTGTGAGAATAAGGTCATTACTGAGGATGCCGGCCTATGACTGACTGGTTTGCGCGCCCCGTCCTGCACGTCAAGGACGTCGATACTTCGATTCGCTTTTACGTAGACCTGCTTGGCTTCACGAGCCCCTGGCGCTACGACGAGGAAGGCAGAGGGCGAGTCGCGCAAGTCGACAGGCAGGGCTGCGCTCTCATCCTCGCCAACAATCTCGCCCCGGAGAATGTTGGCAAGGGGGTGATGTTCATTTCTTTGAACGCGGAGCCGGAGGCGCAGGTTGCTGCGTTGGACGCGCTGCATGCGGAACTCGTGGCCAAGGGTGCTCCAGTCAAGGAGGGTCTATGGGGCTATCGACTTCTGGTGGTCGACGATCTCGACGGCAATCAGCTCTTCTTCAACTATCCCGGCGAGGCTACAACTTCCAAGACTGCTGGGGATGAAGAGACTGTCTGAGCCTCGCCAAGCACCGCATCGGGTTTTGGCCGGACGATTCGCCGATCCGGAAATCTCCGCTTGATCGACACTCGTGGTGAGGTGCCGTCAAAGATGAAACTATTGGGTGGGCCACCTTTGCTCCGCTATCATTCGGGAGTGCTTCGATTGAGGAGGGGACAGGTGACTTCGCGACGCAATTTTCTCGCAGCGGGTGCAGCGGGAGCGCTCGGCTTGGCATCGTCTCGATTCTCCAGGGCGGCGTTCGAGGGTTCGAGGAGAATCGGCGTTCAACTGTACGTTCTGCGCGGTCTGCTCGCGAAGGATTTCGACGGCACGCTGGCCCAGGTCGCGGCGGTGGGCATCAGGAATGTTGAGTTCGCGGGCTTTTATGGCCGCACCGCGAAAGAAGTTCGCACCAGCCTGACCAATGCGGGCCTGACGGCAAGCGGTGCGCATTGTCTGTTGGCGTCGATGCCGGACGATGAAGTCGGTCGCACGATCGATTTCTGCCGCGAAGTCGGGGTGCCGTACATGATCGCAGCGGTGCCGTCGATCAAGCCAGCTGGTTCGTCCGGCACCAGCAAGACGTCCAGCAATCCGTTTGAACATATCGCGCTTGAGGATTGGCGCTGGAGCGCGGAGCGATTCAATGCAATCGGCGCGCGTGTGCGCGATGCAGGAATGCGGTTTGCCTATCACAATCACAACATCGAAACGCAAAAGTACGGCGACGTTGTAGCGTTCGATGAAGTGCTGCGCCTGACCGATCCTGGGGTGGTGGGAATCGAATTTGACATCGGCAATTTCATCGCCGGTGGGGGCGATCCCTATCCTTATCTTGAGAAGTACACGCACCGCTTTGAACTAGCCCATGTGAAGGAATGGGCCTCGCCGTTTACGCCAACCGTCACGAGCACTTTTCCGAAGTATGCGCCCTTTGGTCAGGGATCTACTGATTGGAAGAAGCTGCTGGATGCGCTGAAGAAGGCTGGGGTGAAGGAAATCTTTATCGAGCAAGATGGAACGGCGACCGGGGACGAATTGGGGGCCGTTCGTCAGGCATATCATTTTTTGCTGCAAGTGTGAAATGGATTGTGGGACGAAGGGCGGAGCCTGCCTAAAGGCGGCCCTGCGCTGTCATCAATGCAATGTGGTTCGCGCCTGCGGTCTTTGCGACATCCATCACGTATACGACGGCGGAGAAATCGAGACTGTCATCGGCTTTGATACACATGACTTTGTCCGCTCGCAGCGAAAAGATAGCGTTGAGGCGGTTTCCGAGATCATTGATAGTGACATTCTCTCGATTGATTTTGTAGCTCAGTCGTCTATCGCGGGCGCTCATGATCTGCACCACTATGGGCGTATCGGGACTCAGGTTCATGGACCGCTGAGGCAGTGCGGCATTGAGGCCGTGCGGCGTTGCCGGGACAATGACCATGAAGACGATCAGCAGCACCAACAGAACGTCGATGAGCGGAGTTACATTGATGTCGCCGCGGAGTTGACCGGACGTGTAGCCCATCTCGACTGCCATAGGACAACATCCTCCTCACGTTTCGAGGTCTCACAGAACGATGCGAAGATTGCACGGTCATCGAAACTGAGACTTCTTGTGAGTTAGACACCGAGGGAAGCGTTGGAGTTCCTGCTCACGCGAGCTCCTCCAAGCGGGCTGTCTCGGATTCCTCGAAGAAAAAGCAGGACCAAGTACGCCGCAGCATACCATAGGCACTCCGCAGTCACAGGTAAAGCACGAGAAAGCACGGCCGCCGTCGACGGTACTATTGACCGAAGTTTCTCTTACTGGTCAGCAAGAAGCCGTGCTGACCCGCCGCGTCGAGGAAATACCCGGTGATTTCGCCTCTCTCATTCATTGCACTTGTTATCCCATTTTTGGAATTTGGAACATCAAATTTGTAGATGTTCCCGTCCGCTTCCCGCACTATTTCACCCGAGGGCGCGATCGCCATTGGTGTCGTTTCTTTTCCACCGGGAACATCAAGCGTAACAATCTTCAGATCCGGGTTGCTGAGTAGGTCTACCTGTTTTTGTTGTGCAAAGGCCGTAGCTGCTGACAACATCAGCACCGCCACGAGAAAGAACTGCATCGGTCGTGTGTTGCGCGAGACCGTCATTTGACCCTCCAGCTGGTTGCTTGCCTGGTTGAGGGATGGATCGAAGCGGTGCGTTGAAAGGGGATCCGCCGTACTCGGCCCATGATTGGAGGAGTCGCACACAACGTAGCCGACCGTCCGATCTGCGTAAATACAACTACAGAGAGTTACCGAGTGGAAATTCTTCCATCCCTAAGCGGACGACTGACTCGGCCCGCGCAATCGTCGTCTGGACGCAACCATGCAAGCGGCAACTTGGAGTCATCGATGACTCTTCGTTGTGTGATTTGAAACATGGAGTGGCCATTTCGGTCTAAGTGAATCGATTTTGGACACGGGCGTACAATCCAGCCATGATCGAAACTCTTTACAGGACCGACACACCCGAAAAGGGAAGATCAGAGTTCTACGTACTGGTTCTCACCGCCCGCCCGGCAAGTCAGGGAAGGGTTTATACATTCATGGAAGAACACGGGTATTGGGATGGCCGTTTGGAGCGGATGCTCCACGAAGTCGTCTCCATCAGCGCCGAAGGGGATCTGAGTCAGGAACAGGCGCGGACGATGTATGACGCATCACGGAAGAGGCTCGCGCAGCGCGGCTTCGTTCACTCATTTGTTCGGGGGTGCAGGTCGAAAGGGCCACACACGGATCAACCGAGCGAGCTTGAGACGGCGAGCGCGTAACGATTTGTTTTGACGCGAGCAGCGGCAGGTTGAGAGAGTGGCCTGTTGGCGAAGCATCGCGGCTTATCTATATAGATTGGCGTTTCTCCCAGGGGCACCGTCACCGGGGGCCGCGCGTATAAAGGCCCTGGGCACCCAGGTTCGCGCTGAGCCGCGCATCACAAAGAGGAATGCAGATCCGCTTCGGCTTCACTCCGACGAGTGGGCTGGGAGGGGCCCGTTCTTTCCCACCCAAACCGCGATGAAACTACGGTTGGGATGGGGCACCCGCTTTTCGAGCAAAGCGTGGGATCGCGAACAGCGGATGCTTGGCCCATCGGGCTTCTCCACCCTAAGCGTGCGGCTCTGAGAATGACCGCTTATTCGAAGTAGTTCCAGACGGCGCTAGCGCCGTGATTTGGGGACACGGCCGAGGCGCGGATCGTGACGCAGGAGAAGATCGCAGGCGTGGAGGGCCTCGGATTCGAAGGCGGGGCTGTCGGCGGGAATGAGAAGCCAGTGTCCGATCTTGCCTGCGAGTAGATCGATGGAGCGAAGCGACGGGAATTCGCGGCGGAGGGTTCGATCGGCGGGGTTGACGGTTTCAGAGAGTACGAGCCAGACCCCGTTATCGCGCGGAGCTTTGGGATGATCGCGCAGCATGCAGACGATGCGGTCGCCGCTATAGACAGCGAATCCGGAAAACATGCCGCGCACCTCGGGGCACAGGGGCGCGAGCGCATCGAGGACGAACGGGTAGGGCGGCTTTTGTTTCGGCTTTGGGGAGCGGGGCATGGCTTTTTCAGGACGATAGCAGATTGAGCAGCGAGCGGAACTCCGAAACATGGCGACGTTCGGCTCAATGAACGCACTGGCCCAGTCAACCATCACAGGCGATCGAGTTTTGCGAGAAAGGCAGGCAAGTACTGGGCCGATTTCGCGGCCTGACCTGCACAGATGAGAACAGCTGAAACTCGGTTTCGTCGGAACGGACAGACGGGCAACACCGTACCATGGGTCAAATGAAAGATGAGGGTAGGACGCTTCCATCGCTCGTGCTGCTCATTGCAGTCGTCGCTCTATGGCCACGGTCGACTGGCGCACTGAGTTCCTTCGCAGTCTCTGCGAAGTCTGTAAACAGATGGCTTAATTCGCAGCAGAGAACCGCCATAGATCAACTGTTTGCACTGCCGGCCGACTCGCCAGGATATGCCGTTGCAATCATCAAAGACGGTGAGTTTGCCTTTTCCCGAGCGTATGGACTTGCGAATCTGGATGATGACATCCCGATTACCCCCGAGACATCGTTTCATCTGGCTTTGATTTCCAATCAGTTCACGGCGGCCGCGATTGCCCTGCGTATTCTCGACCACACGCTGACGCTGACCGATCCTGTTGCGAAATTCATTCCGGAGTGCGCCAAGTATGGCGATGAATTGCGGATTGAACACCTCGTGTACATGACCAGTGGCATTCACGAATATACGGACTTGCCCCGGGTCGGCGGCGACCCCTGGATGACGTTTTACGTTGCTGATGAACCAGCGGCAGAAGTTTCGACACGATAAGGACGATGATGCTTTAGGTCTGGTGTGGCGCACTCGGTATGGTCATGCGATGTTGGATTACTCCGGAGGCGATACAGACGCTTCGACTTATATGGCCCGTTGCCCAGACGAACATCTCACCGTCATTTGTCTCTCTAACATGCCGCTGGGAGACGCCGAGGATAAGGCAGATTCCCTGATGGATCTACTCCACGGCTGGGGGAAGTTGTAACAGCCCTGTCCGGGTTGTTCCGAGAAGCGCCTGTTGAGCATGAATCCGAATTCCTGAAAAGTGGCACGCATGCGCGGAGAGAGTCTATCCTTTGTTCCGCGGCCGATTGATCGAGTCGGGCGCAGCGTATGGGAATCGAGTTGCTGGATGCGCTGGATTGAGATCCGTTGGATTCTGATTGCGGTGTTGGCAGCAGGGGTAGCGACGCCGTCGTGGGCGGCGAAGCGGATGACGGTTGCTCAGTTGGAGCAGCTGCTGAGCGCGGAGAGCGGCGGGCACAAGACCGATGCCGAGATTGCGCGGAAGATCAGCTGGGCCGAGCTGTCGGAGCGACTGACGGAGACGACGCTCGCTCGACTGAACCAGCAAGTCCGGGGCGGTTCGGCGGCGGCGACGGCGCTGCTGCTGCTGGCGGACCGGTCGGCGTTTCTCGATCCACCGGGGAACGAAGTGCCGAGCACACTCGCGCCGGATGCGGCGACGCAGCAACATCTGCTGGCGGCGGCGCAGAGGTTTGCGCTGGAGACGCTGCCGCGCCTTCCCAATCTGCTGGCGACGCGCAGGACGTTCAGTTTTGACGATAGTCCGCAGGAAGGGCCGAAGGGGGGCTATGCTGAGCGGATGGGAATGCACCTGATCGGGTCGTCGCAGGCGGAGGTTTCGGTAAGCAACGAAAAGGAGAACGTATCGATCAAGACGGCGCCAGGCAAGCCGGGGCCTGGCGCATCTTATGCGACGGGTGGGCTGATGACCTGGGGCGAGTTTGGCTCGGCACTGCTCATCATTCTGAGCGATTCTGCGCAGGGAAAGACGACGTGGAGCCATTGGGAGAAGACGTCCGCGGGGATGATGGCGGTTTTTCACTATGAGGTTCCCAAGAGCGCGTCGCACTACGAGATTGACACTTCGGTGGAAGAGATTCAGACCAGCGGGGAATCGATGCGATGGGCCGGAAACAGGGCCAGGGATGCGGGCGCGATTTCGAAGTGGAATCGAACGATTCGCGTGAAGCCGGACTACCAGGGGTCGCTGTGGGTCGATCCAGCGACAGGGACGATTACGCGCGTGACGCTGATTGCGGATTTGAGGGGGAATCCGAAGTTTGAGCGCGGCGCGGTGCTGGTGGAATACGGTCCGGTGCAGATCGGAGAGAAGACGCTGATTTGCCCGGTTCGCAGTCTCGCGCTGTCGGCTGCACCACCGACGGTGAATGCAACTTTCGCCGGAGTGGCGACGGAGTGGCTGAACGAGAACCTGTTCACGAACTATCATCTGTTTGCTTCGACGGCGCGGATTGTGAGCGAGGAGGCGGCGGGAGCAGAACAAGCTCAGGGCGCTCCGGTCTCGCCGTCTCCGGTCACCGGATCTCAGGCTGCGCAGGCTCAGACCGCTTTGGCGACGCCCGCGGCGCAGCAGGAGACAAACCCATCGGCGGCTGGGCCGGCCGAGGCGTCAGTGGCGATGCCGGTAGAAAAAGTGGAGACGCAGGAGGCAGCTGTTGCCGGGACGCAGGAGCAGAAGGCGACTGAAAGCGGGACTCAACCCGCGGCTCCGGAGCAGACGAGTAACGGGAGTCCACCGAAAAACGCGGCAGCTTCGACGCCGACTGCGCCGCCACCAGACTCGGGCGTCACGCTTCACGTCAATGTCGATGTGCTGCTGGTGCCGGTGGTGGTACACGACAAGCAGGATCGCGCGGTGGGCGATCTGACTGCGAAGGATTTCACCGTCATCGATCAGGGGAAGCCGCGGCCGGTCACGGGATTCACAGTGGTGCGATCCGAGGTGCAGGGAAAAGCGGGGCCAAGCAACGGGTCGCAGGGTCCGGAAGAAACCGCTGTTCCTGCCGCCAGTCAGCAGAACCGGTTCATCGTTTTTCTGTTTGACGACCGGCATCTGGAGACTTCGGACCTTGTCCGTACGCAACAGGCCGCACTGCAGGTGCTCGACAAGCCGCTGGCTGCGAACGAGTATGCTGCCGTGGTTTCGCTGATGGGCGTGAACTCGGGGATCACGCAGGATCGCGCGGTGCTGCAGGCTGCGGTGAAGAAAGTGACGGTTCACCGATCTTTTCAGCACGATTCTCGCGATTGTCCGGACATCGACTATTTCAGTGCCAACAAGATCCTGAATCTACATGACGAGACGGAGTTCCAGATTGCCGTGGCCAAGGTCGATGCATGCAGCGGCGCTAGCCCGGTTGCGCTCGGAAGCTCGACCACAATGGGTCAGATCGAGGCACCTACCCAAGCGGATCAGCGGCTCGCGCTCTCGGCGGCGAGGCGCGCTCTCAGTGTGGGCGAAGAGGACGCACGCGAGTCGCTCAACGCAGTGGAAACCGTGGTTCGTGCCATGTCGAAGCTTACGGGACAACGAACACTGATTCTGATGTCGCCGGGTTTCCTGACCTTGTCGGCAGATACGATGAACTTCAAGTCGCAGCTCTTCGACCAGGCGGCGGCGTCGAATGTGGTGATCAACACGCTGGATGCGCGCGGTCTCTACGCCGGAAATGTCGACGCGAGTCAAGGCGGGAGCACCGTCTTCCTCGGCCAGTTGACAGGCCAGACATCGCAGAACCATCTCAATGTGATGCAGGAAAGCGAGAACGCCCTGTCTGAAATGGCCAATGGCACAGGCGGCACGTATTTCCATAACAACAACGATCTGGGGAGTGGATTGGCGAGCCTGATGGCGCCGCCGGAGTTTGAGTATTTGCTGGAGATCTCGCTCAAGGACGTGAAGCCGACTGGAACCTATCATGCGTTGCAAGTGAGGGTCGATCGGGCCGATGTCCACGTGCAGGCACGCCATGGGTACTTTGCACCGAAGGAGCCGCGCAAACCATAGGGCCGGAGGGCGCGTATGATTCTCGCCAAGCAATGGCGGAGAGCGGCGGCGGTGATTGGGTTGTGTGCGACGTACCTGGCTGCGCAGGCGGCGGACGAGCACTCGGCGCGTATCGACCTGACGCAGGGTGTTCCGATTGTGCAGGTCCGGATCGATGGGCAGGGCCCGTTCACGTTCGTGATCGATACCGGGACAAACTGCCAGACGATTGTTGCGCCGAGGGTAGCGAAGCGACTGGGGCTAACGCGGAGGGGACTCACAAACATTACCGATTTGGGCGGTCATGCGACGCGCGCGCTTGATCTGGTTGAGCTGGATGCGCTGTTGGTGGCGGGAACTGAATTCAGAGCGGTGCCGGCGGTGGTGACGGATTTGCCGGATGGAGATTCGGTTCTGGATGGGATTCTTGGATTCAGCTTGTTTCGGAACAAGATGCTGACGCTGGACTATCCACACCACAGAGTTATCGTCGACGAGGGCAGTTTGGCAGGTGCGAGCGAGGCGCACGTGCTGCAGATGCGGATGCCGAACGGAGTTCCGCTGGTGGAGATTGCGATTGCGGGCACCAAGGCGGAAGCGGGGATCGATTCGGGCGGTGTGGGGTTGAGCGTACCAAGTGCGATGGCCGACAAGATTCCATTTGAGGGCAGCGTGGAGGCGGTGGCCTATGGACGGACGCAGGTGAGCAGTTTCGAGCTGCGGGGCGCGGTGCTGGATGGAGTCGTGGATTTGGCGGGGTTCCGGTTCGAGCGGCCGTGGGTGGAACTGAATCCGGTGTTTCCAGCGGTGAACATTGGATCGGACGCGATGCGGGATTTTGCGATCACGTTCGATCAGCGGAGCAAGCTGGTGCGCTTTTCGGCTGAAGGTAGGGTTCATGCTTTGGTAAAGCCGAAGGACCGTGCGAGCGCGACACCGCTCGATGAGCTGGTGGGCACGGTGGTGGCGAGAGAACGGTACTAGGGCACGTTGGCGAGAGCGGACTCATTTCACGTTGAATGACAATCCGGTGGGAGTTCCGTCGCTCGTCCGTTCCCAACTCACAGCCGTGGGGGTCTCAGATTTTCCATCACGCGAGACGGTGACATCGGCGTCCCGACCGGGACATGACTGCGCGTCCGCCCCTCCCAAAGCATTGACGTGAACAGGCCCGGAGGGAAAGCCTACGGCCGGACCACAGAAGATATGGACGTATCCGGTAAAACCGTGAACAACCTCCACGGGGAACGTCTTTTTCTTCGTGCACCCGAGGGCGGGGAGGAGGCAAAGAAGAGCGGCGAACAGATTGCGCGTCAGCATGGGATGCGACTCAGTCTATCGGAACGGTTCGACCTCCAGGTGCCAGAAGGAAGGAATTGACGATTGGGGTGGGCGCGGGGAAACAAGCGATCGCGCGGTTCCGCCTCACCAAGATCGACACGCCATTTCTAAACCGGAGCCTCCGACTTTCACTGAGCGCCCTGCAGGTACTTTTGCAGCCAGGCGACGGAACGCGTCAGTTCATCCTGCTGGTGTTCGCGCTTGACGAAGCCGTGTCCTTCGTCGGGATAGTAGACCGCGTCGACGGTGCGGCCTTCGGCCTTGAGAATGCTGACGACCTGCTCGGCTTCTTCGCGGGGCACGCGGATATCGTTGTCGCCTTGCAGGACGAGCAGAGGCGCGGTCTCGCTGCGAATGTACTTGAGGGGTGAGCTTGCTTCGTAAACGGCGCGGTCCTTTTCGGGGTCGCCGAGCAGGGACTTCTCGTATTCCTGGAGGCGCGGGTCTTCGTGCTGGAGCATGCTGAGCCAGTTCAGAATGCCGTACTCATCGACGGCGGCCGACCATATTTCAGGTGCTTTGCCGATCGCCATCAGGGTCATGTATCCGCCGTAGGAACCACCCCAGATGCCGATGCGCTTAGGATCGATGAAGCCGGTTACTTTGAGGAAGTCGACGCCGGCGATCTCGTCTTTGAGATCGGCCCCACCGAGGTCCTTGATGTTGGCGTTCTGAAATTCCATGCCGTAGCCGGTGGAGCCGCGCACGTTGGGCGCGATGACGACGAAGCCGCGCGAGGCGAGGAGTTCGGCACGACCGTTGAACGAGTCGGTGGTTTGGCCCGTGGGACCGCCATGAGGCATCACCACGGCTGCGACCGTGCCATCGCGCTTGAGGTTGAAGGGAACCCAGACGAATGCGGAGATGAGACGTCCATCAAAACTGCGATAGGTGACCAGCTGGGACTTCGGCAACTCAATGTGCTGCAGGGTCTCGTTGGCGTTGTGGGTGATCTGGGTGAGTGTGTTATCCGGAGCGAGGCGGTACAGCTCCTGTGGATGGCTGGAGTCCTCGTGCGAGAGCAGCAAGGAGCTGTCGGGCAAGAACGGCGTGGGTGCGGCTGCGGGCAGATTCAGGCCCGGGGGCACGCCGCGTTCCGACGCCTGCATTGTTTTCAGATCGATAAAGCGCGTGGAGATGCGGCCATCTGCGTTCAAGAGTACGACCGCGCTGCCCCCATCGGGCGTGAATGCCACGCCATTGGCTGACCACTGGGTATCGGTGAGCCAGCGCAACTGCTTTGTTGCGAGATCGAGCCGGGCGACATTCTCATAACCGCCTTTGGCGTTGGAGGAGATGAGGAGAGTGCGGCCGTCACGCGAGACATCGGCCACGGTGACCAGCTGTTTGCCGGTGTGCTCCAGCAGCTTTTCGGTCGCGCCGGTGGCAACATCGACGCGAAAGATGTCCGCATCGTCGATCCCGACCATACGCGTTGCGTAGAGATAGCGGCCGTCGGGACTCCACGCGTCTTCGCTCCACGATGCTTTCGGCTCGGTTTCGTGTGTGAGCTGGCGAATTGTGCCTTCGGGCCACTGCATGACGGCAAGGTTGGTGCACGGCGTGGTCTTCTGCTTGACGCCGATGGCTAACAGCTTGCCGTCGGGCGAGAACTC
>Ga0181535_10004550_pt1 | contig 15342 bp, 10 predicted proteins | sample PEATcosm2014_Bin_44_FD_119774 | JGI IMG/M metagenome (GOLD analysis project Ga0181535, IMG submission 119774) | Peatland microbial communities from MTU Mesocosm Facility, Houghton, MI, USA - PEATcosm2014_Bin17_30_metaG | ecosystem: Environmental > Terrestrial > Soil > Wetlands > Peat | place... | reverse complement strand
TCCAGCGCCACCTGGCACGCCATGCTGGACGAGCACCGCGACGCCGCTTACCAGGTCATGCAGACCATCGCCGAGAAACAGGGCATCGACCGCATACGCATGGTCAACCGCAGCGGCCAGGTGACCTATTCGACCCGCAGCAACGACCCCAGCGTTGGAACGGTCAGCCCGATTGATCTCTCATCGCACGTCAAGATCACCGGCAACGGCAACAGCCACCGGCGCCTGGAGATGATCACGCCGATCTACAACGAACGCTCTTGCAGCGAATCAGCGTGCCACGCGCACCCGGCCGGCTTCAAGGTGCTCGGGGTGCTCGATGTCGCCCTGACGCTGGAGAGCGTAGATCACGAAGTGGACGGCATGAAGCTTCGCGTGCTGGTGGTCACCGCGGTCGAAATCGGGCTGATCAGCCTGTTCATTATTCTGTTTACGCGCCGCTTTCTCAGCCGGCCGATCGAAGCGCTGGTCGAAGGAACCAAGGCAGTGAGCCAGATGGAACTCGACCGGCCGCTCGAGATCGTAGGGTCGAGCCAGGAACTGGACGAGTTGGCGCGCAGCTTCGAAGTCATGCGCGAGCGGCTGCGGACAGCGCTGGGCGAGATCAACCAGTTCACGCAGAAGCTGGAAACCAAGGTCGAGGAGCGCACCGAGCAATTGAAAGCCGCGCAGAAGAAACTGGTACAGAGCGACCGGCTGGCTTCGCTGGGCCAGCTTTCCGCCAGCGTGGCTCACGAAATCAACAATCCCGTCTCCGGCGTCTTAAACCTGTCCATGCTGATGCAGCGCATGCTCACCGACGACGGTGTTCCCCCGAACCGGCTGGTCGAATTCCGCCGGTATCTCTCGCAAGTGACCGCCGAAACCTCGCGCGTGGGACATATCGTCAGCGATTTGCTGGCTTTTTCGCGGCGCGGCAAGCCGCAGCGCGCGCCCGCCGACCTGAACCGGATCGTGCGCATGACGCTTTCCCTGGTTCAGCACAAGCTCAAGCTGAGTAATGTGGAGGTGGAAACCGACCTGCACGAGCAGCTACCGCCCGTGCTCTGTGATCCCTCTCAAATTCAGCAGGTGGTGCTCAACCTGGTCCTCAACGCGGCCGAAGCCACCCAGAGCAAGGGGGTCGACAAGCGCCAGGGCCGGGTGTCGGTAACCACTTTCGTCGCCGACGGCATGGAGATGCTGAGCGTGGCCGACAACGGCGAGGGCATCCCTCCCGAGAACCTGGCCAAAATCTTCGACCCCTTCTTTACCACCAAGTCCGAGGGAAAAGGCGTGGGGCTGGGGCTCGCGGTGTCCTACGGCATCGTGCAGGCGCATGGAGGCGACATCGAAGTTAAGAGCGCGGCGGGGGCCGGCGCCACATTCATCGTCTCGCTGCCACTCGAACCGGCGGCGTCCGCCGCCGGACCGGAACCGGTGGCGCTGGCCGGAAAGGGATGAAGTATTTTTACGTGGGCGCCACGCCGGAAGTTGACCGGGAGGCGCTCGCGGCCGTTCGCGAAGGTGTGGCGGGCGAGTTCGGCGCGCCGGTTCGGGAGATCGAATTGCCGGGCCTCGAATTCGCGTTTGACGCCGCCCGTGGCCAGTACGGTTCCATTCCCGTGCTGGAGATGCTGGTGCGACTGTGCCCCGGCGACGCGTTGAAGTTTCTCGGTTTGACGGAGCGGGACCTGTTTATTCCCGTGTTGACGTTCGTCTTCGGCCATGCCCAACTGGGCGGCCGCGCAGCCGTGGTTTCGCTGGCTCGCCTGCGCCAGGAATTCTACGGGCTGGAGCCGAATCGCGAGGTTTTTCTGGGACGCGCGCACAAAGAAGTGCTCCACGAATGCGGACACCTGTTCGGGCTGGTGCACTGCCCGGACCACAATTGCGCCATGTCGCTGGCGACGGGCGTACGGCAGATTGATGCCAAACGCGCGGCGTTTTGCGCTGTATGCGCGGCGCGCATCGAACGGACGCCGAAGGGGTAATGGCAATGAAGACCCATTGGAAGATCCTGGTGGTGGACGACGAAGAAGTGATGGCTGAATCGCTAGCCGCCTGGCTGCGCGAGGACGGGTACGCCGTGGACACAGCCAGTTCCGGGCGCGACGCCGTGGAGAAGGCCGGGCAGCGCGACTACGCCATCTATTTCGTGGACCTCAAAATGCCAGGTGGCATGGACGGCATTGAGACCATGATGCAGCTGCGGCGCCTGCAGGCCGACGCCTCGATCATCATCATTACCGCTTATGCCACCGTCGATACCGCCATTACCGCGATGAAGGAAGGCGCGCAGGAATACATCGTCAAGCCCTGTAACCCGGAAGAAATCTCGCTGCTGGTGAGCCGCATCATTAAAGTAAAGAACCTGCAGCGCGAAAACAGCATCCTGAGGAAGAAACTCTCGCGCCAGTACCGTTTCGGCGACGTCATCAGCAAGAGCGCAAGGATGCTGGATATCCTCAAGCTCTCAGAGGAGGTCGCCAGCCTGCGCAGCACCGTGCTCATCCAGGGGGAAAGCGGCACCGGCAAGGAATTGATCGCGCGGGCTATCCACAACTCGGGTGACCGCGCGGCGAACCCGTTCGTCGCAGTCTCCTGCGCCGCGCTGGCGGAAACGCTGCTCGAAAGCGAGCTCTTCGGTCACGAGAAAGGCGCATTCACCGGCGCCAGCCAGCAAAGGCGCGGCAAATTCGAGATGGCCGAGGGCGGCACGATTTTTCTCGACGAGATCGGCGACATCTCGCCTAAGCTGCAGGTGGACCTGCTGCGCGTCTTGCAGGAACGCTGCTTCTATCGCGTGGGCGGCTCGGAAGAGGTGAAGGTGGATGTGCGCGTCATCGCCGCCACGCACGTCAACCTGCAGCAGGCCGTGGCCGACGGCAAGTTTCGCGACGACCTCTTCTACCGGCTGAACGTGATCGAGATCAACATCCCGCCGCTGCGCGAGAGACGCGAGGATATTCCGCTACTCGCCGGGCATTTCCTGGAGCGGATTTCGCATGAGCTGGGGAAGGACGTGAGCGAGATCTCGGAAGGTGGATTGAAGGTGCTGCTGGACCACAACTGGCCCGGCAACGTCAGGGAACTCGAAAACGCGGTGGAGAGGGCCATGGTTACCTGCCGCAGCCGCGAGCTCACGGAAGACGACTTCGCTTTCCTGGCCCAAAACGGCCAGGCCGCAAAAACAACTTGGGATCCGCCGCCAGGCATGACCATCGAGCAGATGGAAAAGCTGCTGATCGCCGCGACTTTGCAGCGGACCGGCGGCAACATCAAAGAAGCGGCCGGGGTGCTCGGCATCGATCGCTCGACGCTGTACGAAAAGATCAAACGATACGAGATCCCGCGCTGAGGTGAGACGTTGGAAAACAAAGGACGGTACCTTTTGCGGAGAGGAAGTAAAAGGGGTTTTATCACCGGGCAGAATCGAACGGTTAACATCGGCGTATTTCTATCAAACTGGCGCGAGGACGCTAAGCTGTACATTCAGCCATTTCTAATGATGAACCTACTCATCGCACTGTTTACTGCCTTGGCTTGCATGCCGACTGCAGGCCAGGAACCGCCGAAGGCCGCTCCCCCTGCTCGCGGGAGCGCCAACTCGGACGCAAGTTATCGTGTTCTGCGTGACGGGAAACCAGCGGACGCTTACCTGGTGGAGAACGTCGTGCTGGATCGAGACGCCGCGACCATCACCTTGACCTCTGGCAGCGTCGGATTTCTGCCGCCAGTCTTGGGCCGCCAGGCGATCGCAGTTTTCACCGGTGACGGTCACTTCCAGTTGACTCCCGCGCCGGCGCCCGCGGGCGCCAAAGGCCGGGCAATCGCTGCCGCGGTAAACGAGGACTTCAAGTCTGTACTGTTCTATTTCACGGACGACACCGCCAACGAGATTCGTTCCCAGGCCAAGGCCAGTCCGGCCGATTTGAAAAACGAATCCGAACTGCAGCGATTCCGGTCGCAGTTGCGGTCGCGGGTAGAAACACCGCGAACCTTTATGGAAGCTGAGATGTTTGGCTCGCGTATTCCAAATCTCGAAGCGCGGATACTTGCGGAGCTGTACGATCCGCAGCACGCCGGTTCATTCATGGCCGTCATCCACGGGAGCAAACACACGCACATGCGGTTCCTGGTAAGACCGCAGGGCGCCCTGCCGAGTTTGGGTCCGGAAGAGGTTGCCTTGCTCAACGTGGATCCGGTGGGCCAGCAGGATGGCCTGCTCTATCTGTCGCACTGGCAGCGGGAGGTACGGGATCAAACGGCTTCATCGAATGAAGAGAAGCGCCAGATTGCGCCTGAACACTACCAGATGGACGTTCACATCGGCCGCAGCGACAGGTTGAGCGCCACGACCTCGGTCCGATTCAAGGCCCTGCGCTCCGGCGACCGGGTGATCGCGTTTTCCATGCTGCCGAACCTGCGCGTATCTCGGGTGACTGCGGACGGCGATGGGGCGGACTACATCCAGGAAGCCGCAAAAGAGGACGGTGCGCTGGCCGTGATCCTGCCTCAGCCGGCGGTCGAAGGCCATACCTACACGGTCGAGTTCCAGTACGAAGGGGACAAGGTGATTCGTAAGGAGGGGTCGGGAAACTTCTCAGTTGGCGCGCGGGAGAACTGGTACCCGGCAGGCATGCCGTTCCGCGACCGGGCGAGTTACGACATTACGTTCCATGCGCCTAAGAACGCCACCGTGGTCTCGGTGGGAACTCCGGTCGGCGAGAAACGAGATGGCGGCGAAGTCGTGAGTCAGTGGAAGTCGGATGAGCCGCTGCCTGTGGCCGGATTCAATCTTGGCGATTTCAAAAAGAAATCCCTCGCGGAGGGCGCGGCCCAGTCCGCCATTGATGTCTATGCGTCCGCTGAGCTGCCGGACTTCCTCAAGGCGTCGACCGATAACACGCTGGCCGATCTGGGCGCGCACACGGACCTTGGCACGGCTGCCAGTAGCAGCATTACTGTGACACCGTCCTCGATGGCGCAGAATGTGCTCGTTGACGCCGCGAATGCCGTGCGGCTCTACACGCAGTGGTTCGGACCCGCGCCCTACGGTCGGCTTGCGGTGACGCAGCAGCCGGCCTTTGACTTCGGTCAGTCCTGGCCTGGGCTGGTTTATCTGCCGGTGAGCGCGTTCCTCGACCCGACGGTGCGCTGGAGGTTGTTGGGTAGAGCAAACTTCGGCTTCTCGCGAGAATTCGTGAATGTGGTGACTGCGCACGAGGTAGCACATCAATGGTGGGGTCACATGGTTGGCGAGGCATCCTGGCACGATGTGTGGATGTCGGAGGGGTTTTCGGATTTCTCGGCGGCCCTGTTTCTGGAGGCCACACAGCCTGGAACGGACCTTGCCGCCAAATTCTGGGAGAGTGAGCGCAAACGACTATTGGACAAAAATGAATTCGGCTATCGCGCCAATGATGCAGGGCCGCTCTGGTGGGGCGAGTTGTCCGGCAGTTCGAAGAACGAGGATGCCGGCCAGGCCATCACTTACGGCAAGGGCGCTCTTGTGCTCAGAATGCTTCGCAGCCTGATGCAGGACCGGCAGACCGGCGACAAGGACTTCATCGGCATGATGCAGGACTTCGCCGCCACCTACCATGGCAAGTGCGCTTCCACGGAAGATTTTCAGGCCATCGTCGAAAAACATATGCGGCCCGACATAGACTTGGACCACAATGGGCGCATGGATTGGTTCTTCCAGGAATGGGTTTACCACAACGAGATCCCGGGTTATCGCCTCGAGTATTCCGTTTCCAATGCCGACGACGGCAAGGCGCTTCTTTCCCTGAAGATCTCGCAACAGGACGTGAGCCAGTCGTTCAAGATGCGCGTGCCGGTCTATGTCGACTACGATGGCAAGCTGATGAAGATGGGCACGGTGCCCATTGTGGGTTCATCGACCTTTGAAACCACCATCAAGCTGGTGAAACAGCCACGCCGCGTCCTGATCAATGCCGACGACGAAGTTCTGGCCACGTCGGTGGCCCAGAAATAGCACCGAGTCGTGCGGCACCCGGGAGGGTAACGCTACTGCCTCACCACCTGCCCGTCCTTGATGACGACGGTTACGCGCTCCAGCACCGTCACATCCGCCAGGGGGTCGCCATTGACGGCGATCAGGTCCGCGAACTTGCCCGCTTCCAGCGTGCCGACGCGGTCTGACCAGCCGAGCAGATCCGCGGCGTTCACGGTGCCGGCTTGAATCGCCTGCAGAGGAGTCAGACCGAGCCGCGTCATGGCCGCGAACTCGTGCCCGTTGAGACCATGCGGATACACCGCTGCGTCCGTGCCCAACGCCACTTTGACGCCGGCCCGCATCGCCTTGCCGATGTTGTTCCCGGCCAGCCGCATCACCACGCGCGCTTTCTCCAGAACGCCGGGCGTCATGCCAAGCTGGCTGGCGTGTTCCGGAAACCAGTCCATCAGGTAGAGCGTAGGCACCAGGTAAGTGCCGCGCTCCTTCATCAAACGGATGCATTCCTCGTCGATATAGGTTCCATGTTCGATGGAATCCGCGCCCGCCAGCACGGCGTTGCGAATCCCCAGCGCGCCGTGCGCATGGGCCGCCACCTTTCGCCCCAGGCCATGCGCCGTTTCCACGATGGCACGCATCTCCTCGGGAGTGTACTGCTCCAGCGCCGGGTCATCGCCCTCGGACAAGACTCCGCCGGTGGCCATGAACTTGATTACGTCGGCGCCGAACTTGATGTTCTCCCGTACCTTTACCGTCACGCCAACCACGCCATCGGCCACGCCGTCACTCGTCGCGTGGAATTGCGGCGCCAGAAAATTCGTATCGAAATGCCCGCCGGTGATGCTGAGCGCGGGACCCGAGGCCAGAATGCGCGGCCCCGGCACGTCGCCCGTGTTGATGGCGTCACGCAGAGCGATGTCCGAATAGCCGTGTGCCGCCAGGTTGCGCACCGTGGTGAAGCCGGCCTCCAGCGTGACGCGCGCGTTGCGAGCGCCCAGCAGCGCTTCGCGGGGCACCGACATGTGCAGCCCCGCCGGCCCGATCAGGTTGGGGGCAAACGTCAAATGCGTGTGGCAGTCGATCAGGCCTGGCAGCACCGTCTGGCTGCCCAGGTCGAGGACGCGCGCATCGGCCGGCACCTTCGCTGCCATTTCCTGCGCGCCGCCTACCGCAACAATGCGCCCGCCCGACAGCAGAATCGTCTGCTCGGTCCGGTACTGGCCGCTTCGCACATCCAGGATGCGGCCGGCTTTCACTACCAGGGCCGGCGACTGTGCCTGCGCCAGCAGACAGGTCAGAAGCGAGCAGTAGGCAATCGGCCGGATGCGGTGACGACGTTTGTGCATGTCGGCCCAGTATAACCCCGGCCGCCTCGCCCTGCTCCCGTTGGCTACGGGCTTACTGGCTCGCTACCCTGATGGTGAGGCCAGAAGGCGTGCCGGTCGTGCCGACGAACAGTTGCAGCGGCACGGTGCCGGTGACCCCAGCGGGAATCTGAATGTCGACTTGCAGAACGCCGGCCACAAAATCGGGCGCGGCCCCTGCGTAGAGAATCTGCGCCGGCTGCCCGCCCACCGTCGCGGTGACTGGCAGCACCGGCTTCGGAAACACGGAGGTATTCACGCCGCCATCCACGCCGGCGGGAATCGTCTGCCCCTCGCCGGTGCCGAAGACTACCACGATTCCAGCCGCCGGGGCCGGGTTTGACGGCGTATTTCGCGAGTAGTCCACGTTGGTGATGGCGAACGCTCCCGGCGAGGCAGCCACCACAGGCAACGTGACCGTATTGGTTTTATTGCCCTGAAACGTAACCTGCAACTGCGTGTTCACTGCGCCGGCGACCTCGTACGGCACCACAACGTTGAGTTGTCCCGGGCTGACATAGATCAGAGGTGCGGGAGTTCCATCGAAGGTCACGGTGGTGCCGCCGAGCTGGGTCGCGACCAGGCCCGACGCAGCGACCTGAACACCCATCGGCGGATTCGGACCGAGGGTCACTCCCGGCCCGGCATAAATGGTGACAATCTCGCCCGGCGCCACGCCGCCGGCCACGAGTGTCGCGCCGTTCGCCACGCCTTCCTTCACGATCTGCGCCGGACTGAGCTTCCGCACTCGCAGATTGTTTTCATCGGCGAAATAGATATTGCCCCCGGCATCCACCGCAATGCTCTGCGCCCCGTTGATCTCCGCCAGGGTTGCCAGCCCGCCGTCGCCGCTGAAACCGGCCGCACCAGTGCCGGCGATGGTCGAGATGTTCCCCGAAACGGCGTCCACCCTGCGAATTCGCGCGTTACTGGTGATATACAGATTTCCGGCCGCGTCCACGGCGACCCCATACAGGTTTCCGCCGATGGTCGCGGAGGTCGCGGGTCCTCCATCGCCCAGCGCCCCTCCTCCGCCGCCGGCAACGGTTGTGATCTTGCCGGTCGAATCGATCTTGCGGACGCGGCTGTTCCCCCAGTCGGCCACATAAAGATTGCCGGAAACGTCGAGCGCCAGCTGAAAGGGCTGGAATAGCTTCGCCGCCGTGGCCTGGCCGCCGTCTCCTCCAAAACCCGCAACTCCGGCGCCATCCGTCACCGTTCCGGCATAAGTGGTGATGGTCCCCGTGGTATCCACGCGCCGGATGAGGCTGTTCCCCCGATCCGTGATGTAGAAGTTGCCCTTGGCGTCGCCGACCGCGTCGGTAGGCCCGATCATGGCGGCGGACGTTGCCGGCCCGTTATCGCCCGAATATCCGACCACGCCGTTCCCGGCCACGCGGTTGATGATGCCCAAGGGCGAGATGCGCCGTATTTCCCCGGTAGCGAGATAGAGATTGCCGGCCGGATCGAAGCCCAGGTCGGCGGGGCCGCCAATGAGCGCATCGACTGCCAGCCCGCCGTCCCCGCTAAAGCCGGGTATGCCGTTGCCGCAGATGGTGGAGATGTTGCCCGCCTGCGTAACCTTGCGGATTCGGTCGTCCACGTGGTCGGCGATGACAATGTTGTCGTTGTTGTCCACGGCAACGCCAAAAGGATCCAGCAGAGGGCTGGATGTGGCGGGAACGTCTTCGCCGCTGCTTTGATTCGGCAGCACTCCGGCTATGGTGGTGATGGCCGATTGTGTCACTTTGCGCACGCGCCGGTAATTGATATCGGCCAGCAGGACGTTTCCGCTGTTGTCGAAGGTGATTCCCGAAGGCGAGATCTCTGCCGAAGTCGGCACCACGCCATCCAGCAGCGAATTCCCTCCTCCCGCGACGGTCGAGATGATAGCCGTCGTCAGATTCACTTCCCGGATGCGGCCGTTGTTGCTGTCTGAAATATACAGGTTGCCCTTGCCGTCCAGCAGGACATCTGCCGGCAGCGAAAGCGAGGTGAGCGTCGTCTTAACGCCGTCCCCTTCGTATCCGGGCTGGCCGTTGCCGGCGACGGTCGAAATAATGCCCTGCGCGTTAATCTCGCGGACCCGGAAGTTCTGCTGATCGGCCACATACACGTTGCCCGCCGTATCCACTCTGAGGCCTTGCGGGCCAAATAGCGTGGCGGCCGTGGCTGGGCCGCCGTCACCGGAAAAGCCCGCCGCGCCGGTGCCCGCGAAGGGGGTGACGGTGCCGGAGGCGCTCACTTTCACAATCAGGTGCCCGCCGCTAACGTATAGATTGCCGCTGGTGTCCACCGCTACGCAGGCGACACCGGTGCCCACGGTGGCTACCGTGGTGATGGTGCCGGCTGGCGTCACTTTGCGCACCCGATAGTTGGAAGAGTCGGCGATATACAAGTTGCCCGCCGGATCGACGGCGAGACCTTGCGGGTTGAAGAGCTGTGCCGAGGTCGCCAGGCCGCCATCCCCGCTAAAGCCCGCCGATCCGTTGCCGGCATAAGCCGTGATCGTGCCGGTCGCGGATATTTGAAAGACCTGGTGAAAATAGGTGTCGCTGACGTAGGTGTTGCCCGCCGGATCGACCGCAACATATCGCGGCACTACCAGGCTGGCCAGCGTTGCCGGCCCATTCGCCCCAAATTGAAGCCGGCCATTGCCGGCGATGGTGGATATGTTATAGAACTGCGCCGGGGCGACGCTCGAACAAGCGAGCACCAAAAGCGACAACTTTACAGCAGACATCTTCATAGACAGCTCCCGTTTGTTGTTACGTACGATAACCGGGATCCCGCCAGGAAGGCAAGAAGCAGGGGGTAGTGCTACCGTAGTAACCCAATGGCCCGCCGTTGTTTCTGATGCGATTAGCCGCTGCCCACGGCGCGGCTGCCTGCACCCGCCAACCCTCGAAGTTGGAAACTGACCTTCGCACGCGCCCGCTACCGGCCGGCGCGCCGCCGGTTCTGGCTGTTCTAGAACTCAGCAGCAGAATGAAGTCCTCCAGCCGACAAAAGCGACCGGCGTTGGTCAGCTGCAAACGTGTGGCTGGCAGCGGTGGAACTGATGGCCGCCGGCTGGGCAGCGCGTCGGGCCCGAAGGCGGCGTTGCAACCGCGGCTAATCGTTGTCGCCCGTGGACACGGCGGGCGGTTCCGGTTCGGCGGCCGGGATCAACTCTGGTGCATCGGATAAAGACGGCTCTGGCAGCGGAACACCCTCGGCTTCGGGCCCCGCTTCTTCGGAAGGCGCCGGCGTCGGTGCCGGCTCGGGTTCAGGCGCGGTGTGGACGACCGGGGCGGTGCGCGGCGCCGCCTCCAGTGTCACTTCGCATTCGCAGCAATCGCTGCATTTCAAGCACTTCTCGCAGAGGTGATTCTCACACGCGTCCTTGGTGCATCGCACGCAAATCCGCGTGGAGGGCTCTTCGCAAATGCTGCACTGGAATGGCATCGGTTGCTATCTTTTTCTGGCGGCCGGCCCGGGTGCGGCCAACATGGCACGGCACCGCTGCGCCTCGCTGTCCATGACCTGCAATTGCTGCTCCTGCTCTGCGGCTAGATTGACCAGGTATCGCTCCAGGCGGGAGCGGTTGGCGCCATTTTCTCCGGCTAATGCGGCCAGCGCCGCGGCGTCCGCCGGCGTTTGATACTTGCGCATTGCCTGCTCCAGCGAGCCGGTCATGGTTTCCAAAGCCTGAATGCGGAACATGACGTCGAGCCCGGCCGAAAGCTTCTCCGGACTGCGGGCGAGTGCACCCGCCGTTTCGGCAATTGCTTTCGCTTGCTCGGTGGCGGACTGCCATTGCTCGAGGTACGTTTTTGAAGCTCCGCGATCCACCCAGCCGCGCACGTTGATGCGGCCCATCGCCTCCGCCATCCGCGCCCCGTGCCCGGAGATTTCCTGCAGAACCGGGGTGATCTCCCACGGGTTCAGCATGCCCGCGGGCTGCGGCGCGGATTGCGTTTGTGCGTACAGCCCGGCGGCGCCAGCCAGCATCGTAAACGCGCAGAGGGCGACACCCATGCTTTCAATCTATCATGCGTGGCAAAGAGGAGACGACCGCGCATGGGTCCTGTGGTTGCCAAAGTCACGCTCCCGCCCGCCTCATTGGGAAGCCCGCCGATGATTCCTCTTGACAGGCCTGACTGCGGCTAAAAATGACCGGCAAAAACTGCCCGCCACCGTGAAAAATATGCGCGGCAACCGGTGTAGCGGCCTTTTGTTTCAGCGCGCAGCGCGGTTGGACCCGCGATTGCAAAGTCGGGGCATGATCGCGTGCCCCCCTGTGCAGGGCCGCCTTCCGCGGTTCGCCCACCGCGGGCGGAGCTGCCCTGCACCCGTGGCACAACAAACGCGAGCAAGCGTGTTTGCTATTGGCAGTCCAGTAGAGTTGGGTGCGCGGGCGAGTACGCTGGAGGTTTGACGTGGACGGTAACCGAAACCATGAACGCCGGAAGTGCAGCCGCTATCCATTGGCCCTCCCAATTCGCTACCGGGTGACGCCGCGCAACGCGCCGCCGCTGGCTGGCGGAGGAACCACCCGCGAGATCAGTCCGGCCGGTCTCAGCTTTCTGAGCCGTGAGGCCCTGCCCGTGGGATCCCATATCGAAATGGTGGCCCAGTGGCCGGCCAGAGCCGCCGGGCGCCACCCGATGGACCTGAGAATGACCGGATTCGTAATCCGGAGCAACCAGACCGGCACGGTGGTACGTGTAACCTCCCACAAGCTGTGCGCTGATGCTGCGGCGGCGCTGCCGTTCCGCGTCAGCGCATAGGCAGGGGCAGCGGTCGGAGGCCGCGCCCCTCCCCCCGGGGGGAGCCGGAGGGCTGTGTCTGGCCCTGGCCGCTGAAGTGCCCCTCTGTGACGCCGGCGGCCGGCACTCGGCTAAAATGAAAGTAATGCGAGTCTGTCTGTGGGTCGGCGTGTTTGCCGCGGCCGCGCTGTGGGCCGCCGACGAACCTGGAGCAGCCACTCTCCATGGAAAGCTCGTCCTGCATCCGGGGATTCCCGCCATGGTCGAGACCGATGACCACAGGCGCATCACCGTGGAAGGCGACGACTCCACCACCAAGGTGCTCGCCGACCAGCGGCTCAACGGCTTCGAAGTGGAGGCGCGGGGCCATTTCACCTCTCCGGACCACTTCCTGATCGACCCCTTTCACACGCGCGGGCTGATGGCGCGTAAGGACGGCAAACTTAAGCTCATCACCTACTACTGTGACGTCTGCGACATCCGCACCAACCTCCCCGGGCCCTGCGTGTGCTGCCAGCGCGAAACCACCCTCGAACTGCGCGACCCCGATCAGCGCTGACCGGCCCCATCTCAATCAGTTCACACTTGCGCCGGATTCGGGCCTTTTGTCCTGGGTCGTGCGGTACGTGCGTGGTACAAAAGCCCGGTTTTGGCACTGTATCCAAAATGTTCCTGGTGCGATAAATGGCTTGTAGATGGAGCCACGATGAGCTATCGTCACTTTTCACTTGCGTGCGGATGTGGGGCCGCGCCGGCCCGGATTGAGGAAGTTGGAGTCACCGACGACCGGGAATTGGTCGTTCACTGGTGGTGCGAAGACTGCCGGAAGGTGGTCTACGCCAGCAAGGCGCTGGCCGACTGCTGGCGGGAGTGCCCGCCGGCGGATGAGTCTGCCAACTTCGACGAGGCGTTCCTGGAAAGCATCGGAGTCAGGCTCGAATAGGGGGCGGAGGCCAGGCCGCGGGAAGCTTTGCTGGGCGAGCTTCGTCGCACGCGGCCCGGCGTCAGCGGAAGTTCTCGGTCAGAACCAGGGTGGTAGCAGCGCGGTCCACGGTTGGATAAAGGACGTATCGGCCGTCGGGGGAGACCGCCATCGTGGAGATGTCCGCGGGGTCCGTGACGGGAAGGCGCAGCAGTTCCCTGCTCTTCTTGCTGGAAAGATCGTAGAATCTGGCCGCCAGGCTGCGCTCCTCGCGATCAAGCTCGAGGTAGTAAAGGCCGGCCGCGGCGGTCTGGAAAGCACTCCACCGTGTCTCGCGCTCAGGGATGATGATCTCCTCAGCCTTGCCGCCGTCCGAGGGGACCCGCCAGATGGATCGGTCATGGCGGAAAAACACTTCCTTGCCGTCGGCCGATTCTTCGGGATCCTCCGAACCCCAGTCAGTACTGAGTTTCTGCTGCTGCTGGCCATCGGCGTGGGCTTTCCAGACCTGCGCCACCGCCTCGTAGTAGATCCACTGCCCATCGTGTGACCAGGAAACCTGGTGGCTGTCCGGCGGTAATGGAACACGGACCGGCGGGGTCCGCCCGTCGCTCGCCACCCGGTCCACCTCCATGCCGCCGTTGCCGCGGACCACGAAAAGAAGCGTGCGGCCGTCAGGCGACCACCGCGGCCGGCCCAGCCGCCACATCTTGAGATGAGTAATGGGCGCGCGGTGGTTGCCGTCGGCGTCGCCCACCCAGATCTCGTCGTCGCCGGTCAGCGAGGAAATGTTGGCGATCTTCTTCCCATCCGGAGACCAGCTTGGCGCGGATTCGCGCCCGTCGGAACGGATCAGCTGGCGCGCGCTCGCGGCCGGATCAGACGAGGTGAGGTCAACCCGCCAGATGGAATCCAATTCCGGAGTTTCGGTGAAGGCCAGCCTGTGCCCGTTTGGCGCGACCGCCGGATACGCTGGATTCCTGCCGCCGGCCAGCACGTTGCGCGGGCTCCCGCCAGCCGCCGCGACGCGCCATAACTTCCCCTGGTCAAGCCGCCTCGCCGCATAGATCAGCTCCTGGCCGTCGGCGGACCAGGCGATGCCGTGAATGGCAGCTTTGTCGAAGGTGAGACGTTGCAGGTTGTTCCCCGACAAGTCGGCGACGAAAATATCGCTGCCCGTTCGGCCCTCGTCATCGCCGCCATGATCCGCCTTCTCGGATGTCTCCCGCAGGAACGCGAGCGTGCTGCCGTCAGGCGGAATTGCGGGGGAGCTGTCGCCGCGCGAGCTGGCCGGCGGCTGGGTGATGCGCCGCAGCGCGCCCCCCGCTGCCGGGACGGTGGCAATCACCGTCGGCTGCCCTTTCGCCCATTGAACAACATAAAGCGACTTTCCGTCGTGCGCCCAGCAGACCGTAGCCTGCGGGCCGGGCGCCGGATCGGGAACCGGGAAGTCGGCGACCTGCCTCGGCTCGCCGCCGTCCGACGCGATCACCATATAGCGCGCGCGGTCGTCATCCACCCGCAGAAACGCGATCTTGGCGCCATCCGGCGACCAGGCAGGACCCAGGTCGCTGCCCTGTCCGTCCGTCAACTGCGCCAGCGCGCCGCCGGCCAGGGTTCGCACGCGGATGTGATAGGGCTTGTTCTTCCCTGCCTCCCGCCCGCTGAACGCCAGCCGCGTGCCATCCGGCGAGAAAGCCGGCGCCGCCTCCGTCCCGCCGTCATGCGGCAGCGCGACGCGCTTGGGCTCGGCGGAAGGCCCGGAAGCCAGGCGGCTCAGCAGGCTCATGGCGCCACCAATGCAGCACAAACCGAGAATCAGTACCACCGCCGGACGGCGGAAAAATGAGCCGGAAGACATCGTGTTCGTATTATCGCCCTTCCCAATAAGGACGGCCCTGGACGCTCGGTATTACTCCGCTCGCCGGCCCAGGCTGCCAAGTGGGACAGGCGCTTTCGCCGGTCAACCAGCTACCGCAGCTGCCCCTCCACCTCGTGCAGCCAGTCGGGTGGCTTCAACACCTCGCGCGGCTTGCTGCCGTCGGGAGGGCCGATGATGCCGTCCCGCTGCATCATGTCGAGAATCCGCGCCGCGCGGCCGTAGCCGAGGCGGAGGTGCCGCTGCAGAGTGGACGTCGACGCTTTGCCCATCTGCAGCACCAGGCGCACTGCCTCTTCGTACATCGGGTCGTGGTCTTCGCTCGCCAGTTCGCCCGCTGCTTCGGGATCTTCTTCGTTCGGCGGCGCCACCAGGAACGACTGATCGTATTCCGGCGCCGCCTGTTGCTTCCAGAAATCGACGACGCGGTTGATCTCGGTCTCGGTGACGAAAGCGCCGTGGAC
>Ga0181535_10004549_pt1 | contig 15347 bp, 14 predicted proteins | sample PEATcosm2014_Bin_44_FD_119774 | JGI IMG/M metagenome (GOLD analysis project Ga0181535, IMG submission 119774) | Peatland microbial communities from MTU Mesocosm Facility, Houghton, MI, USA - PEATcosm2014_Bin17_30_metaG | ecosystem: Environmental > Terrestrial > Soil > Wetlands > Peat | place... | reverse complement strand
GGTGCGAAGACTACGATAACTATTCATTCCTCCCTGCGGGCCTGCTGGATGGTTGGCGTTGCCCTGCGACGCGGCGGCGGCGCCCCCGCTCGCCGCTTACCGCAGCGTGGCGCCCAGGTCGCGTTCGAGCGCGGTGAGAACCTTGTGGCGCACGCCGGTGATGTCCTTGTCGGTCAGCGTGCGATCGGGCGAGCGCATGAGCAGGCGCACGGCCAGCGAGCGCTTGCCAGCGGGCACCTGGTCGCCCTCGTAGACGTCGAACACGTGAGCTTCGCGCAGCAGCTTGCCGCCGGCCTTGCGCACGACGGCGAGCACCTCGGCGGCCGGTACGCCGGCGTCGAGCACGACGGCCAGGTCCTGGCTGGCCGGCGGGAACGTGAGCAGATCTTCGAAGAGGCTGGTCGCCAGGCCGCGCGCGGCCAGCGGCGCCACGGCGAGCTCGGCCACGTAGACCGCGCGGCCATCGATGCCGTAGCGCGCGGCGACGTCGGGCCGCAGCAGGCCCAGCGCGCCGAGACTCTCGTCGCCGAGCAGCAGGGCGGCCGACTTACCGGGGTGCAGGTGCGGCTCGATCGCGCGCTCAAAGCCGGCGCCATCGATCTGCAGACCGCCCAGCAGGCGCTCGACGAAACCCTTGATCGTGTAGAAGTCGGTCGGTCGCGCGGCCCCGGCCCAGCTCTCGCCGACCACCGGGCCGCAGACGGCTATGCCGAGCATCTCGGGCTCGTCGACCGGCCACGGCTGGCAGGTGTCCTTGGGCCCCTTGCTGGGCGTGGGCAGCTCGCCGTCGCGACGCGGCAGGTACACGCGCCCCTGTTCGAAGACGGCGACGCGCTCGGCTTGCTGCGCCAGGTTGGCGGCGACGGCCGCCAGCAGCCCAGGGACGAGCGTGGTGCGCATCACGGCCTGCTCGGCGCTCATGGGGTTGGCCAGCGCGATGGGCGCGCCGCGACGGTCGTCGGCCGCGAGACCCAGGGGCGCGACGGTGTCGGCGGCTACGAACGAGTAAGTGACGACTTCGTCGAGTCCGGCCCCGATCAACGTGTCGGCGATGCGCCGGCGCACCTGCTGGTCGGTCGTCAGCAGACCGACAGCCTCGCCGCGCAGCGGCAGGGTCTCGGGCAGGTTCTCGAGGCCGTGGATGCGGGCGACCTCTTCGACCAAGTCGACGGGGCGCTCGAGGTCGCGGCGAAACGGCGGCGGCGTGACGGCGAAGACAGGCTGGGCGGCGTCATCGGCGGCCGCCGCGGCGGCCCGCCCGGCGTCGGTCTGCGCGTCGGCCGTCTCGACCTCGCACTCCAGGCGCCGCAAGATGTCGGCTTGTTCGGCTGCTGCGATCGGCAAGCCGAGCAGGCGGTCGGAGAGGCTCGGACGGTAGTGCAGGCACGGCGGCGCGGCGGGGCGCTGTCCCCACACGTCGACGGTCCCGGGCGCCACGGTGCCGCCGCAGAGCTCGTGGAACAGGCGGCTCGCCATGGCCAGGCCGTGCGGCACGTAGCAGGCATCGAGGCCCTTCTCGAAGCGCGAGCTGGCTTCGCTGCGCCAGCCCACCTCTTTGGAGGTGCGCATGATGTTGGGCCCGTTGAAGGTGGCCGCTTCGAGCACGAGGCTGGTGGTCTGCTCGCCGATCTCGGCGTCGATGGCGCCGAAGACGCCGGCGATCACCAGGGCACGCTCGGTGTCGGCGATCACCAGGTTGTCGGCGCGCAGGGCACGCTCGACGCCGTCGAGGGTGACGATGCGCTCGCCGTCGTGGGCGCGGCGCACGACGAGCTTGCCGCCGCGGATGTTGGCCGCGTCGAAGGCGTGCAGGGGCTCGCCGACGGCCAGCAGCACGTAGTTGGTAACGTCGACCACGTTGTTGATGGGGCGCATGCCGGCATGCGTGAGCCGTGCCTTGAGCCAGACCGGCGACGGGCCGACCGCGACGCCGCGCACGACGCGCGCGCCGTAGCGCACGCACAGGTCGGGGTCGGCGATCTCGACGGCGATCGACTGTTCGGCCGGCGCGCCGCCGGTGGGCGGCTCGCTTATGGGCGGCGGCGCCAGCGGCAGACCGGCCGCCGCCGCGACCTCGCGGGCCACGCCGTAGATCGACAGGCAGTCGGGGCGGTTTGGCGTGACCTCGATCTCGAGCACCGGTTCGGCGACCGGCAGGTAGTCGGCCAGCGGCGCGCCCACCGGCCAGTCGGCCGGCAGCACCATGATGCCGGGACTGGCCTGCTCGAAGCCGAGCTCCTGTTCGGAGAGCATCATGCCGTTCGACTCGACGCCGCGCAGGTTGGCCTTGCGCAGCTTGAGGCCGTTCTCGAGCGTGGCGCCGGCCAGCGAGACGGCCACGGTGTCGCCCGCCGCGAAGTTCTGGGCGCCGCAGACGATCTGGTGCACGCCGCCGCCGTCGGGCCCCACGTCGACCGTGCACAGCCAGAGCTTGTCGGCGTTGGGGTGGCGTTCCTTGGTGAGCACGCGGCCCACGCGGAAGCGCGCCAGGTTGTCGGCCTGGTGAGGGGCGCCCACCCAGTCGATGCCCTCGACCTCGGAGCCGCTCATGCTGAGCAGCTCGGCGAGCTCCTCGGCGGAGCGGTCCCAGGCGACGTAGTCGCGTAACCAGCTAAGCGGCACTCTCATCAGAACTGCTCCAGGAAGCGAAGGTCGTTGTCGAAGAAGGCGCGCGCGTCGGGCACGCCGTGCTTGAGCATGGCCATGCGCTCGACGCCCATACCGAAGGCAAAGCCCTGCAGCTCGCCGGCGTCGTAGCCCACGAAGCCGTAGAGGTTGGGATCGACCATGCCGGCGCCGAGGATCTCGAGCCAGCCCGAGTACTTGCACGAGCGACAGCCGGCCCCGCCGCAGAGCAGGCACTCGACGTCGAGCTCGACGCTCGGTTCGGTGAAGGGAAAGAAGTGGGGCCGCAGGCGGATGGCGCGCTCGGCACCGAAGAAGCGCCGGGCGAACTGGTGCAGCGTGCCCTTGAGGTCGGCCAGCGTGATGCCGCGGTCGACGGCCAGGCCTTCGACCTGGTGGAACATGGGCGTGTGGGTGGCGTCGAGGTCGGGCCGGTAGACCGTGCCCGGACAGACGATGTACACGGGCGGGCGCTGCGACTCCATGGTACGTACCTGCACCGGCGAGGTCTGGGTGCGCAGCAGCAGGTCGCCGATCACCGGCGCGCCGCCGGGACGCGCGGCGCTCATTGCCTGCGAGGCGCCATCGGGGCGCGCCTGCTCGCCGGCGCCCGCTCGCGCACCGCCCTCGCTCGCGCCGACGCCCGGGGGCCGCCAGGTCGCGGTGCGCTCGTCGATGAAGAAGGTGTCGTCGACGGAACGCGCAGGGTGGTCGTCGGGGGTGTTCAGCGCCGTGAAGTTGTAGTAGTCGAGCTCGAGCTCGGGGCCTTCGGCGACCTTGTAGCCCATACCCAGGAAGATGTCTTCGACCTCGCGGATGGTGCGGCTGATCAGGTGCTCGTGGCCGAGCGGCAGGGGCACGCCGGGCAGGGTGATGTCGATGCGCTCGGCGGCCAGGGCCTGCTGCAGCGAGGCGCTCGACAGGGCAGCTTCGCGCTCGTCGACGAGGCGTTCGAGCTCGACGCGCACGATGTTGCCGAGCTTGCCGACCACGGGGCGCTGCTCGGGCGGCAGGCTCGAGATCGAGCGCAGGATCTCGGTGAGGCGGCTCTTGCGGCCCATCATGTGCACGCGGACCTGCTCGAGCGCGTCGGCGTCGGTCGCCGCGGTGGCCGCCGCGGCGGTCTCGGCAAAGAGCTCGGCGAGCTCGGGCGTGCGTTCCTGCAGGTCGTGCAGCTGGGCGTCGTCCATGGTCACTCCTTCGACGGCCCTGCGCCGTCGTTCGTGCGCGCCGGTCCGGCCAGATGGCGGGAAAGTTCATACAGCGCGATAGCGCCGGCCACGCCGGCGTTCAGCGACTCTACCCCCGCGCCGGTGGCCCCGGCCAGCGGGATGGTGAGCAGATCGGTGACGAAGGCCAGCGTCTCGGGGCTGAGACCGGCGCGTTCGGCGCCGACGACGAGCACCGTGGGCGCGGCGTCGGGCGCGGCCTGAGCCACGCCGTCGAGCGGCGCGCCGCCGTGAGCCACCAGACCGTACACAGTGCGGGCACCGAGCTCGCCGACGACCTGCTCGAGGGTCATGTCCTGATAGAGGGGCAGCCCGAACACGGCGCCCATGCCGGCGCGCACGACCTTGGGCGAGAAGAGATCGACCGAACCCGGCGAGGCGACCAGGGCGGTGGCGGCGAAGGCCGCCGCCGCCCGCACGAGCGTCCCCAGGTTGCCGGGGTCGGCCAGACGGTCGGCGTACACGACAAGGCCCAGCGCATGGTCGGCTGCGGCGGTGCCCCGCGACTCGCCGAGCGGCGGCGCCTGGGGCAGCCCGAAGACCGCCATCTGGGCGGGCGGCGTTTCGAGGGTCGACAGCCGGGCGGCCACCCGCGCGTCGATCGCGTAGACCGGAGCGTCAGCTAAGGGGTGGCCCGATTCGGCCAGCCTTGCGGCGATGTCGCCGGGCTCGCCGACCACGAAGACCGCTTCGGGCAGCAAGCCGGCCGCCAAGCCGGCCGCCACGAGATCGTCGCCCTCGACCAGGAAGGCGCGCTCGCGCTGACGGTACTTGCGGACGTGCAGCGAAGCCGCCCGCTTGACGAGCGGGTTCTCAGTGCTCGTAAGGGCGGCTAAAACCCCACGCGGTCGACCTGCCTCGGAGACGGCGCGGCCTACGCGGCCTTGGCCGCGTCGGTGAGCGCCACCTTGGCCTGCTCTACGAGCGCGGCGAAAGAGGCGGGGTCGGCGACGGCCATGTCGGCCAGCACCTTACGGTCGAGCTCGATCTCGGCGAGCTTGAGGCCGTGCATGAAGGCGTTGTACGAGAGGCCCTGCTCGCGGGCGCCGGCGTTGATGCGCACGATCCACAGCTTGCGGAACTCGCGCTTGCGCACGCGGCGGTCGCGATAGGCGTACTTGAGGCTGTGCTGGACCTGCTCTTTGGCGCGGCGATAGCTCGAGTGCTTAGTGCCGCGGTAGCCCTTGGCCTGCTCGAGGACCTTGCGGCGCTTCTTGCGCGCGTTAACGCTTCGCTTGACTCGAGGCATTTCTGTACTCCTTGATCCGGTGAGCGGGGGCGCGACCTAAGCCGGTCGTCTGCCGCCCCGCTCTCTCACGGCCTTCAGCGTTTGCCGAGGAGCGTGAGAACTTCTCTTCGGTCGCTCTGGCTGACCAGGTCGTTCTTGCGAAAACCGCGCTTGCGCTTGGAGGTCTTCTTTTCGAGGATGTGGCTCTTGAAGGCCTTGCGACGGACGATCTTGCCGTTCGCACTCAGGCGAAAGCGCTTCTTGGTAGCGCTATGGGTCTTCATTTTGGGCATGAGCACCCTCTCCTTACGACTTCACGGGCGCGAGCATCATGATCATGTTGCGACCGTCGAGGTTGGGCTTGGACTCGATGACCGCAAGCTCCTTGAGCTCCTCGGCGAGCCGCATGAGCAGCTGTTCTCCGCGCTCGGGGTGAACCAGCTCGCGGCCGCGGAACATGATCGTCACCTTCACCTTGTCCTGGTGCTCGAGGAAGCGCACGACGTGACCTTTCTTTGTCTCGTAATCGTGTGCGTCGATCTTCGGGCGAAACTTGATCTCTTTGATGATGATGTTGCTCTGATGCTTGCGCGCCTGCTTCGCCTTGAGCTCGAGCTCGTAGCGATACTTGCTGAAGTTCATGATGCGACAGACGGGCGGGTCGGCCTGTGGGGCGACCTCGACCAGGTCGAGGTTCTTCGACGCCGCGTAGTCCTGGGCCTCGCGGATGGTCTTGATACCCAGCTGCGCTCCGTTGTCGTCGATCAGCCTGACACGGTCGGCGTAGATGCCATCGTTGATGCGAATGCGGGTATCGGGCCCTTTGGGCCGGTCCCTGTCTCTTGGATAGAACGGCTTTCCCATAGAAAAAGGGTCGCCTGAGCGCCCCTACCGGTCTCCTTCCCTAACTCGTGGACCCTGTCGACCAAACGGCGCAGGGTGAGAAGCGACTGCTTCTGCTCATATCGCGAGAGCGCAGTATACACGACCACACTGCAAGCGTCGAACAACTGAGAAGTGCGTCAAACCTGTGTCCCCGCCATGACGACAAGCCTACCCGCGAGGCCGGCCATCGACACGCGGGCCGTCGTAGCGTCGGCCGCCAGGCGGGGTCGTCTCGCCAAAGAGCGCCGGCCGCCGCTTGCGCGACGGCCGGCGCCGGCTGCTTTTGGCCTGTAGAGGAGTGCGTCAGTCGGAGACGCGCTCGTCGGCGTACGGAATGGGCTGGCCTTCGCCGGGCCACGTCTCGGGCCCGCGCTTGAAGAACTCGGGCTTCCAGACCCACATGATGATCATGAGCACGACGCCGACCAGCATGGTGCCGACGCCCATCAGGAACACGCCGCCGATGCCGTGGATGCCGGTGTAGCTCGCGCCGTTGCCGCCGTCGTACGGGTAGTCTTGCCAGAGCACCTTGATGAGGATCGCGGCGAACATGATCGCTCCGACCGTCGGCGCGACTCCCATCAGGAAGAAGTTCTTGGCGCTCTTCAGGAGCTCCTTGCGGTAGTAGACGGTGGACGCCAGACCGGTGCCGCCGTAGGCGATGCAGACCATGATGCCGATCGCCGAGATGGCGTCGTAGAGGGCGTTGACGTTCCACCAGGTCAGCCCCACGTACCAGAGGATCGACAGCGAACCAAGGATGATCGTGCCCCAGAAGGGCGTCATGTACTTGGGATGGATGCGGCCGAAGACCTTGGGCAGCGACTTATGCGCCGCCATCGACAGCGTCTGGCGGGTGAGGGGCAGCAGGGTGGTGAGAGCCGACGCGGCGCCCGAGGTGAAGATGCACAGGAAGACGAGCTTGTCCCACGTGTTGCCCATGACATCGTGAGCGATGGGACTGAAGACGTCGCCGGGGTTCTTGGCCAGGAAGGCCGGGCCGTGGTAGGCCTGCATGGCGGCCGTGATCAGCACGTACATGACGACCAGGATGAGCGTGTTGAGCACCGCCGAGACACCCGGCATGGTGCGCGAGTCCTCGCTCTCCTCGTTGACCGCGAGCACAGTGTCCCAGCCCCAGTAGAGGAAGACGGCCAGAACGACGCCTTGGGCGAGGGCGTTCCCCGACATGTGGGTCGTGAAGAACCACGAGAAGTGGATGGGTGAGAAGCCGGCCGGGTGCGTGGCGTAGCCCTTGATGAGCGCCCAGAAGGTGAAGAGCAGGAGCGGGATCATCTGCAGGCCCATGAGCACGTACTGCGCCTTGGCCGAGACGTTGATGCCGATCGCCACGAAAATGCCGACGATGACGAGCCAGGCCACCCCGCCCACGGTGTTCCAGAGGGTGGATGCGGCGGCACTCTGCATGCCAAGCATGAGGAACATGTACTGAGCGGCGATCTGCACGAGGTTGGCCATGACGATGACCGACGAGGCCACGGCGGCGAAGCCGATGATCCAGCCTAGCGGAGCGCCGAAGGCCCGTGAGGTCCAGATGAAGGTCTCGCCGCAGTCGGGGTCGGCGCGGTTCATGTAGAAGAAGCCGGAGGCGACGAGCAGCATGGGCACGAAACCGGCGATGAAGATGAACGGCGACCCCATGCCGATACCCTTGATCGCGGCCAGGATGCCGAGCGTGGCCGCAAGGCTGTAGGCGGGCGCCACTGAGGCGACGCCGATCACCACGCTGGCGAAGAGGCCAAGGGCGCCGGAGTTCAGCCCTTTGGCGCTCTCGTCGGGCCCAGGTGGCGGCGCTGCCGCGACAGGTGCGGCGGTGCCCGGAACAGACGTCGTTTCCACGGTGCCCTCCCTTCCGCCGGCTCGAGCCGACGTTCTAACCCCAGAACCGTCACGCCATCGGCTGAACGATCACGTACGAAGGATCAGTCGACGGCCCCCCGTTGGACGAACGCCGCGCATGAGCGCGGCGGGTTGGACGCTAGTACAGGAGCCTGCATTGTCAAGACAAGAAAATCCCCCCCGGCGGCGGCGAAGCGACTTCGGCGCGGCCAACGGCCCACCGAGCCGCGCCCCCCGCCGCGGCCCGATGAGACCTGACAATCATGATGACGCGACGATCGGGGGAGTCAAGACGCAGCAGCGACGCCATCGCGGCTAAGCGCTACGCCCGGCGCGCGACACCATGTCCCCGCCGAACGTGCGGTCCGCTCGCGGCCAAGGCGGGGCGGCACGCTCGCCCCGCGCAGGTCGCGCGCCCGCGCGCCGCGCCTTCGCGCCCGCGCGCCGCACCTTAGCGCGCCCGCGCGACCAACAAACCGGGTCATCTTTGCGGTGGTGCGCTATCCTGAGGGAGATGCCTTGCTCCTCGACCCTCCACCGGCGGCGCCCATGGCCAGCATGATCAACCTGCTCGGCTCGTTTCAGCCGAGCTCCGGACGCAACCACCTGATCGCCTTCACGCTCGGGCTGCTGATCACGTTCCTGGGCATCCGCGCCAACACCCGCCTGATCCGCGCCAACGTGCGCTGGTGGTTCCACGACATCAAGCCGGGCGGCCTGCACATCCACCACATGGTGGTGGGCGTCGTGGTCATGGTGATCGCCGGGCTGGTCACGATCGCCAGCAACCCCCACGGATTCTGGGGCATCGCCACGGCGCTGGCCTTCGGCGGCGGCGTGGCGCTGACGCTCGACGAGTTCGCGCTCATCTTGCACCTCGAGAACGTCTACTGGCAGGACCAGGGCCGCGTGTCGGTCGACGCGGTGATCGTCACCATCACGGCGGCGCTCATGTTCCTGGGCGGCCTGCAGCCGTTCAACGTGGCCGGCGCGAGCCCCCTCGGACGCCTCGGCGGCTGGGTGATCACCATCCTCGTCGTGATCAGCGTGACGCTCGCGGTGATCTGTTTTCTCAAGGGCAAGCTGTGGACGGGGCTCTTCGGCTGCTTCGTTCCTGTCGTGGCCACGGTGGGCGCCATCCGTTTGGCGCGCCCCGGCTCGCCCTGGTCGCGGCGCTACCGCGACAACGCAGGCAAGCGCGACCGTGCCGAGCGCCGCGACCAGCAGAAGGCTGCCATCGTGCGCGCCTGGCGCCAGTCGTTCTTCGACCTGATCGCCGGCAAGCCCCATATTCCCCACGTCCCGCCGCCGGTCGCGCGACCACCCGCGGGGCCCGACCCCGTCGTCAGGGCCACCCAGCACGTCTAGCGTGCGGCGGCGACGACGGCGTCGAGGTCGAACAGAAACCGGCGCTGCGCGACGATGATCTTCTGCTGGGCTTCGAGCGAACCGAACCAGCCGGCCCGATCGATCTCGGGGATCTCGATCACGTTGCCGGAACGGCGCGGCCACTCGAGCTCGAAGGTGTTGCTGACCAGCGTCGCAGGGTCGAAGTCGCCCTCGAAGGCCCAGGCGTGCACGACCTTGTGGTTCTTGTACTTCACCGCGCCGAGCGCCAGGTACGGTCCCCACGGCTGCAGCCCCGTCTCTTCGGCGAACTCGCGCTGGGCGGCGGCTAGCAGGTCTTCGCCGACGATCACCTCGCCTTTGGGAATAGACCAGACCGCTTCGTCTTTGTGCGCGTAGTAGGGTCCGCCGGGGTGGGCGAGCAGGACCTCGAGGTGCTCGTCGCGCACCCGGTACATGACCAGGCCGGCACTCACGACTTTGGGCATAGCGCCTTTCGGTAGAGCACCATGGTGTGGTCGTCGTGCCAGAACTCGCGCTCGTAGACGAAGCCCACGCCCTCCATCACCCGCCGCGACCGCACGTTGTGGGGCACCGTGTCGGCGATGATCTCGGTGCGGCCCAGGTCGTCGGCGGCCACGTCGAGCAACCGCCGCGAGATCTCGCCGGCGTAGCCGTGACCCCAGGCGTCGTAAGCCAGCGCGTACATGAGCTCGATCGCCGCCGGGTCGCCCACGACCTCGCCGACGTCGGGGTCGACCTCATGGATGCCGGCGCGACCGATGAGAGGGCCGGCAGGGACGACCGTCGAGTCAGGGGCCGGCGGGCCGCCTCGCGAAGCGTCCGCCGACTCGCGCTCAAACCATGCGTACAGGCCGAAGCCGTGAAGCTGCCAGTGCGCCAGCTTGTTGGCGAGCCACTCGCGGTTCTCTTCTTTTGTGATCTCCTGCTCCCCGCCGCCCAGCCAGGACACCACCCGCGGGTCGCGGTGGAACGCGAGGAAGAGCGGCTCGTCGGCCGCCGTCAGGCGGCGGCCGACGAGCCGCTCGGTCGTTACGACATCGGGTGCCCGATCGGCGTCGCTCATCGGTATGCGCTCATCGCTCATGGGTACGCACTCGTCGCTCATAGGTATCGTCATTCCCTTCTGGCCCGGCAGGGTCGACCCCGCGGCGATGGGTCGCCCTCGCTCACCTTCAGCTCTTGGTCGCCGCCAACACCGGAAAGAAGACCTGCCAAGCAAGCAGCGCCTTGGCGGTCAGGCTGAGGATGATGTAGACCTTCTCGCCGAACAGGTAGTCGCGCCAGGGCCCCACCCGCCGGTATTGCAGCACCATGTTCACGGCAAAGCAGTTGAAGAACACGAACAGCGACACGATGATGCCGTACACGAACGCCGGCGGCGAGACGCTCACGCCGGGCGCCCACGTGTAGACGACGATCGCCAGCCACGGCACGATCCCCGCGAACGAGCCGAACCAGAACGGCAGCCAGCTCGCCCCGCCCGGGCTCTCGTAGCGCTCCATGAGCAAGCCGAACAGGATCATGCAGGCGTTCACGGCGAAGATCGCCATGAGCGCGGCGATGTCGCTGATGCCGACGAGCTGGGCGATCAGCACGATCATGATCGACGAGCTGAAGAAGTACTCGATCCAGCGCGCATAGTTGCGCTGGCGCAGCAGGTTGTGCCGGTACCAGCCGAACACCGGCGGCGAGGCGATGACGAGCAGCGCGCCGGCCGAGATGGCGAGGAAGGCCACGACTCCCCAGCCGGTCGGCAGGCGGAAGAGGTGATGCAGCCTCGTGGCGCTGCCGGGCGGGCCGCTCATGAACGTCGCCGTCACGGGCAGCGAGAAGCCGTTGGTCAACGCGGCGATGAGCACGGCCTGGACGGCCAGCACCAGGCCGACCACCACGTTCCACCAGCGCAGCCGGTCGAGGCGGCGGTCGGTCTCGCGATCGGCGGCGGGTACGGCAGCGCGGTCGAAGGCACCACTTTGCACAGACATCGCTTCCCTCCTTGGCGACGACGAGGTCGGCCGGCTCGGCCGCAGGCGAACAGCGCGAGATGGCCGTTTCCTTAGTATGGCCAAAAGGCAGAGGACGCTATCGGGCCGTCACGATGCGGTAGGCCAGGTCCATCTCGTCGAGCTCGAGCAGGTGAGCGTAGCGGCGCTGCCACTCCCCGCTCTCGAGGTCGGCGGCAAGGCGCGCCAAGTGGGGCGCGAGAGTGTCGGGACCCAGTTCGACAAAGCTGGAGATGCCCCGCTGCACGACGGGGTCGAGGTACGCTTCGGGCCGCCGCCAGTAGGCGCCCAGAAAGCCGTCGGCGCAGTCGTGGGGTACCGGCACCGTCTCTACGGTCACCCGCCTGGGCGCGAGCGCCGCGGCGATCGTCTGCATGGTCGGAAAGATCGCCCAGTCGCGGTCGCGCAGCATGGTGACGTAGTCGTTGGTGAGCCAGAGCTGGTCGACGACGCCGGGGTCCCAGGTGAACAGCACGACGCGGCGGCGCGCGACCCGGGCAAGCTCGCGCAGGCCCGCACCCACGTCGGGCCAGTGCTGCATGGTGAGCACGGCCATGGCGGCGTCGAAGCTGTCGTCGGCGAAGGGCAGCGCGCCCGCGGTGGCGCGCACGCAGGGGGCAGCCGTCGGCGGCCGCGCCGCGATCATGGCCGCCGCCGGCTCGACCGCGGTGACCTCGAGGTCGGCGGGCTCGTACGAGCCCAGACCGGCGCCCACGTTGACCACAGTGCGCGCGTCGCCGAGCGCGGCGCGGATGCGCCGCGCGATGCGCGGGTCGGGCCGGCGGGTACGTCCGTAGGCGGCGCCCACATCTTCATAGCGGATCGGTCGCCTGCTCAGCTCGGAGCTCATCGCGGTTCGGAGCTCATGACAACTCGGTGCTCATCGCGACTCGGAACGCATCGCGGTTCGGAGTTCATCGCGGTTCGGAGCTCATCGGTCGAGAGTGGCCGAGCCCCCGCGAGTCGCGGGACTGATCTCGACCGTGCGCACCACGCCGTCGGCAACGGCGCGGTTGCGCGCGAGGTCGCCGGGCGGGTTCACGCTGAACGTGAGCTGATAGGTCACGCGCTCGGCGTAGACGACCCAGGCCTGCAGGTGGCCGGGCGTGGAGGGCTCGCCGGCGGGGGGCTCGAAGGGCAGCGCCGCCCCGTCGACCGACGGCGGCCGGCCGGCCGGTTCGGGCACCACGTAGTCGCAGTGCATGGCCGGGTAGCCGCTCAGCATGGTGGCCTTCCACGGCGAGTGGATGGTCCAGCCGTGCTGTTCGGCGGTGTGCGCCGCGTAGCGGTTGTGAATGACGAGCTGCTCGGCGAGCTCGTGGGGCGAGGTGTCGTAGCCGACCTCGACGCGCGAGATCGACAGCATGGCCTGCGAGCCCTCGCGGCAGTGCGCGGCGAGATAGGTGGACCGCACGTTGCCGGGCGAGTCGACGGCGGTCTCGACGATCGATCCGTCAACGAACGAATCGTCGATCTCGAAGCGTACGCCGAGGTCGTCGTTGCGGTAGACGCGCCTGCCTTGCGGCTGACCGTTCACAGCACTCCAGCTCGTGTCATTTGCGGCCGTGCAGCACACCCATGCTGCCCACCATGAAGGGCAGGCGCAGCGCCTTGGGAATGAAGTCGGACGCGCCGGTGTCGAGGTACTCGACCGATTGTATGCCCCAGCCGCGTACCGTGGCCACGAGATCGTCGACCGAGCCGAACGCGCCCTTCAGGCGAAAGAGGTCCTGAAAGGCAAAGGCGCCGCCGGGTTCGAGCACGCGCAGCGCCTCGCGCAGCAGCTCGCGCTTGTCGCGGGCGTCGCGCACCTCGTGGAAGCAGAGATTGCTCACCACCGCGGCGAAGCTGCCGTCGGCGAAGGGCAGGTCGATGGCGCTTTCCTGCAGGAAGGTCGTGCGCTCGCCCACTCCCTGGTTTGCCGCGTTGGTCTCGCAGACGTCGTGCGAGTACTCCCAGCTTTCGCCCCAGCAGTCGATGCCGGTCACGAGCACATCGGGGAACTGGGCGGCAAGAGCGATGGTGAGGGGCCCGTTGCCGCAGCCGATGTCGAGCGCTTCGCCCGGGGCGGCCGAGGTGACCCCAGCGACGGCCGAGGCGGCGGCCGCTGCGCCGCCCGAGTGGCTGCGGCCGTCCCAGTCGAGGTTGTCGAGCACGAGCTGCTGCACACGCGCCTGCACCTCGGCGCCGTGAGCGGCGAGCAGGCGGCGCGCGTAGGCGAAGTAGACGGCGGCGAGCGCCACCACGGCAGCGACACCGAGCTGCGCGAAGAACAGCCAGTCGACGCGGAACGCGCGAGCGGCGATGGCCAGCACCAGGAACACGGCCGCGCCGATCGCCGGTGTCACGACGTACCGGGTCGAGACCCAGTTGCCGTATTCGGGCCGGCCGCCCGGCAACGCGCTGCCGAACCCGCTTATCGACTCGCCGTCCGTGAGACCCCTCTCGCCGTCCGTGAGACCCCTCCCGCTGTCCGTGAGACCCCTTTCGCCGTGCGGCGCGGCGCTCAGCCGGCGGCCGCCGGCAGCCGCCGCTCGGCGACCTCGGCGGTCACCTCGGCGATGAACTGCTCGACGGGCACCGCGCCGGTCTCGTCGCCGCGCGCCCGCACCGCGACCGCACGAGCCTCTTGCTCGCGGTCGCCCACGACCAGCAGGTACGGCACCTTCTGCAGCTGACCGTCGCGGATGCGCTTGCCCACGCTCTCGGAGCGGTCGTCGAGGTCGGCCCGCAGACCGGCAACGCGCAACTGTTCGGCCACCTCGGCAGCGTAGCCTGCGTGGCGGTCGCTGACCGGCAACACAAGCACCTGGACCGGCGCAAGCCAGGTCGGCAGGTTGCCGCCGTAGTGCTCGAGCAATATACCCATGAAGCGCTCGATCGAGCCCAGCAGGGCGCGATGCACCATGACCGGACGGTGCTCTTCGTTGTCGGCGCCGGTGTAGGTGATGTCGAGGCGCTCGGGCATGCCGTAGTCGACCTGGATGGTGCCGCACTGCCAGGTGCGGCCCATGACGTCGCGAATGTGAAAGTCGATCTTGGGGCCGTAGAAGGCACCGTCGCCGGGGTTCAGCAGGTAGTCGATGTCCTCGCTTTTGAGCACGTTGGTGAGGGCGCCTTCGGCGCCGGCCCACATCTCGTCGGTGCCGATCGACTTGTCGGGCCGGGTCGAGAGCTCGATGCGCACGTCGCTGAAGCCGAAGGCCGCGTACATGTGCAACATGAAGCGCAGCACGCCGCGCACCTCGTCTTCGAGCTGCTCGGGGGTGCAGTAGATGTGGGCGTCGTCCTGGGTGAAGTAGCGCACGCGGAACAGGCCGTGCAGCACGCCGCTCATCTCGTGGCGGTGCACCTGGCCGAGCTCGGCCATGCGCAGCGGCAGGTCGCGGTAGCTGCGCCGCCGGCTCTTATAGATGAGCAGGCCGCCGGGGCAGTTCATGGGCTTGATGGCAAACGGCGCGCCGTCGATCTCGGTGAAGTACATGTTGTCTTTGTAGTTCTCCCAGTGGCCGCTGCGCTCCCAGAGCTCGCGGCGCAGGATCATGGGAGTGCGGATCTCCTCGTAGCCGGCCTTCACGTGCTCGGCGCGCCAGTAGTCGATGATGGCGTTCCACAGGCGCATGCCCTTGGCGTGGAAGAACGGGAAGCCGGGGCCCTCGTCGTGGAAGCTGAAGAGGTCGAGGTCGCGGCCTATGCGGCGGTGGTCGCGCTGGCGGGCCATCTCGAGGGCCTCGAGGTGGGCGACGAGCTCTTCCTTCTTGGCAAAAGCGGTGCCGTAGATGCGGGTGAGCTGGGCGTTGTGCTCGTCGCCGCGCCAGTAGGCGCCCGCCATGCTGGTGAGCTTGTAGGTGTTCTTGCCGAGGCGCCCGGTGGCGGGCAGGTGCGGCCCGCGGCACAGATCGACGAACTCGCCCTGGGTGTAGGTGCTGATGGTCTGCTCGTCGGGCAGGTCGTCGATGAGCTCGACCTTGAAGGGCTGGTCTTTGGCGGCAAAGAGCGCGCGCGCCTCGGCGCGGGGCAGCTCCTGACGGGCGACGGGCAGGTTCTCGGCGACGATCTTGGCCATCTCGGCCTCGATGCGCGGAAACTCGGTGTCGGAGACCGGCTCGGCGAAGCGGAAGTCGTAGTAGAAGCCGTTCTCGATGG
>Ga0181535_10004548_pt1 | contig 15349 bp, 20 predicted proteins | sample PEATcosm2014_Bin_44_FD_119774 | JGI IMG/M metagenome (GOLD analysis project Ga0181535, IMG submission 119774) | Peatland microbial communities from MTU Mesocosm Facility, Houghton, MI, USA - PEATcosm2014_Bin17_30_metaG | ecosystem: Environmental > Terrestrial > Soil > Wetlands > Peat | place... | reverse complement strand
GATGCGGCGGGCGGGGTCGGCGCCCCGCTCGGGGTGGGCGTGGGGGCCGGCGTCGGGGTCGGGCAGGCCCGGGCCGTGAACACCCAGCTCTCGTTGACGCCGCCCGAGCCCTCGCTGCCGGCCAGGCTGACGATCTCGGTCCCGGCCGTGGTCGGCCAGGGCGCCATCCCCCACCGACCGTTGACCAGCGTGAGCGCGCCGAGGAATGCCGTCCACACCCCGGGGGTGCCGTCGGTGGCGTAGAGCCCGGTGGTGATGCTGGCCCCCGGGTCGGTGGTGGTCCAGGCCCAGTAGTCGGCGTAGTCGGCGGGGGCGATCAGCGCGGTGCCCCCGTAGGGACCGCTCAAGCTGGCACCCCCGGAGTTGGAGACATACCCGAAGATGTCCGGGGAGCCGTCGACCACCGAGGCCTGCACCGTGTAGCCGCCCTGGCAGTCCAGGCTGACGCTGAGCGCCGGCTCTCCCGACCTCTGGGCGTAGGCGAGCACCGGCGCGGAGGCCAGCAGCCAGAGCCCCAGGGCGACCGCCCCGCCGACCGGCCACATCCCCCGCCGAGCGAGGGTCGACCGCTGGGATCCGGGGCGAACCGAGGGCATGGCAACCTCCAGAATGGCAAACGCACCAACCACCACAACCCTAGCACCGTCCCGGGCAGGCGACACGAGAATCCGGCCAATTGAAACCGGATCGAAGCTCGACGCCGCCACCGAGTGAATAGGCGAGCCGGCCCCCGAACCGCGGTGCGATCGAGGTCAGCCCCGTGAGGTGCGCTGCCAGGCCAGGTAGGGCAGGGCGAAGGGGAGCGCGAAGCTGACCGCGCAGAGTAGGGGCCACAGCCGCCCCGCCCAGCGCTCGACCCCACTCCACTCCTCGAGGAGGAGCAGGAAGCCGGCCACGACGATGGCCAGCGTGAACAGCCCGTAGACGAGCACGTCGCGGTCGATGGTGGTGCCCCCCGGCATCAGCCCCGGATGCTGCCCGTGACGTCCCTGCATGGGCCAATCCTCACCCACCCAGGCCGACTTGGCAATCCCCCCGACGAAGGTCACCCGCCCCGCACCTACCCGTCCCGGCCGTCACCCCCGATCAGAAGCCGAGCCGGACCATCCCCGGGAGGCCGGGGCAGGCAACGCTCTCCCCCATCGCCGCCACGAAGCGGCGGAACTCCGGGGTGGCCGGTACGTAACCGACCCCGAAGCGGTGGGCGAAGACGACCACCGGGATGCGCCGGAAGCCGAGGCTCTGGGCGAGCAGGGCCCGGTGGGCCCCCTCCTGGGCCACCGCCCGGAGCCGCTCGATGTCGATGCCGGCGACCGCCGGGTCGAGCGGCGCCCGAGAGACGAGCTGGGCCCGGACGTGATCCCGGTCGCGCCAACCCATCTCGCGCTGGTGGAGCTCCTCCGCCCAGGAGGCGTCGTCCAGGCCGATCCCCTGCCAGCCCCAGGCCTCCCGGACCAGCTGCAGGTAGCGCTCCGGGCTCATCGCCATCCACACCTGGCTGGCCGGTTTGAACTGGTAGATGGTGGAGTGCTGCTCCGCGATGGTGGCGGGAGGCAGCCACTCGGCACCCTCCGACCCGAGGAACCGGGTCCCGCCCCAGAAGCCGGACGCCGGGCTCGCCGCGCTCCGCTCACCGATGGAGGCAAGGACGTCGGTCACGTCCTGAGCATATCGGCGCCCGGGCGGGTTCCCCAGCGGCTCAGATGGCGAGGCTCGCCACCAGCTGCTCGTTGCGCTGGCAGATCGCGGGACCGAAGCGGACCCCGAGGTAGCCGACCTCCCGGCCCAGCGCGAGCGCCGACGCCCGGGCCGCGCCGCGGGCATCCTCGGCGCTCACCAGGGGCGCGCTGAGGAAGCTGGCCGAGATCGAGTAGTAGCTGAGGCTGAGCCCGCCGAGCACCAGGTCGTCGAGGGTCTCACCCCTCATCCGGGGCGTCGACCGGGGACCGGGGTCACTCTGCCCGGCTCGGCCCCAGGCCCCGAAGGCCCGGCCCGCCCAGAGTTGGAAGCCGTCCTGGTCGGCCCGCTCCAGGGCGTCGCCGGCGAGCAGCAGGAGCCCGGCCAGATCGGCCCGCCAGTGGTCGCTGCCCATCGCGTAGCCCCGGGCCCGGGTGATCGCGGCGAGGCGCTCCGCCCCGCTCGAGGCGACCGCCTGGAGCAGGTACCACTCCGCGCGGGCGGCTGGGCCCATGACCATCTCCTGGGAGGCGGCCAGGGCGGCCGGGAGCCGGGCGGGGGCCTGGACCCAGAGCCGCCACAGTCCGGCGCACTCCGGGGTGCTGGGGAAGATCTCCATGGGACGATCCTACACAGCCGGCTGGACGACGCTGACGGAGCTCAGCCCTGCAGGCATTCCTCGGTGCTGATCGGCCGGCTGAGCCCCTGGGCCGCTTGGATATCCGGGAGCACCCCGGCCAGGCCCAGGGCGTAGCCCTCGTCCGGCTGGGTGGTGCTGGTCGCGAAGGTGACCCCGACCACCTGCCCGGCCAGGTTGACCACCGGCCCCCCGGAATCCCCGGGGATGATCTCTCCGGTGAGCACCAGCACCGGCCGCGACACGTAGGCCGAGGAGTAGATGTTGAGCCCCGAGGCGGTGACCGTCCCCTCCACCGCAGCCGGGGCCGCCATCTCGCCGCCCCCCCGCGGGTAGCCGAGCGCGGCCCCCTGGGTGCCCACCGGGATCTCGGTCTCGACCACGGCGAGCGGGGGCAGCGAGAGGTTGGGCAGGTAGAGAACGGCGACGTCCTCGTCGGGGTCGAAGAGCACGACCCAGGCGGTCTGGACGCCGTCGGTGGGGGTGAACACCTGCTGGCTGGTCGAGCCCGCCACCACGTGGGCGTTGGTGAGCACGAGATGGGGGCCGATCGGGAAGCCCGAGCCGGCCACGTAGCCGCCGTTCCCCTCGCAGCCGTAGGCGGCCACCTTGAGCACCTGAGCCCCGTCCCCCTGGATCCCCGGGGTGGCGACGGTGAGCGGGAGCGCCTGGGCCTGGAGCACCGGCGCGATCCCGGCGAAGGCGGCCGGCAGGCTGCTGTCCCGGAGGAACTGCTGGACCCCGGTGAGGAAGGCGGGCGGCTGGGGGGCCAGACCCGCGAGGTTCTGTTCCACCCAGGAGCCCTGGAACTGCTGGCTGATCACTGTGAGGGTGGAGCTGCTGAAGGTGAAGCCGAGGAACCACACCACCATGAGCAGCCCGGCCGCTCCGATCACCCCGCCCCCCGCCTGCTCGGCCCGGTGCAGCACCGGCGGGAAGTGCAGCTGGGCCCGCAACCGGCGGCCGATGAAGCTGCCCACCGCCTGGACCAGGAGCAGGCAGGCGAGGAAGGCGGCGGTGGCGATGAGCGGCTGGGTGCCATGTCCGCCCTGGGGGGCGATGAACCGGGTGATCGGCGGCGCCAGCACCGCCCCGACCACGGCGCCCGCGATCAGCCCGAGGACCGAGAAGGTCTCCCAGACCAGCCCGTGGTAGCACCCGGCCACGAAGAAGCCGAGGCCGAGCGCGATGATGATGCCGTCGAGGATGTCCACTGGCGCCTCATCCTAGCGTGCACCCCGGGCGCCGCCCGAACCGTCACCAGTCCATCACCGGAACCCCGTCTGTTGCTGATGATGCCGGCCACCGAGTCAACCGCGCCAGTCCCCGTGTCCGGCCCTGGGGGAAGGCTAGGTGGGCGGGGCGGGGAGCGCAACCGATTCGTGTCACAGCCTCGAAAAGCCGATCACAAGGCAACCGGCGCGAGTCCCACATCCGCTCTGGCCGCCCGCCTGCATCGGATGCCCCGTGACATCTCGTTGCCGGGCGTGACCTGACTGCGACAGCGCCAGGTCCGGTCGGGCCCGCCCCGGCCCGATCAGATCAGGGCGACCCGCGACCGGCTGAGCCCGAGCAGCTGGTGGAGGGCGCGCCGCTGGGCGACCCGAAAGGCCCGCCTGGCCTCCCGGTGCGCCGCCGTGGCCCGGGCCAGCGCGCCGTCGTCGGCCTCCGCGCCGGGAGCGAGGTTGGCCGCCTGCACCACGATGTTGGCCGCCACCACCCGGGGATCGCGGTTGGCCTCCTGACCGGCGCGCACGTAGAGGTCGAAGACCCGCTCCAGGGAAGCCCGCACCGCCCCCGGGGTGCCCGGGTCGAGGTCGATGAGCCGGCCGTTCCACCCCGCCAGGTCATCGGCGGGGATGGCGGGCAGGCCGCGGTGACGGCGGCGCAACCAGCGCTCGGCGCCAAGCCGCAGCGCCTCCGGGTCGAGCGGGGTTCCGGGCCGGGTGAAGACGGCCAGGGCGATCCCGGCCGGTGACCAGCCCGCGTTGCCGGCGACGAACAGCCCCCCGATGTGGTGGGGGTGCTGGGGGTCGGGGCGTTCATAGAGAAGATGCCCGCAGAGACGGAAGAGGCGGTAGGCGGTGTCGCAGCCGTCGGCGAGATCGAACAGCATCTCGTCGAAGCCGAGCGCGCGGCCGCGCCAGTGACGCAGCCGGGTCTCGGCCCACTCCTCCAGGGGGACCTCCGCCTCCGCCTCCGGCCACCGATCAGGCGATCGCTCGACCATGTCCCGAGCATAGCCGCCGCCCCCCGACCTCCCCTCCGGGGGAGAGCCTACATGTGGCGGATCCGCCCCCGGATCCCGGAGATCCGCATCGGCTCGAGCGCCCAGCCGAGGTCGACCCCGATCGCCGGGGCCATCACCCCAGGATGCCCGCCGCGATAGAGCCGGCCGCCCACCGCCCGGCTGGCGAAGCGCGGGGCCCGCGAGCGGGCGAAGCGGGCGACGCTCTCCTCCAGCCTCTCCCAGCCGCGTTCCCGACCCCGGGCGTCGCAGTAGAGGGCGAGCACGCTGAGCGGCGCCACCGACGCGTCGTCGCCGGAGGTGCTGCTGAGGAGAAGTCCCGCGCAGTGCACCGGGTCGCACGGCTCGCCGCCGGTCATGACCGCCGGAGTGTCGAGCGGGGCGACCGGGTCCCCGGGCTGGTCGCCCGGCACCGGCACCACCGGCACCTCGGCGAGGGTGTGGCAGCGGGCGGCGAAGAAGCGGGTCTGGACCCCGCCGCTCGCGATCAGGTAGAGGGCGGGAGTGCCGTTGACGCCGAGCCGGGTGCAGGCAGGGCAGGCGGGCGAGGAGACGACCAGGCGGCTGACGATCTGGCCCTCGAGCCAGGCCGGCTCCAGCCGGCAGGCCATCACCGCACCCTCGGGGCTCGGGTAGACGTAGGCGAGAGCGTCGCGCGCCGGCCCCGGCAGCCACACCGAGAGCCGCGGTGAGCTCCGGGTGAGACCCGAGAGGTCAGTCCCGAAGCGGACCCCGGGGTCGAACCGCGACAGGCGCCCGGTCAGCTGCTCGCGCACCGTGACCCGGCCCCGCGTGTGCCCCGCCAAGAGGTCCATGTCCTTCTCCGCCGCCGGGGGCGGCGCCGCCGACGCCCTCCCCGGACCCCCGCGGTCCGGGAAGGCGCACGTCACGGGAATTCCGATCAGGCCCCGTTGGCCTCGATCCGACCCAGGCTGCGCATGAACTCGTCACAGGCGCTGCGCTGGAAGCGAAGGTGGTGTCCGGGGGTGTGCCAGGCCTTGAGCTGGCCGGCCATGGCCGCCCGCCGCACCGTGGACTTCGACACCCCGCACAGCTCGGCCACCTGGCCGGTGCTGAGGGTGGCGTCATCCGCTGTTCCCGCAGTTGCCGTCATGATGCTCACTCCTGTGAGGGTTGATCCGGGCAGTCCGGCCCACGAGCGCATCATACAGGGCAAACGGGAACTCTGCAACTACTGGCGCGATCAGCCCGTTATCGGCCGAGCCCCGCTGCGGTCGGGCCGGTGAGCGGGCGGACCTCCCGCCAGCGCCAGGGGGTGGCGTGGCGCTCGGGCTGGCTGACGATCTCCTCCAAGCCGCTGGCGAGGTGGGTGAGCAGGGGCTCGAAGCGGCAGCTGACCGTGCCCCGGACGACGGCCGCCCGGCCCTGGCCGCTCGCCGGGTCCCACACCGTGGCGAGCGGATCCTGCCAGGAGGCCTCGATCCAGTGGGCGTAGAGGGGAGGGTTGCCGCCGTCGAGCAGAGAGCCGAGCGGACCCGCCGCCCGCGCCGCCTGGATCGCGTCGCGGACCGGCCCGAACCAGACCACAAAGAGGCGGGGATCGTGGGCCCGGACGTTGACCCAGCCGCAGAGCTCACGGAGCTGGGTGCGGTTGCGCCGCCGGTCGATACCGAGCGCCCTGGCCACCTCCCCCTCCGCCCGGGCCAGCTCGCGGGGACGGGCGGGATCCAGCCAGTCGAGGTGGCAGCGCAGCGAGTGCAGGAAGAGCCGCGGCGGGCTCTGATCGATCAGCCGGCTGACCGGGTCGATGGGATTGCGCTCCGCGATCCGACTGGAGAGATCATACGCGAGATGGGTGCGGTTGAGCAGATCACGCTCCTCCGGGTCAGGGACGACCTTGACCATCCAGTCGAGGATCCGGGCCCGCCGGCGCCGCCAGTGCTGATCGGCGAGCCGGCTCCCGATGCCGTCAGTGGGGAAGCCGTGGAGCAGGCTGCTCGTCTCCTCGTCGGTGAGCGTGTCCCGGGCGTCGACGAAGTCGAAGGGGGTTTCGGCCGGGAGCCGGAGCAGGGCCTGCTCATAGATGGCCTGGGCCTGGACCTCGATGGACATGGCTCCATGGTGACACCGGGGTGGACGGCTCCCCAGCCGCCCCCCAACCCGGATCGAGACCGGGGCGTCCGATTCAGAGCTCCCGAAGACCCTCGGTCACCGTGTAGGGGAGAGCTCGGGCCAGAGCGTCCTGCATGAGGTCGACCGGAGCTGGGCAGATGACCTGCCCGGTCCCATCGATGAGCTCGCAGGTGGCCGTGTCCCACACGCGCCCGTTCGAGATGGCCGCCTGCAGCCCCATCCCGACCCCCTCCCAGACGAGCGCCCGGCCCCGGCACCCCCAGAGCAGGTATCCCGGACCTGGGCTCCAGCGGGCCTCGGGGACCAGCCACCCGAGCGGCCGAAGCCTCACGTAGCGCGCCCCCGAGCGGCGACGGACACCCGCCCGACTGATCTCGGGGATGGGCGGCGGGGCGGTGGCCTGCAGGTGAAAGCGGATCAGCCGGGTGGGGCTGGCGAGCGCCACCTCCCCCACCTCGGGACAGCAGCGGTGACGGGTGGACCGAGGGGAGACCACGCGTGCCGAGCCCGCCTCGGCGACCGAGAGGGCTGCGACCCCGACCACCCGGCGATCGCGGCCGGTGACCTCGTCGATGCTGCCGGCGAGCAGGTAGAGCGGGTTGATCTCGCGCCCCTGGACCACGGGCATCCAGAGCAGCGGGTCTCGGGTGCCCGCCCCGGAGCGGCTGGCCGGGTGGTCGTCGGCACCGTCCTGGACCATTCCGGCGAGCGCCCCCGACCACCCCGGTGGGTCGGGCCGGCAGGGCAGCCGGGAGGCCTCGACCGCGCGGCGCAACCGGTGTGGGCCCTCGGCGATGCAGGCGGCGTACTCGCCGGCGCGGCGGTGCAGGCCCCCGACGTAGCCCCGCAAGCGGGCCCGCGCCCTCCACCCGAGCGGGCCCGATAGGTCGGGAAGCCCGTCCGGGTACCACTGGACCAGGAGCCGGGCGTCGTCGAGAGCCAGCCTGGCGATGCGGCCATACCTCGCCAGCTGGTCGTCGGCCAGGGCGGCGCAGACGTGGTCGCGGAAGCCACCGGGCAGATAGTGTTCCGGGTGGTGGGCGATGAGCCGAGCGGCGTGCCGATCCCAGAGCGCCGTGTAGGACTCCCCGGGACGGCTCAGCGTATAGCGTGCCATCGACGGAGGCCGCGCCCCGGCCATCGGTGTCGGGTCCGGGGTGGTCGGCCCGCCCGCGGTGCTGCAGACCGCCAGCCGGCGGTCCCCCAGGATCCGGAGCAGGTCCGTGATCCGCAGCTCGCGCTCGCGGCGGCTGCGACCCGACCCCAGCTCGTCGCCCAGCCCCTGGACCCCGGGGTCGTCGACCAGCTCAGTGACCCCCACGTGGCGACCGGCGCAGAGGCGGTGCAGAGCCGTCGCCAGCTCGAAGGCGGCCGCCGACCAGGTGACCGGTGGCGTCCGAGCGACCCCGAGCCCGTCTGGCATGGGGTCATAGTACTGAGGTCGGAGACCCTCCCCCAGCGCCGCCGTTTGATCGGCCGGCCCTGGTGGCGGCTGCACCCGAGCACCACCGACCTGTGACCGGCGTGTGTTTGTGGATGGCCGTGGGCTCGGCTACGCTAGCCCCGTCGGCACCCCCGCCGACCCACCAGGAAAGATCGTGCACCTCCTCCAGACCACCGCCCGGGATGTCCACCGGGCCCGCCGCAACCACCACCTGAAGTTGGCCGCGCGCAGCCGGCTCCGCAACGTGGTGGTACGCATCGATCGAGCCATCGTGGACTGTGAGGAGACCCACCTGCTCGGCTACAAGCGGGTGACCCCCGAGCTCCAGGTGGGCGCTCGGGCCGCCATCAACTGTGCCGAGCGGGCGGCGGCCGTGAGCGGCGACCAGCACGCCATCTGCCGGGTGGCCCGCAACGCCGCCCGCACCCCGCGCAAGATCAGTGACCTGATGGACCAGCTCTGGGAGATCGAGGACGCCGTCTTCGACCTGATGATCCCGGGCCGCCCTCACGAATACGACCACGACGAGGACGACGAGCCCTACGGCATGGAGGACGACGGCTACCTACCCGCCCGCCGGCCGGTGGGCTCAGCCGCCTGAGCCCGGTGACCCCTCCCCAACTCCTCCAGACCGGGGACGGACGCCTGATCGTCCCCCGCTGCCACCTCGCCGACGGCTTCTGGACCCGGCTGCGCGGCCTGCTCGGCCGCTCCGGGCTGGAGCCTGACGAGGGGCTCTGGATCGAGCCCTGCAGCTCGGTGCACATGTTCTTCATGCGCTTCGCCCTGGACGTCGCCTTCGTGGACCGCCTGGGTGTGGTCCAGCGGGTCTACCCCAATCTCCGCCCCTGGCGGGCGACCTGGATCGTGCCTCGCGCCCGAGCCGCGGTGGAGCTCCCGGTCGGCACCCTGGCCACCCACGGCGTTGAGCCGGGGACAATCCTCCTCGTGGTGCCGCCGCTCAGCCCGCTCGTCGGTTAGCGCAGCCGGGCGGAGCCCCCGTCACATCCCGAGCAGGCGCCCATTGGAGTAGAGGGCCCCCAGACGCCGCCGCGCCGCCCGCGCCCGGCGTGAATATCCGACATCCCCGTCGGCCTCGGTCAGGTGATAGAGGTCCCCGAGCGTCGATACCACCGCCCACACCTGGGGCACCCGCATCATCGCCTCGCGGACCCCGACCGGCCGGCAGCTGACCAGGCGACCGCCCCCGGCGTGGGCTTGGAGCCACTCCGCCCCCCGTTGCTCCGCGGCCGCGCGTCCGGCGGCGGACAGCCGGAACGAGCGCCGGTGCCGGATCTCCTCGCGCCTTCCGAAACTGACGCAGACCGAGCCCGCCTCCAGCATCAGCACACCCAGTTGGCCCTCGCACCACGTCTCCATGACGTCCCAGACCTGGCTGGCGCTGGCGCAGTTGACGGCGACCGTGAACGTGACCTCGGAGAGGGGGCAGCACCTTCCCGCCCAGCGGGCCAGGCAGGCATCCGAGCTCATCTCCCGCAAGCCCCGGAAGGGGATGGGGGCGGCCATCACAACCCCAAGAGACGGTCGTTGAGGAGCAGGCAGATCCGCTCCAGGCGGGCCCGGTCGCGCACCCGCAGCCAGTGGGCCTCGGCCCGGACCGCCTCGACCGGCGAGAGCGGGGCGACCGACCCCGGCAGGCTGGCCTCGCGCCGCCTGACCTGGCGCTCGGCGGCCTCGTCGGCCAGGTGGTAGACCTCGCGGACCACGAGCAGCTCCCGGCGCAGCGAGTCGATGCCCGCGCTTCCCGGGGTGGCGTCGAACAGCCGCATCCCATCCTCGACCCGGAGGCGCCCATCGGATGAGGCGGCCGCCGATCCACCGGAGATCAGCCCGCGGCCCGCCAACCAGCCGCTCCCCCGTTCCCAGGCGGCGTCACGGCCCGTCGGGCTGAGGGTCGGCCAGCGCGCCCCCCAGGTGCCCGGTGGCAGCATCTCGTCGTCCCGACCGAAGCTGAGGTAGGTCCGCCCCCGGACCCAGAGAGTGAGCGCCGGGCTCCCCGTCCCGACCAGCCGCTCGAGCACCGGGCGCAGTCCGGCCTCGTCGGCAAAGCCCATGGCGAGCCCGAGGAAGACCTCCCGCACCGGCACGCAGCGGCCGCCCCAGCGCTCGCAGCAGTCCTCGACGCTGGTGAGCGGACGGTGGGAGAGGCGGTCGGTCACAGCCCCACCACCAGCGACCGATGGAAGGCGATGAGCCGGCGGCGGACCTCGCGGTGAAGCCGGTCGTGCAGCGCATCGTGGGCCGCATCGACCAAGGCCAGTCTCCGCTCGAGGGCGGGCACCAGAGCGGCATCCGTCTGGGCCAGGAGTTCATCGCTCAGCCCACGCCGCCGCTGGCTCAGCTCCCGCATCCCGGGCAGCCCCGCGACCTCCTCGTCGGCCCGCTCGTAGATGGCCAGCGCTCGCGCCCGTTGCGTGCCGGCCGGTCCTGTCCCGGGCCCGCTGAACGACCACCCCCAGACCTCCGCGCCCCGGGTGACGCTCGCGTGCTCGCCGAGATAGCGTTCGCCACGTTGCCGCGCCCCGACCAGGGAGCCCCGCAGCGCCTCGACGAACCCGGGGAAGCTGAGCACCGCCACCCCGCCCCTGGCCAGTCGGAGCGGCGCCAACCGGCGCACTCCCTCCTCGGTCGGATCGAGAACCTCCTCCAGGGTGCGCTGGAAACTGGTCCAGTCATCGCACCCGTCGATGAATTCGGCGACCACCTCGGAGAGTGGCACCACCTGACCGCGCCAGCGGTCCAGATAGAGGGCGGCTCGCTGCCGAGCCGAAACCGGCTCGGAGGGCTGGGCCGCGAACCCGGAGCGTCGCCGTCGCCGGCCGGACCAGGGGGCCGTGGTCATGACCCGCTCATAGCGAGCGGACGGCCCTGAGGACGAGCCGGGGCTGAAGCAGCGCGACCGCCCGCTCGACCGCCTGGTCGACCACGGGGTACTCGAAGAGCCGGACCCGGCGGGGGTCGCCCTCCAGGATGGCGGCCGCCGGAGGGTTCACCGCCCCCGAATTGTCGCCCCAGATGCGATCTCCGATGGCGAAGGTCCGATCCGCATCGAACGGGCGGTGGGTGCTGAGCTGGCTCCACCCCCGCGGCCCGGCCCCATCCCGCCAGAGGATGAGGATCTGATTCTCCGCGGCTCGCTCGCCACGCAGCACCAGGCCGCCGCACGGTCGCACCGGATCGGCGTGCACCGGCCTGGTCGGCTCGCCGGCGATGGCGAGTTGGAGGATGGCCGGCCCCTCCGCCGCCACGGGCTCCGGATAGCGAACCCGCAGGTCGCTGGGCAATCCCCATCCGGACAGGCTCTCGACCCCGCGCAGCAGGCTGGCCGTGCAGGAGTTCCGACCGTCCCGCCACGCCCGGCTGGTCAGCACCAGTCGGCGGGCCATCGGCGCCCGGGAGCGAACCCGCTGGTCGAGCAGCAGGTGAACCTGGAGCGCTCCCCCGAGAGCGGGCAGGTAGGCGGACGCCGGCTGCCAGTCGGCCGCGCCCGTGAAGATGAGCGCCGGGCCCGCTCGTTGCACGTCGGGGACCCAGGCGACCAGGGCATCGGTCAGCTCTGTCCCTTGGGGGCGCGAGGTGACATGGAGGCGATGATCGATGAGCCAGTCCGAACTGCCATCGAATGAGCCGCGCCGCATCCGGATGCTCGGCCGCGACCCGCGGGCGGGGAGCATCACAACCCCGGCACGGCGCGCCCTCGGGGGGCGGGCGGGGACCAGCGGAGGCCCACCTCATCCAGGCGCCCGCCGCGCACCACGTAGCGGGTGGGCGGGCCATCCTCGGCGGTCTCGGTGATGATCCCGCCCGGCTGCAGACAGGGCGCCAGCTCCTCGAGCACGTCCATCATGGCGCCCCACTTGAAACCCAGGGTCGCGACGATCTCCACCCCACCCGGGTAGACCTCGCCGACCAGCCGCACGCAGCCGAGCGCCTCCAGGATGCCGGCCTCGGCCGCGATCGGCCGCTCCCCGCCGTAGCCCTCGAAACGGGTGTGGTCGGCGAGGATGGCCCGGGCCCGGGGCAGCCGTCGGGACGGGATGCGCACCCCCTGGAAGTCGTAGTCCACGTCCACCGACACGGCGTAAACTCCTCGGAATCGCCAGGAATCAACCTGATCGTCCACCCGGACGGGCACTTCGACTGTAGCATCGGCCCCGAGCGTCCCCCAGCCGGAGGCGAGGGGCGCGGAGGCCCGCCACACAAGTCGCTTGCGCGCCGTGCGCATCAGCGGTACCATACCCCCATGCCGGAGCAAACGCCCCGAAGCGGTCGAGGCCCCCGTCCTCGCGACGATGCCCTTCCCGCTCTTCTCCCTCGGTTCTCTACCCGGAGGCAACCATGAGCCAGCGCAGCATGTGGCGTGGAGCGATCAGCTTCGGCATGGTCTCCATCCCGGTCCGCCTCTACGTGGCCAACGAGTCCAAGGGGATCAGCTTCCGGCTCCTCTGCCCGACCGACCAGACCCCGGTCAAGACCAAGCGCTGGTGCCCCAAGGAGGACCGCGAGGTCGGCTGGAACGACGCGGTGCGCGGCTACGAGGTCTCCAAGGACGAGTACGTGGTGGTGGAGGACAGCGACCTGGAGGGGATGCCGCTCGCGACCGTCAACCAGGTGGCCGTGCTCGGCTTCGTGGCCGACAGCGAGATCAACACCGGCCTCTACGTCGAGGGTGCCTACTACGTGGAGCCGGAGAAGATCGGGGCCAAGCCCTTCGCCCTCCTCCACCGCGCCCTGCGCGACAGTGGCAAGGTGGCCATCGCCAAGGTGGCCCTGCGCAACCGTGAGCACCTCTGCCGGATCGCCGTGGAGGGGGACGGCATCCTGCTCAACACCCTCCACTGGCCGGACGAGATCCGGGATGCCAGCGAGCTCACCCTCCCCGGCGACAGCGTCCAGCTCTCCGGCCAGGAGGTGGAGCTCGCCCACCAGCTGGTGGAGAACCTCTCGGTGACCTTCAACCCGGGCGACTACCGCGACGCCTATCGCGAGGCGGTGCTCGACATGGTGGGTCGCAAGCAGCGCAACGAACCTGCGCCCGAGACCCCGACCGCGCCGGCCGAGCCCCAGGTGGACCTGATGGCGGCGCTCAAGGCCTCGATCGCGGCGACCAAGAAGCCGGCCCCCGCCGCCTGACCGGAAATCACATCCCGAGCAGCCGGCCGTTGTCGAAGAGCGGGATGGCCCGGGCCCGGGCCCGGCGCTGGGCCGCCTGACGCTCCACCCCGGGACGGAGCCCCAGGGGCGCGACCTCCTGCCAGGCCAGCAGGAAGAGGTCATGGAGAGCGGGTCGCAGCGGATGGACCGCCGCCTGAAAGGCGGCCGCGTCGCCCGGCGAGAAGACTACCCAGGGTCCGCCCCAGACCTGGGCGCCGGGCCCGAGCCGGGCCCGCTCTCGCTGGGCCCGCCGGCGCAGCCGGTTCACCCCCAGGGGCGTGACCAGCCGGCCCTCCATCTCGCCATCCCCGATCGCGACGTCCGGGTGGTAGCGGGCGAAGCAGAACCGGGCGCCCTCCTCGTCCTCGTCCCGCAGCAGCAGCGCGGCGACCGCCTCCGGGCCGGTGATCAGCCGGCGCAGGCTCCGCAGCAGAGCGAGCACCTCCTCCCCGGTGTCCGGCCCCTCGGGGCAGGCGCCCAGCCGGAGCGCCTCGAACGCCACCCGCCGCAGCGGCACCGTCCGCCCGCTCCAGCGCGCCGGCAGCCAGTCCAGCGGATCGGCTCCCTCGGTGCTCATGCCCCGATCCTAACCGCTCCGGAGAAGACGCCCTGCCCTCCCGCAGGCGCTGGGGAACCCGACGAGACCCGGTTAGAATCGACCCATGTCGACCGGCTTCGAATGCGCCATCGTCGAGGTGGCACCTCACGAGTGGTGGTACCTCCTCCAGAATTCGGACTGCCCGGTGGGGGCCTGGGATTGGATGGAGTACGCGACCATCCATGGCCCCTTCGCCTCGCTCGAGCGGGCCACCACCCACCTCCTGGACACCCAGGCCAACCCGGGTGGATGGTCGGAGCACCCCTACGTCGAGGGGCAAGCGCCCAATCCCACCATCCAGGCCCTGATCGAGGCCAAACGGCTCCATCTCGACTATCCGCGCTTCGCCGCCTCCGCGAGCGTCCTGCTCGACCGCACCGGCCAGGCCTACGCCTTCGTGGAGGACATCCACTCCCCCAGGCCAGGATCGTGGTGGCCGGCCCGGGCGATCGCCTACGGCCCCTTCCCGGCGACCGGCACGGAGGACTACACTCGGCTCCTGGCCGCCCTCCTCAAGCCCGACCGCCCTGGCGGATTCATGATCGACGACCGGGGCAGCCTGGAGCGAAGCCCCCAGGCCCTGGAGCTCGTCAAGACCGCCCGTCCGCTCCCGCCCCCGGCCCTGGAGGCGCTCGCCGAGGCCCGGCGGTCCCGGCCCCGCTACCCCCGCCGCGGCTTCGGGCTGCTCTAGGGGGGCAAGCGCCCGACGATCCTGCCACGGAGCGACAACAGAGCGAACGCGCCCTGTTCCGTGTCCCTCTCCTCGGCTACGATCGGGTCCGTGGGTGCCTTCCCCCTCTGTTGCTACGCCGCCTCTCCCTGCGGTTTCGCCGAGTCCACCCGGTTCTGGTACGACTACCAGCTGCTCCCCACCCTGCGCCGCTTCTATGGCGAGGTGATCGACCCCTTCCGCCAGGACCAGAGCCAGGACCCCGAACTGATCGCCGAGCGCAACTTCCGGGCCATCCGCGAGCGTGCCGACCTGGTGGTGGCGGTTCTGGACGGCTCGCCCCCCGACGAGGGGACGGTCATCGAGGTGATCTGGGCGGCGCTCTGGGGGGTGCCGGTGATCGCCTACCGGAGCGACTTCCGGACCTCGGGCGAGCTGGGCCTCCCCTACAACCTGATGGTCCGGGGCGCGGTGCGGATCTCGGGTGGGGTGGAGGTCACGACCTTCAAGGAGTTGGAGCGGGCCGCCCGGCTCTTCGCCCAGGGGGCCGGGCAGCGCCCGGGGTACGGACGTCTGGAGCGGATCGCCGCGCGCATCACCAGCCTGACCGAGGGGTTCGCCAACTGCTCGCGGGTGAGTGAGTTCTGGTGAGCGAGAGCGCTCAGGAGTGAGTCCGGCGGGAGACCTTGGGGTGGCCTTATGGCGAACACCTGTGCGATACTCTGCTGGTGCAGGTGCTCCAGGCATACCGATTCGCCCTGGACCCGACCCCAGCCCAGGAGCGAGCCCTCCGAGCCCACGTGGGG
>Ga0181535_10004544_pt1 | contig 15357 bp, 9 predicted proteins | sample PEATcosm2014_Bin_44_FD_119774 | JGI IMG/M metagenome (GOLD analysis project Ga0181535, IMG submission 119774) | Peatland microbial communities from MTU Mesocosm Facility, Houghton, MI, USA - PEATcosm2014_Bin17_30_metaG | ecosystem: Environmental > Terrestrial > Soil > Wetlands > Peat | place... | reverse complement strand
TGACAACATTGTTCTTCGCTGGCAAAGCGTTGCTCAAGGTCAAGCAGGGATCTTGGATAATCTTCCAACACCAGGCGACACTACAGCTTGTGCTTGGTTGCGTCAATAGGATAGCCAGATCGCAGTGATCTGCAACGAGCGAACAACGAAGCCAGCCGCCAAAAGACCAAGTCAGATTGTAAATGTTATTTTTTGACGGCTCCTTAGGCCCTGGAAATAACCAAGGCAGCTTGCCACCTTTATTTATTTCCACCGCCTTGGAGCATCATCACTTGATCGAAACCAGTTTGATGGTTGTATCCTGGTTCATGTGGTTGGTCATGTTTTGGGTTGCCCCCTTCATGACCATGCTCATAACCATGGTGACATTCTGGTTTATGGTGGTATCAACAATGATTCCAAGTTCCGGATCAAACCAGGAAGTGCCGGTTGAATCGCCGTCCAGGCTCGATAACGACACCGGGAAGGCGTTGGATTTTGCCTTCGGTTTGGATTTGAGAGTCCCTTGGAAATTCATACGGACGCAGTTCTGTTTCCCGTGCATTTCCCAACCCTGAAAAGTATAGGTGTAATTGATGTCAATGGAACCCACCGAGCCCATGGGAAATTTGATTTGCACGGGCCAGGTGTCGCCTTTCTGGACGGGCTTGGTGGGCAGGCACTGGTTCTGGCTCATCATCTGTTTGAAATATTCCTCACTGAACATGCTTTTGAACATGGAGCTGGTGGTGGCGTCCGTGCCGGAAGTCAGTCGATTGACCAAGTCATTGATCCCCTCCACTCGCACGACATTGTTGTTGACATCCATGGTGTAGCGGATTTTCGCGCCCACGATTTTTTTCAGGACGGCAGCGGTGGGGTTGGATACGTCGGCGGCGTCTGTTTTGGCCGAGTCATAGTCCATCATTGTTTTGCCGCCCGCTTCCATCTTCATATGCGCGCCCATGAATTCCATTTCCACTTCGTGCCCGCCGCCCGGAGGCGCCGGCAATACGATAAGACTGTATTCCTGGCCCATGGTCATATCTTGTTTCATCGGTTTCGCCTGGGTGGGAAGGGACATCTCCATGGCTGTTTTCATGTCCATCTGCTGAAGGATATGTTCGCCCACCGGCCACTTCAATTTGAGTTCCACCGGACCGGCGGGAGGGGTGGACGCGGAAGTCTCATCCAATTTCCCGGATTTATTGCAGCCAAGCCATGAGACGCTCAGCGCGAGCGCGCAAGCGATTAATGTGCGGTTTTTATTCATTGTGGATGCCATTCGTTGAAACATGAAGCAGAGCCTGCCCGTTTGGCCGTCAAAAAGACATGACAAAAACAGGTGAAAATGACCGGCGCGCCGGGCGCCCGGAATATCACGCCACTGCATTTCTTGATTCTTTTTTGCGCTTTTGCTTTACCGCGCGTCCGCCTTCGGGTTCTATGCTAAAGCAGTAAATGACAAGCATCACTCCAGACCCGGAACCAGCCCCCGACCAGGCTGGCGGTATTGCCGGGTTTTTTAGCAAGTTCACCGTGCTGAAAAGCGCCATGCGCGAGTTGTGGCTCTCTCTCGCGATCAAGCTTTTGGTGTACGCCGCTTACGGGTTGATGAATTCCACCATCGCCTTGTGGCTCATGTCGGATTTCGGCTACAGCGAAAAAAAAGCGCTCGCCCTGGTTGCCTTCTGGTCGCTTCTCATGACGATTTGCACTCTGCTGGTCGGTTCATTGACTGACGCCATCGGATTGCGCGCGACTTTTTTCCTGGGCGTTGGGTTCTGTATCGTTTCGCGCGCCGTCATGGCTTTTACCAGCGCCTCGTGGCTGGCGCTGGCCGGCGGGTTGGTTCCGCTGGCTATCGGGGAGGCGTTGACCAGTCCGGTGCTCATCGCCGCAATTCGCCAATACTCCACCACGAAACAGCGTTCCATCTCCTTCTCGATGATTTATTCCATGGCCAACGTCGGTTTTCTCATCGCCAGCCTCCTTTTCGACTTTGTGCGGAGGCATCTGGGCGAGCATGGACATCTCAATCTGCCCGGGGCGCGTTTATCAACCTACCAGACCCTCCTGCTCGTTTCCTGCCTGATTGAGTTCATGATCCTGCCCTTGATCTTCTTTCTGCGCGAAGGGGCCGAAGCCACGGATCAGGGCGTCCAGTTCAACCCGAAGCAATCGACCCATCGCCACCAGCCCCTCCTGACCGGGTTTGTGCTAACGATTCGGGACGCGGCCAGGGATACGATCCGCATTTTCGGCAGTCTGCTGAAAGAGGCCGGAATTTACCGGTTCCTGATCTTCCTCATGCTCATCGCGTTTTTGAAATTGATCTTCATGCAGATGTATTACGTCTATCCGGCGTTTGGCATACGCGTGCTGGGCGACGGCGCCCCCGTCGGAACGCTGTGGGCCATCAACAGCATTTGCGCCATCTTGCTCGTCCCCGTGGTCGGCGCGCTGACCCAAAAATATTCCGCCTACAAAATGGTGACAGTCGGGGCCGTGATTTCCGCCCTGTCGGTTTTTATCATGGCCCTGCCCAGCGCGTGGTTTGAACCGCTGGCCAATGGATTTTTTGGGCAGTGGCTGGGTCACAGTTGGTTGGGTTTGAAAGGCGGCGTTCATCCTTACTACGTCATGATCGCGATTTTTGTGGTTCTCCTTTCCGTGGGTGAGGCGTTCTATTCCCCCCGCGTTTACGAATACGCCGCCGCCATTGCGCCCAAGGGCCAGGAAGCCTCCTACGGCGCCCTTTCCTACATCCCTTTCCTGCTCTCCAAACTGCTCATTGGCACATTCTCCGGCCTGCTCCTGGCCCAATATTGTCCGGCGCAAGGTGAGCGGCACCCGGAAACGATGTGGCTGTTCCTGGCCCTGACGGCGGCCATTGCGCCCGTGGGGCTGCTGATGCTCAGCAAGGTGATCCGCCTGAAAGAAGCAGGCCGCGAGGAAGATTAACGGCGGCGGCAATTTCATTTTTGCCTCCCGGCGGATTCGGGTTTAGTGTGTCGCCACCTGATGAGATTTAAAGAAATGTTATGTTTCAGTTTCGTCGCCATCCTGGCCGGCGGTTGCCGCCCGACCTCCACTCCGCTTCCCATGCCGCCACAACCTGACACCCTGGCGGGATTCCAGCGGAAGGCGGCCCAGTTCAATTCCGTCATCCGCCTGCCGGAATTTGAAACCACCACCAACGCCCTCGATCTTTCGGTCAAATCCACCATCGGGTCCGCCAACGCCGCCCTGGACAAAATCGGACGGCTCCAGCCCTCCCAGGTTGATTTTACCAACACCCTGCGCGCCCTGGACGATGTCAACTATTCGATTGGCCTGACCGAAAACCGGGTCGAGATCATCAAGGAAACAAGCCAGGACGATGTGCTGCGCGACGCCGCCACCGAACAGATCAAGACCATGCAAGAATGGGCGGTGGGCCTGGATTACCGGGAGGATGTTTACCAGGCGATCAAGGCTTACGCGGACACCCGGCCCGCCCTTTCCGGCGAAGACGCCAAATTGCTCAAGGAAACGTTGCGCGATTACACCCGCGCCGGACTGAATCTGCCCCGCAAAGAACGGGACGAGGTGGAGGCGTTGCGCAAAAAACTTTCCGGCCTGACCACGGATTTCGAGACGCATGTGACCCAGGCAGAACATAAAATGACCTTCACCCGGGCGGAGTTGGACGGCGTTCCCGATGATTTTCTCGCGCAGAAAGACGTCAATAACGGCAACGGCACCTTTTCCATCATGGCCAACATCACATGGCATTACACGACAGTGATGGAGAACGCAAAAAACGAACAGACCCGGTTGCAGGTGCAAACGGCCCGGGACAACCTGGCCAGGGAAGCGAACGTTCCATTGCTCCAGCAGATTCTGGTCCTGCGCGACACCCTTGCCCACAGGCTCGGTTATAAAACATGGGCGGACTACGTCATCGAAATCAAGATGGCCAAAACGGCGGCGCGGGCGGAGGATTTCCTGCAAAAACTAAAAGCCGGCCTGCAACCGAAATTCGACGCGGAAATGGCCGAATTCCGCGCCCTAAAGGTCAAGGAAACCGGCGACGCCAACGCCCGGATTTATTTGTGGGACTGGCGCTATTACGCCAACCAGCTTAAGAAGGAGAAATACACCGTCGATGAGGAAGCCCTCAAAGTTTATTTCCCCTACCAGCAGGTGTTGGACGGGATGTTTCGCATCTACCAGCACATCTTCGGGCTGAAATTCCAGCGCCTCGACCCGCCTTATAAATGGGTGTCCGACTTGCAACTTTACGCCGTGTCCGATGCGGCGACCGGCGAACCGCTGGGATTGTTTTATCTCGATATGTTTCCGCGCGAGGGCAAGTACAACCACTTCGCCGAATTCGGCATCATTGAGGGAAAACTGCTGGCGGACGGCAAGTATCAACGTCCGACCGTGGCCTTGATTTGCAATTTTCCCTCGCCCCAACCGTCCAAGCCCTCCCTGCTCACCCATCAGGATGTGGAAACGATCTTCCATGAATTCGGCCACGCCATGCACGCGATTTTGACCCGGGCCAAATATTCCCGTTTCGCCGGCACGAGCGTCCCCGGCGATTTCGTGGAAGCGCCGTCACAAATGCTGGAGAACTGGGTGTGGGACAAAAAAGTGTTGGACAGCTTTGCGGCCGACTACCGCGATCCATCCAAAAAAATACCGGAACAGACCTTGAATCAGCTCAAGGCCTCCAAACTGGCCATCGAAGGAACGTTTTACCGGCGCCAGCTCAGCTTTGGTTTGACCGACCTCGCGCTGCATACGCGGATTCACGCGGGCAATGAGCAGGAAACCGTACCGTTATCCAACCAGATTGAGGCCGACACCTTTTTCCCGGAGCCGCCGGACACGGCTTTTGTGGCCTACTTCGGGCATCTCATGGGTTACGACGCCGGTTACTACGGCTACGCGTGGGCGGACGCGATTGCGGCGGACATGGCAACCGTTTTTGCCACGGCGCCCGACGGATTTTTTGACGTGCAGGCCGGGCATCGACTGCGCCGGGAGATTTACGAAGTGGGCGATTCGCGCGACGTCAATATCTCCATTGAAAAGTTTCTCGGCCGCGAACGGTCGATTGAGCCGTTCCTAAAGAAGATCGGCATCAATTCCGCCGCCGCCCAACCGGGTTCGCATTGAATGTTTCACGAAAAGTGTGTTGGACGCTGGTTTGCGCAACGCTGCTGCTTGGCGGCTGCGGCAAGCGCGAATCACTGGCCGAAATCGGCGCCCGCACCCAGGAACTTCGTCTGAACAACGAGAGCGAGCCTTCCAGCATCGACCCCGCCGTGGCCATCGGCACCATCGAACACAACGTGATGCTGGCCCTCCTGGAAGGATTGGTCACCGCCGATGCCCAAGACCTTTCCATCCAACCCGGCGCCGCTGAAAAATGGGACATCTCACCCGACGGTCTGATCTACACCTTTCATCTGCGCAAGAACGGCCGCTGGTCCAACGGCGAACCGGTGACGGCGCGGGACTTTCTGGAATCGTACCGCCGCATGTTGATGCCAACGATGGGATCGCAGTACTCCTACATGTTGTATCCGCTCAAAAATGCCGAGGCTTTCAATCTGGGCAAGATCACCGATTTTGACCGGGTGGGGGTGAAGGCTTTGGACGATGACACGCTGCAATTGACGCTGCATGATCCCACGCCTTGCCTGCTTGCCATGATGATCCACGACTCATGGTTCCCGGTCCCGGTCAGGGTTATCAGGAAATACGGCGCCATCGACGACCGCACCAATCCTTGGACACGGCCCGGCAACTTCGTGGGCAACGGGCCTTTTGTCCTGAAGGAATGGAGGATGAATTCCCATATTCTGGTCGAAAAAAGCCCGACCTATTGGAATATGAAACAGGTGCGCCTGAACAAAATCTATTTCGATCCGACGGAAAGCATCGACACCGCCGAACGGATGTTCCGCTCCAGGCAGCTTCACTCCGTTCCCTCCGCGCCCCCTTCCAAGGTCGCCTTTTACCGCAAATACAAACCGGACTTGATTAACGTCTATCCGTTGCTGGCCACTTATTTTTACAAAATCAATGTCACCCGCCCGCCGATGAATGACAAACGGGTGCGCCAGGCGCTGGCGATGGCGATTGACCGGCGCGCCATCACGGAAACAATCATGCGCGCCGGGGAGGAACCGGCCTTCTACCTAACCCCGCCCGGCACGGCGGGATATACGTGTCAAACAAAAGTCAAGGAAGACATCGCCGCCGCCCGCCAGCTTCTGGCCGAGGCGGGTTATCCCGGCGGCAAAAATTTCCCGACGGTGGAAGTGCTGTTCAACACCTTGCAATATCACAAAGCCATCGCCGAGGCGCTGCAGGAGATGTGGAAAAAAAACCTGAACATCAACGTCATCCTGCACAATGAGGAATGGAAGGTTTATTTAAGCTCAATGCACCATCTGGATTATTACATGGGCCGCGCCGGATGGAACGGCGATTACGTTGATCCCAGCACGTTCCTGGACATGTTTGTCACAGGCGGCGGCAACAATGAAACCGGATGGAGCAACGCCGGATATGACCGGTTAATCAAGGAAGCCTCGAACACCGGGAACCGGGCGGCGCGTTACGCAGCTTATCAAAAGGCGGAACGCATCCTGATGGATGAAATGCCAATCATCCCGTTGTACTTCTACACCCGGCCCCGGCTGCTGCAACCGCAGATGCGTGGTTGGCATCCCAACGTGCTTGATCAATACGATTTCAAATCCATTTATCTCGTGCCGGAGACTAACTGACCATGTTTCGCTTCATCGCACGCCGCTTTTTGGAGACGATCCCGGTCCTGTTCGTCATCGCCACCGCGACCTTTTTCATGATGCGGCTGGCGCCGGGCGGCCCGTTCGACTCCGAAAAGCAGGTCAGCCCGGAAGTGCGCGCGCGCATGGAGGCACATTACGGCCTGGACAAGCCCCTCTTCCAGCAATACCTCCTGCAAATGAACCATCTCCTCCACGGCAACCTCGGCCCTTCCTTCAAATATCCGGGACGGACTGTCAATGAAATTATAGCCGACGCCTTCCCCGTCTCCCTGGAGCTGGGCGGCGAGGCGCTGGCGGTGGCGTTGGTTCTGGGCCTGGGCGCGGGCATGATTGCCTCCTTGAAACAGAACAGCGCCTGGGATCATGGGCCGATGGGGCTGGCCATGATGGGATTGTGTGTGCCGACCTTTGTCATGGGGCCGCTCCTCATTTCCGCTTTTGCCCTGCACCTGAACTGGTTTAACGCCGCCGGGTGGTTTTTCCCGCGCGACCGCGTCCTGCCGGCGTTGACCCTCGGCGCGTTTTATGCCGCCTACATCGCGCGGCTGGCCCGCGGCGGATTTTTGGAGGTGTTGAACCAGGATTATATCCGCACCGCGCGGGCCAAAGGCGCCGGCGGGGGGCGGATTCTTTTCAAACACGCTTTCCGGGGGGGAATCCTGCCCGTGGTCTCGTTTCTTGGACCGGCCATCGCCGGTTTGTTGACTGGGTCGTTTGTGGTGGAAACGATTTTTGGCATTCCCGGCCTGGGCCGCTATTTTGTCACCGCCGCGTTTAATCGCGATTATTTCATGGTCATGGGTTCGGTGCTTTTCTACGCCTGTTTCGTCGTGGTCTTGAATCTTGCGGCGGACATCGTTCTGGTTTGGCTGAACCCCAAATTGCGTTTTGAATAATGACCAATCCGCCCCTCATCCCAAACATTGAACCCGCGGATTCCACGGGCGGCGTTTCATTCTGGCAGGACGCATGGCATCGGTTGTGGAAAAACAAGCTGGCGTTTTTTGGTCTCGTGGTCATCACGCTCCTGGCGGTGATGTCGGTCACGGCGGCTCTTTTCCCCAAAATCACGGGCTACAGCTACGAACAACAAAATCTGGCGCTCGGTCCGATGCCGCCCAGTCATGCCCACTGGCTTGGCACCGATCCGCTGGGCCGCGATTTGCTGGCGCGCCTTTTGTATGGCGGCGGCATCTCGTTGCTGGTCGGTTTATGCGCCACCGGGGTTTCCCTGATCATCGGGGTCATCTACGGCGCGGTGGCCGGATTCGCCGGCGGCAAAACAGACATGGTGATGATGCGCGTGGTGGATATTCTTTACGCCCTGCCCTTCGCCATCTTTGTCATCCTCCTCATGGTTTTCTTCGGGCAGAACATCCTGCTCTTGTTTGTGGCCATCGGCGCGGTGGAATGGCTGACCATGGCGCGGATCGTGCGCAGCCAGGTGATGTCGGTCAAACGGCAGGAATTCGTCGAGGCGGCCCACGCCTTGGGGTTGGGCGAAACCCGGATTGTTTTCCGGCACATCATCCCGAATCTTCTCGGACCAATCATTGTTTTTGCCACGTTGACCGTGCCGGAGGTGATCCTGCTCGAATCTTTCCTCAGCTTCCTCGGCCTGGGCGTGCAACCGCCGCACAGTTCGTGGGGCGTGCTGATCAAGGAAGGCGCGGAAGTGATGGAGGAATATCCGTGGCTGTTGATTTACCCGGGCGCGATCATGGCTCTGACCCTGTTCTCGCTTAACTTCCTCGGCGACGGCCTGCGCGACGCGTTGGATGTCCGGGGATCGAAGGATTGAAATATCATGCCCTTGCTCAATGTTGAAAATCTTTGCACCGCGTTCCACACCCGCAACGGCGTGGTGCGGGCGGTGCAGGACGTCTCATTCCAATTGGAACGCGGCGAGACTCTGGGCATTGTGGGCGAATCCGGTTCGGGCAAATCCGTGACCTGCTACTCCATCATGGGACTGGTGCCGCAACCGCCGGGCCGTATCGAACACGGACGGGCCATGTTTGACCAGGTGGATTTGCTCTCCTGCCCGCCGTCGCGGCTCAACCACATTCGGGGCCGCCGCATTTCCATGATTTTTCAGGACGCCATGACTTCGCTCAATCCGTTTCTGCGCATCGGCAGCCAGTTGATCGAACCGTTGATGATCCATGAAAAGATCAGCCGCGCCGCCGCCATGGAACGCGCCCTGGCCATGCTGGACGAAGCCGGGATTTCCGAGGGCAAACAGCGCCTGAAAATGTTTCCGCACGAATTTTCCGGCGGCATGCGGCAACGGGTCATGATCGCCATGGCCCTCATCACCAAGCCCGACATCCTCATCGCCGACGAACCCACCACGGCATTGGATGTGACGGTGCAGGCGCAGATTTTGGAACTGATCGCCAAAATGCAAAAGGAACTGGGCATGGCCGTGATTTTAATCAGTCACGACCTCGGCATCGTGTCCGGTTTTTGCGACCGGGTGATGGTCATGTATGCCGGGCGCGTCATGGAAACAGCGCGGACGGACGATTTGTTTTACGACACGAAACATCCTTACACGCGCGGCCTGCGCAAATCCATTCCCGCCCTGCAAATGAAAGGCGCGGAACTGCACACCATTCCCGGCCAGCCGCCCGACCCGCACCATCTCCCGCCCGGTTGTCCCTTTGCGCCGCGTTGCGAACACGCCGTGGAATATTGCGCGAGGGAGGAAATCGGGTTGCGCGAAGTCGCGCCGGGCCATGGCACCGCCTGTTTGCGCGTGCAAAAGGAAAACCTGGCCGTATGAACACCGCCGAAAATTTCCTGGAGGTGAAAAACCTCAAAACCTGGTTCCCGGTGCGGAAAGGGTTTCTGTTCAGCCGCCACCTGGGCGACGTGAAGGCGGTGGACGGCGTTTCGCTCTCCTTGCGCAAAGGGGAAATTGTCGGACTGGTGGGGGAATCCGGCTGCGGCAAATCAACCTTTGGACGGACCATCCTGCAATTGGTCCGCCCGAATGAAGGCACGGTGACCCTGGACGGGCGGCTGTTGACCGAATTGCGCGGGGCGGCGCTGCGCCGGGCGCGCTCGGATTTCCAAATGGTTTTCCAGGACCCTTACGCATCGTTGAATCCGCGCATGACCGTGTTCGACGCCCTGGCCGAAGCCATGCAAGCCCACCGCCCCGTCCCCCGCCGGGAATTGCCGGGGCGAATCGCGGCGCTTTTGCAAAAGGTGGGGTTGCCGCCGCAGGCGCAACGCCGCTATCCGCACGAATTCTCCGGCGGCCAGCGCCAGCGCATCGCCATCGCCCGCGCCCTGGCGGTCGAACCGAAATTGCTGGTGGCCGACGAACCGGTGTCGGCCCTCGACGTTTCGATTCAGGCGCAAATCATCAACCTCCTCGCCCGGCTTTCGCGCGAAATGGGATTGACGCTCCTCTTCATTTCCCACGACCTTTCTGTTGTCAGACATATCGCGGACCGGATCGCCGTGATGTATCTGGGCCGCCTGGTGGAAATCGGCCCGGCGGAAAACGTGATTGCGAATCCTCTCCATCCCTACACCAAGGCCCTCATCAGCGCGATTCCCATCCCCGACCCTCGGCGCGAGGCGGGGCGCGTGCGGGTGCTTCTGCCCGGCGATCCGCCGTCGCCGTTGCATCCTCCCGGCGGCTGTCCCTTTCATCCGCGCTGCCTGCACGCCGTCGCCCGTTGCGCCCAGGTTGTTCCGCATCTGGAGGCGTTCGGCAAATCCGGCGGCGAAGTCTCCTGCATCCGGGCGGCGGAAATCAATCCGCCGCAACCGGGCTGAATTATTTCGACCGAATTGGGGCGGTTTTTCACGTTGAGCCGCGCGGGGCGGCGGGGTAAGGTGGCGGGCGTGAAAGTATTTGTAACAGGCGGAGCAGGATATATCGGGTCGGTCTGCGTGGAGGAATTACTCCAAGCCGGACACGACGTCACCGTTTATGACAACCTCACGGAAGGCCACCGGTCGGCCGTGGATCCCCGCGCCCGGTTCATTCTGGCGCAGGCCGGAGCGAACGATAATCTCGTCCAATCGGTGCGGGACGCCAAACCCGATGCGGTCGTCCATTTTGCGGCCCACGCGCTGGTGGGCGAGTCGATGACCAACCCCTCGAAATATTTCCGGAACAACGTCAGCCGCGGCATTGAATTGCTCGACGCCGTCGTGGCGGCAGGCGTCAAGAAGTTTGTCTTCAGCTCGACCTGCGCGACCTATGGGCCGCCGGACCGCGTGCCTATGACGGAAGATTTGCCCCAACGCCCGATCAATCCCTACGGCGAATCAAAACTGATGTTCGAGAAAGTTCTGAAGTGGTATCACCAGATATACGGGCTGGAGTTTGTGGCTTTCCGTTATTTCAACGCCGCCGGAGCGGGCCGGAAATTCGGCGAGCATCACAAAATCGAATCCCACTTGATTCCGAATGTGTTGCAAGTGCCGCTGGGACGGCGGTCGGCCTGCGAGATTTACGGGACGGATTATCCGACGCCCGACGGCACATGCGTCCGCGATTACATTCATATTGTTGACCTGGCCCAGGCTCACATGCTGGCCCTGCCGGCCGGCAAGCAGGGCTTTTACAATCTCGGCAACGGCGACGGCTATTCCGTGCGGCAGGTGATCAAGACCTGCGAAAAAGTCACGGGCCACGCCATTCCCACCGTGGAAAAACCGCGCCGGCCGGGCGACCCGCCCAAGCTGGTGGCGGACGCGGCCAAGGCGATGCGCGAATTGGGATGGAAACCGAAGTATCCCGGTTTGGAACAAATCGTCGCGGACGCCTGGCGCTGGCATCAGGCCCACCCGGACGGCTACGCCGATTAGTCGGCGGCGGCCATCAGGGCTTGGGCGGAAAGGCGGCTTTGAATTCCGGGGAGGCGCGCAAGCCGGCAAAGATTGCGTCTTTGTAAAGTCGCTGGCGCAGATCTACCATGGCCGGGTTTTGTTTGATCTCCGCCTCATTCAGCTTCAGAGCCTTCTGGAGCGAGGCCACGGCATCCGCCATCGCGCCCCGATGGGATTGAATGACGGCTAGGTTGTACCAAGGCTCGGAAGACATGGGAAGAAGTTCAGTCAGCCGCTTGATCGCCGCCTCGCTCTCCGTGATCCGGCCGAGAGTCAAATACATATTCGCCACCTCCATCATGGTTCCCGGATCAACCACCGGATAATGCAGGAGTTCGCCCAGCATTTTCAGGGTGTCATTGGTTTGCCCGGCTTTCATGGCGCGCTGGGCGTTGCCCAGGACCTGCCGGACCTGGTCGCCGGCGGAGGTGTTTTTGCTTTGTTCCAGCCGCGTGATCCAGTCGTTGATCTGGTCATTATACGGATCAAGCGTGTGGCAGGTTTTTAAGATGGAAAGCGCGTCGTCCACCCGGCCCGAGTTGAGCAGAAGATCCATCAAATGGAAAACCGCCTCCGGGCTGTAGGGGCAATAGGCGAACGCCTGTTTCAAGGCAAATTCCGCCTCCTTGGAGACGCGGGCGTTTTCGGCCGGACTGTGGGAATTGTGCATGCGCCACTGATAGATGCTGGCGCCAATGGAACTGCGCAGTTTGGAAAAGGCCTTTTGCGCGTCATCGTCGCGCACAAAATTCCGGTCGCCGCTGAAGCCGGCAAAGGAATGGCGCAGATAAGTGTTTTCCGCCCAGGCGCAGATATCCTTGATGCTGGTGTCGTAGGTGATCCAATCGCCAATGGCGCGCCGGGAAAAACGGCTCCAAAAAACGTGATCCTTGTCAATAATATCCTGGGTGATCTCCGGCAGCGGCTGGCGATTGATCTTCATGATGACGCCGAAGGGGGTGAGGTAAGGATACATCCAGTCGAGCGGATAACTTTCCTCGACGAAGAATTCGTGGCCGGGATTTTTGTCGAAAATCACCTTGGTCAGCAACCCGTTGATGCTCATGACCGAAATCTGCCCGGAAACCTGCACATGCCCGGCGCTGTCCGCTTGCACGCCCTCCCCTGGCTTGTACTGGGGGGGGGCGTTGGGAAATTCGCGATCATGGGCCTGACGCCGCTGGGCGTCGGCTATGTATTCGTTGAAACATTCCGCCGAATCATCGGGGCTGGGAGTGGCAATTTCCGTGTCGGGATAAACACCCCCCAGGCTTTTGGCGATGTCGCCGGGATAAGCTTCTTCCAACATGCGGCGGTTGAGGCGGATCAGGGTCGCAGGAATATTGTTTTGCGCCTCGGCTTCGACGATGAGCCGCGGCAGCGCGATGTTCTTAAAACGGTCGGCGTCGTAGATGGAGCCGGCGGCGAGAAGAGTGTTGAAATCCGCGGCCAGGCCGTTGCGCAACGCGGTTTCGTCGCCGGAACGGTCCACCAGACCCTGCGTTTCCCGGCTGAGCTTGCCGTAAAGGAATTGGGCCAGCCCATCCTGGCGGGCGCGCAAGGCGGCGGCCAGATGTTTGACATTGGTGAAATGATCCGGCTTGAACCACGATGAGCCGGCGCGGCGACGAAACTCAACTTTGGCGCCGAGCGATTCAAAGATGTTGTCCAGCCACATCAAACCGCGGGTGGAACCGTGAAAGAAGGCGGAGGTGACCGGCGAACCGGAAAGAAAATTCTGGAAAAAGGGCGGATCAATCTGTGTGCTGCGGTTGAACTGGGCGCGGATGTAATCAAGGTAGGTGTTATCCGCCAGCGCGTTTTGGGTGATGATGTAAACATCACGGCGATCAAAGTTCTGATCCTGCTTGGGCTGGCAGTGGTGCGGGATGAAACTTTCCGAAAAGATCATGTAGGTCGGGCAAAAACGGCCCGGATCCGTCCCGCCAAAGAGAACGGCATCCCGCGTCATTTCGGGATAGACCATCAGGCTGTTCGTCCCCTTGGCCGCCTGTTCGCGTTGCTTGGCGTCGTAGGCCAGCCGTCCGTCCGCCGCGACAAATGGCGGCGTGAACATGTCGTGGCCGAACCAGTAGCCAAACCAGTGGTTGTCCTGCTGGCTGTGAAACCAATGGGTCATCCCCGAATAAACGGGCATCGATGCGAACAAGGCCAGCGTGATCAGCAAAGGCGCCCGTTGCCGATAGACGGCCAGCGCCGCGATAAAAATAATGACGGTCGCGACCAGAATCAGGTTGGCAAAGATCGGCAGTCCGTATTGATCCTTGGCAAAGGCCTGGCCGATCCAGTGCGGCAACTCGCCCCAGCTCACCGAGCCGTCAAGCCCGAAGAAGTTTTTCGCGGTGGCATCCTTCAAACTATACAAGGCCAAAGGCAGGGCAACGGCAATCGCGCCCGCCAGCCCCCAGCGGCGGAAGCTCTGGTAATGCGTCGCCATGTAGGCGGCTGTCAAAGCCAGTCCGTAACCGATCATGATGGCGATCAACGAATGGGAGGCGATAAAGAACACCTTGACCAGATCGGCCATCTGCCGGTCGGGCGTGGGGTTGAGCGTGATGGTAAGGATTACGCCCAGGAACGGATACAGCCCGGCCACGAGCACAATCCAGGCGCGCTCGCGTTTCTGCATCTTGAATATGAAGGCCAAGGGCAGCAGGGCGATGAACATATAGACCCAACTGAACGCATCCGCCACGCCAAGCACGAGCATCTTCAATTCAAGGAGGAAATGGCCAAAGTCGCTGAAAATATTGGTGGGACTGATCTTGTCATACTGTCCGCGGGTCAAGGCGTGCCAGAACCCTTCCACCGTGCGCGGATACCCCCATTCCATGGGCGGGTTGGTCATGCCGGACAAGGCTTCATAAAAATAAAACGACGCGCCCACCGACCACAACACCCCCATGGTGATGGTGGTTTTCCACTCCGTCAGCAGGCTCACCGTCGAGACGGTCAGACAGATGCAGGCCACCAGGGAACAAATGCCGATGGTGTTGAATATGGCCAGAATCATCGGACTGGCGCCTTCCAGTTGGGGCAGATGATGCGCGCTCATGGCAATGCTCGCTCCAATCCAGACAATGCTGTTCACAAAAAACAAATCGCGCCCCAAACGCGGACGGCACATCGCGATGCCAATTTCAATTCCCATGGCGGCGAGGGTCAGGGTCTGGTGAATGGTGGCGCAAATGCCGAAGCAAACCATGGCCCAGTAAAGATAACGGCGCTGCTCCGGCGCATAAATCCACCGCAGCATGAAAACCAGCACGAACATCAACCACGGCACGCCAAAGAGCGAGATGCGGTTGATCACCACCGATTCCTTCCACATCGAACTGCCAAATCCCATCAACAATCCCGCCGTGATTCCCGACACTATGCAAATGGCCCCCTCCCACTTGCCGGTCATCCCTTTGAGTTCCTCTATGCCTTCCATCAACATGCTGCTCCCGCGCGACACCATGAAAGCCAGCACGCCGCAGCCGATGGCGGAAGTGGTCGCCTCGGCCAATTCTACCCGCCACGCAACATTGCCGAACGGCACCAGCACAGTCCAAAGCCAGGTGTAAATCGTCCAGAAGGGATACCCCGGCGGATGCGGTATGCCCGCCCAAAAGGAGGCGGTGGTCAATTCGCCGGAATCCTCCAAAGTCACCTGCGGCGCCAAGGTGAAGTAATAAAC
>Ga0181535_10004543_pt1 | contig 15362 bp, 9 predicted proteins | sample PEATcosm2014_Bin_44_FD_119774 | JGI IMG/M metagenome (GOLD analysis project Ga0181535, IMG submission 119774) | Peatland microbial communities from MTU Mesocosm Facility, Houghton, MI, USA - PEATcosm2014_Bin17_30_metaG | ecosystem: Environmental > Terrestrial > Soil > Wetlands > Peat | place... | reverse complement strand
TCGCGGCGACGCTGGCGCACCGCGTAAGTGATGACGCCGTAGAGCCCGACCACGCTCAGGATGAGAGCTGCCCCGGCAAAGCCTGCGATGAGGTAGGCCGAGAAGCGATGGAGGAGCGCGGCCTGCGTGCCGTTGATCGCCGCGTCCATGGTCGTCTCATTGCTGACGGCAATGCCGCCGTCGATCCGATGCAAGGCATCTGCTACCGAGGAGAGGATCGCACCTGGATCCTGGTGTGTGCGGACGACAAGAGAGAACCCGTGCTCGCCGATTTGCCGGAGAGGAAAGTACTCGGCAGGCGAGGTGGGCACATCCAGGGCTCCTTCGTGGACGTCTTGAATTTCGCCCACCACTTCCCAGACCGAAAAACAGTTCTGCGCACGGAATAGCTTGCTTCGGGGCGACTGTCGAGTGGTCGCTCAACTCGTATTGCGGGTGCCAAGTGCTCATCTCCCGGTCACGCGCGTTAAGATCATGCGAGCCAGGTTCACACTGTCCGCAACTGTCGCGTGAATTCGCGGCGACGGCGAACTGATGTCGTCCCTCGCTAGCCGGACGGCCGCAATGATCGCCGCCGCGATAATGACGGTACTGGCGAATCGATCTTGATTCTTGCGCTCCTGCTCTTCGCGGGCAATCGCCCGCCTCATCTCTCCCATTTCTCACACCCGATCCTGTGAAGTCTCGCGACAAAGTTCATGCGACAGCCGTCCCTGAAATATGTCGGTGGACAGGTACCTTCGTCGCTGGCCGCAGAGTGGGCATTCGGCGAGGATCCATGAGTCCGGTATCGTTTCGACCGGCGCTGGTATGTTCTGGCGACACTCCTTGCAGGCGATGACGAACGGAAAACAGCCCGATGTCGGGGCGTGGAACATGGGATCAGTATAGGCGAACAAAAGACGAATGATTTCAACAGCCCGATTCCCTAACGTCCGCCCTCGGTATCCGAGTATTCCGGCTTTAACGGCACTCTGTTCGCCATGGCGCTCGCCGACGAGCTTGAGATCAACGCGGACCCTTGGCCCGCAATTGAGAAGATCTTTAACGGGGAGCGAAAGCCTCCCGCAGCCGCTCCTTCCATCACCGCCATGTTTCGCAAGCGTTGGGGGCGGATCACGGCCGATGGCGAGAGAATGGACTGCCTCAAGCTACTCGCGCGTCTCGAATTGACCGCAGACCAGGCCGCCCGCGCACTAGAGATCGACTCAAGCAAGGTTCTCAGCAATCCCTATGTGCTGTTCGAGATTGACCGCACCGCATTCGATCCCATGTCGTTTGGCATGATCGACCGGGGACTGTGTCCGGGCAAGGAAGTTGCAGCCGCGCATCCTTTGCCCGCCAAATGCAACGAGAAGCTGGGCGAGTATGACAACGAGTTCCGGCTGCGCGCGGCCTGTGTGGAGATCCTTGAAAACAGCGCACAGGACGGCCACACATTCTTGCCCATCGACAAGGTCAACGAAGCGGCGCCTGATTTATCGGTAGTCCACGAAATCCCGCTCGACAAAGATACCGTCGACATTTGCCGGGATGACTTTGCACCGGTAGTGACGGTCACCGGTAGAAGCGACGGGATCACCGTTCAGCTGGACCGCTACGTGGCTATCGGCGGCATGCTGAGGAAGGGGGTAACAGACCGTTTAAAAAACGTGCCGAAGCCCGTGCCGGTTAACTGGCGCGCGCTCGTCGACAAGAACTTCGCTCCGCTGGCGAAAGACGATGCGGATGAAGACCGCGCGCGCGCGGAAAAGGCGGCAGCGCTCAAATCGCTCGCCACCAATCGCATCAGCGTGCTGATCGGGCCGGCGGGAACCGGCAAAACCACGGTCATACAGCTCTTGCTCTCGCGCAGCGACATTCTCGGCGCGCGCGTGCTTCTCTTGGCGCCAACCGGCAAAGCGCGCGTTCGTCTTGCGCAGCAGACCGGGCAGCAGGGAAATGTGCAGACCGTCGCCCAATTCCTCCTTGGCACGCGCTTCGATGCCGACACCGGGCGTTATTACACGAATCCGGGGGCGCCGAAGGCCGAGGTGACAAGCTGTATTGTGGACGAGTCGTCGATGCTCACCGAGGACATGCTCGCGGCAATTGTCGATGCGATCCCGGCGAACTGCCGACTGATTCTGGTGGGTGACCCTTACCAGCTTCCGCCGATCGGCGCGGGCTGCCCGTTCGTAGACATTATCGAGCACCTGAAAGGTGCGCACGCGGGCAACGGCGTTGCCGAGCTGAGAACCGCACGACGGCAGGATGAGATCGCGCAAGGCATGGGCAAGAAAGCTACGCCTGTCCTGGCGCGCTCCGATGTTCAACTCGGTGCTGTCTTTTCCGGGCGCGAACTGCCGCCCGGAGAAGACGAGATCGTTGTCAGTGCGATCGCGGGAAAGGATGACGAGACCATTCGCTATCGCCGATGGGAAAAAGTAGCTGAGCTTCCCGATGCCATAGAAGCGGCGCTTGCCGAGGAGTTCGGGTGCAACAAAGAGAACCTTGTCGCCGAGCTGGAGATTTCGCTCGGGGCTACGCGCAATGATAAGGGCTATCTCAATTTCGAGCGTGAGTGCTCCGAAGCAAGCGCCAACTGGCAGATCCTGAACGTCAACCGTAATGGCCCCGGCGGCTCGATTTATCTGAACCGGCGCATCAAGGACCGCTTGCGCGCCGACCGGCTGCGGACTGCGATTGAATCGAACAAGGTTCCCCACTACCGCGACTGGATGAGATTCATCAAGCCACGGGGCGCCGAGCAGATTGTTTATGGCGACAAGGTCATTTGTGTCCGCAATCACAAACGGGTGCCATACAACTACGACACCAAAGAAACAGGGGAGGAGGAATTCCTCGCGAATGGCGAAATCGGCATGGTCATCGGCCAGAAGCTTTGGGGTAAAGCCAGTCCCTCATTCACGCATATCGAATTTGCGGGCCGCGGGGACCGGAATTTTTCGTTCACGCGGTCGGCGTTCTCCGATGACGGCAAACCCTATCTGGAACTGGCCTACGCCATCACCGTGCATAAGGCGCAGGGCAGCGAATTCGACGTTGTCATGCTAATCCTTCCTTCTTATAGCCGGCTCGTATCGCGCGAGATGTTGTACACGGCTCTGACGCGCCAGAAGCGACGCATCTGGATACTTCATCAGGGGCCGTTCGAGAAATTCCTGTCGCTGCGACAGTACGTGTTTTCCGATATAGCCGGACGCTATACGAACCTCCTCCACGTGCCAAACCTCCAGGCGCCGCGGCTCGTCGCTGATGTGCCGCTCGGCCTCAAGGGATCTCAAAGGGGATTTCTCGAAGAGCGCCTGATTCACCGGACCTTTCGCGGAGAAATGGTCAGTTCTAAGAACGAAATGGTTATCGCGAACATCCTCTACGACCTGGAAAAGCGGGGCTTCCTGAAGTACCGGATCGAACCGCAGCTTCCATTCGATGACGGTCGCGGACGCTGGGCGGACTTTCTCATCGAAGCAAACGGGAAGAGCTGGTACTGGGAGCATTGCGGCCTCATGGATGACGACTCATACCGCAAGCGCTGGGCGCGGAAGCTGAGGCTCTATGCCGCCAATGGCTACACATCTTACTCCGACAAGAACCCGGAAGGACGGCTCATCGTCACCGAAGACGGCCCGGAAAAAGGTCTCGACTCACCAGCTCTGGCCGAGTTGGCGCGTAAGCTCTTTGCGCCGTAACCTTGCTCAGAAACGCGGGGTCAGCAATGGCAGGTGGCCACGATCTCGGGAGGTAGATTATTCGATTATTCAGTTGAGGGTACCCTAGGTCCTCGCGCTTGGGAACCGGGGATGACGGATGACATGAGTCTCGCACGTGATGATCGAAACAATTTCACTCCCCTTAAGTCGGATGCGCTCAATTTTCTGGGAGCAGGGTTCGGCCGCGGATTCCTGAAGCAGCGTCCGTTTATCGGCACTAATCCACGGATCACCGCCTAACCCGGTTCGATGAGCGCTTTGCCCTGTTCTCGTCAGTTGAGAAGGACTCCTCTAGCCAAGTGGGATTTGAATCGCCAAGCCGTAAAGTAAATGGAGCCAACTTTTCATTACTGACCAATGGTTCTGGGAACATCCAGTCTGTCCCCGGGTTTTCTGTGGCGATACTGCCGATGAAAGGGAATACCGTTCCCGGGGCGCGGCCCGAATATTCCGGAGAAAAATTCAGGCGCTAAACTGTCTCATGGCCAAACGAGAGCTTACGATCCCTCTCCCGGATGGTTCTCCGGTTGCTCTTTGCCATCGAGCCCGAGAACGATTTCGGCGGCGCGGCGAACCGTATGGTCCAGCAGGCCCTCATAAACGTGACCAATCTGTTCGATGTCGAGCGCTCGAAAGCTCAGACGACGGTTCTCCCGGCCGCCCCCGGGAACCTTCATTTCGAGGAATTGAAGAGCCTGAAGCAGGTGGAGAACGGTGCGGTTGTGAATTGGAAACGGCTCAGCGCCAGTTGTCTGCCAGTGAGTATCCAGCTTCCGGCCCTCAAGGAACGGGAACCGATCGGGGTCGAAGAGCTCGCCCCCGTAAGCCGGCAATGCAGCAAGATCATGATTGATTCCGCCGTGAACTGCACGGAAGGTAGCCAGCAGGCGCGGAAAAGCGTCATAGCGGCGCTCCAGGACTTCCTCGCCGAGCCGATCAGCGGCCTCGCGAAGTTGGTCGTGAAGGGTCGAAACAGCGTAATTGTCGTGATAAATCAGGTTAGAAACAGGGAGTAAGTCCCGCTCTTCGGCAAAGAAGAGAAAAACCAGGCGCATCATGAGGGTGAGAGCTGCCTCGTATACGAGTTCCTCGGGCACACCGCGGAGGAGGTTTCCATTGTTTTCACGATCCGCGCGATCAAGTGCCGCTACGAACATTTCGACAGCGCGACGCACCTGGCGGCCCAGGGTGGTTGAGACTTCCTGCTGGTTTTCGAGGCTGCGACGGTAGAGTGCACCGAGCGTCTGTTCGGGCGGACGGTTGAAAAGGGCGCTGGCGGACAGAAAATCACGGAAGGCGCGAAGAGTCAGGCGCTCTTCAAACCAGAGCTCAGCGCGAAAATCGGCAAATCCAGTAGGCTGGCCGGGCTCGGCGTAAACCAAAGTAAAACGCTCGCCGTTGGTGACCAATCCTAGGGGTATCCGTGTGGCATGTAACAGTTCAGCCATGCGGGCAGCGCAGGAAGCGTTCCAAGTCGTGGAAGCCGGCCGTCTATCCGGCTGTTGAGACGGCGGGACGACCGTAATCAGTAGCCGCGGACTGCCACCCTCAAAGAGAACCAAGTCCGGGCGAAGGGTTTCATGGTGCTGAGCAACGAAGTAGGAAAGGTTCTGAGGAATAGCATTATGTTCGGCGATGTAATCAGCCGGCCACTCTAGCAGGACCGTGAATACTGCGCGAATCCATTCTCGCTCTGCCGGACCGACCACCCCGGGCGATTGCTTTCGGGCTTCGCGCCATTCCTCATATAGCTCGCGAAGCTCCCGCGTAAGGTCGGACGAGTCTTTTAAAAGGCCCTGCGGAAAGACTTCCTTAAATACCGGAAAGCTGATAAACGGGCCTGAGACCTCAATCAGTTTCAGCAGCTCAGCATATTCAGACGCTGCAGACATTATGAGAGTCCCTCCGGAACTAGGAACGTCACTGCTACCGGAAACAGGCGCGGCTGCGGGTCAGTGTAGCGTCTGTGAATTGCTTCAACTTCACGATCAAGTTCGGCTGGCAGTTCAGCCAAGCGGGCAGCAAGGAATTCCCGATTCCGCTGTTCCTGATCACGCTCGGCTTCGCTGAAAAGGGAGAGCTGGGGATCAGGTGCGCGCTGAATTTCCTTGCGAATCGCCGTTTCGAGCTCGTGCAAAGTGGTGGTGATCTTCCCTGTCTCGTCTGCAGACCGATCGGTGAGTTGTTTGCGAATGGAATCGGTCCTGTCTCGACCGCGGGCGTCCAGCGCGCTAAGCAAGGAACGGCTGAGCTGTGGCCAAAGCTCTGCCAGCCGACGACGAATTGACTCCGGCGGTTCGAGATTGGTTGCGGCATTCAGCACTTCGGCGGTTTGAGTGACGTTCCACCGTTCGAGCCGCCCCTCCTGGATGATGCCGCCAGCGGTGATCAGTTCCTCATGAAGGCGGTGGCTATCATTCGAAACCACGGTGAGACGCGCATGGGCGAGAACCGCGGGAGCGCGCAAAATTGTGCGGGGAACAATGCGTGCCGTCACCCGGTTGATCTTTTGGCGATCAGCCGGCGCCCAAACCTCCGCTCGCAATAGACGGAGGCAACGCTGCACCAATCGATGATTCAGGTGAGCCAACACAACGTCATCCCGACCAGTCGCAACTTCTGGATCGAAAGTAATCGGCCGCTGCTTGCCCGTGTGCGGGTGAATCAGGCCGGCTAGACACGGCTGCCACGAAGGGTCGGCGAACCGAGGCACGTCGAAGACCTGACCAACGCCGTCCAGAGTAGCGGGAATGAGCGCAGGCTGGCGCGCGAGATCGAGTGCGATGTGCACCACGGCCTCAATATTGGTTGGGGTGAGGTGGAGATCCCGGCGAGTTTCCTCAAGCTGGTCGGCGTGGCGCCGAGAAATCTCACGGATATTCTGCTCGAAGCGCAGCAAACGCTTGACGGGTTCATTGTCGCGCTCCGCCTGGGCTGTATCGAGACGGCGACGCTTGCCCAGCATGGCCTCCTCAACCTGCTCGGCGATTACCGGCCCAACCCTGCCCAGATCCTCTCGAATCTGCTGAACCTTCTTGGCCGCGCGATACAGGAACTCCAGATCCGCAGCAAGCGACGTGCCTGAACCTTCTGCGTCTTGGGCCTCTTCGCGGAAACTGGCGGCGACGAAATGATAGACGTTCACCTCGCGAGCATGTTGACCGTGACGATCAATACGTCCGTTGCGCTGTTCCAAACGGTTGGGATTCCAGGGAATCTCGTAATGAATCAGGCGGTGGCAAAACCGTTGAAGATCGATGCCTTCGCTGGCAGCGTCTGTGGCGAGCAAAATGCGGACAGATGAGTCTTCGGGATCGTATTGAAAGGCGGCCTTCACCTTCTCTCGCTCGTCCGGATCCTGGGCGCCGTAAAGCAGTTCTAGTCGGCCACCTTCCTTAAAACCTCGCGTAGCAAGATGGTCATGGAGCCATTTCTGCGTGTCGCGGTACTCAGTGAAGATGATGACGCGCTCCTGGTTCCAATGGCCATCAGGACGGACCACGGATTCGAGCCACTTGAAGAGCTGGTTTGCTTTGCTGTCGAGTTGAGCCGCTGCTCGCTCAGCCCAGACGGCGAGATCGTTCAAGATCTCGGCTTCCTGTGCGCCAGATGGACGAAAGGCCCGTGCCGCTGCTTCCAGAGCTTCAAATTCCGCCTCCTGCTGCTCGGCATCGTCGGCGTAGTCATCTTCTGCCTGTTCAAAGATGCGAGCGAGGACTCCGGTAGAGTGGGTCAGCACTTCGTAGCGCGCAGATTTTCGCAATGAAGCGCGGTGACGATTAAGTGTATTGAGAAATGCCTGCGGAGAGGAGAATAGTCGCTTTTTCAGTAGCTTCAGAACGAATTCGGTCGCAAACCGCTCCTGGTTATCACGATAGCCGCCAGCGCGTAAATGGACGTATTCAGTTAGCAGCTCATGGATGCTCCGCTCTTCAACCGTATAGTCAACAGGGATGTACTTTAGTATCCGTCGCGGAAACTTGTCAGAGCCATCCCAATTCTTGATCTCGCTCTTCAGGCGCCTCACCATCACCGTTCGGAGTTGAGCTGGATCAGGCTCAACACTTCTGGCAAAACGCTGGTCATCCAGCAACTCGAGCAATGCCGAGAAACTCTCCTTGTATCCGTTGTGCGGCGTAGCCGTCAGGAATAGCTTGTGCTCGAAGTGCTTGCCAATCTCGCGTAAGGCTTGTGTACGCTGCGAGTCGAGGGCGAAATGACCACTACCGCTGGGCGCTGCATTGTGGGCTTCGTCTACGATGAGGACGTCGAAGTCGCGAAGCCCTGGTCTGGGGTTATCGTGTGCCACCGCTTCCCGGAACATTCGCAGTGGATATTCGCGTTTGACATAGTCCATAGAGGTGACAAGCCGCGGGAAATGAGTCCACGGGTTGGCATAAAGCCCACGCTCGCGACGAAGCTGTTTAATCAACGCAGTGTCGACTACGGCAAAATCCAACCCGAACTTCTCAAGCATCTCATCGCGCCACTTAATTTGGAGCGAGGATGGGCACACGATCAGTACTCGATTAGCGCGGTGGCGTAGCAAGAGTTCCAGAATGACCATCCCAGACTCAATCGTCTTTCCGAGCCCAACATCGTCCGCTATCAGCAGGTTCACTCTCGGCATCTGGATCGCGCGGACGACTGGGTCAAGCTGATAACTCTCAATTTCGATACCACTGCGAAATGGAGACTGGAGTTGGCGTGTGTCCGCGATCGAGGCTGCGCCCCATCTCACTGCATCGAGAAAAGCCTGCAAATGAGCAGGATCATCAAAACCGCGGGGATTCGGCAGTTCCAACTTCTCGAAGGCTTCTGCTCCGGGCTCCAGTTCCCATACGACCTGCACTTCCTCGCCGAGTGCATCATCCTCAATGGAAGCAAGGCTGACGAGAAATGACGGATTATCACTCGCGATCTTTGGAGGAAACAAACTTCGGCGAACGTCTGTGACGACGTAGCGCCGTTGGCGGACCACCGCGAGTTGCACCTGCTCGGGCGCTGAACGTAATTTTTGCATTATTGCGTTCATATCTTACGCGGCCCTAGCGCCAGATTCGAGGGTCGTCTTGCTCTTTACGAGAGTACGGAGGAAGGCTCCTGGTAACTCAAGCCCTCAAGCCGTCAAGAACCGTTCGGGTGTTGGATTAGCGTCATATCGCAATTCGCTGACCGAGGAAGGGGATGATATTGACGGCGATGCCCGTCGGGTGGGCGAAGGATGCCGCTCCTGCCAGACTGACAGGAGCATCGCAAGAGGGTGGGAAGACGGGCAGGCGAACACAAAAATGCGGAGCCTGTGTGTTTCAGGCTCCGCGAACCCCCATGATCGAGTTGATGGTTAGGCAGCATGTATCTTCGTCGGCTTCGCCGCCGGTTTGGACACGGGCTTCTTTGAGCTCATCGCCTTCTCCCTCGCGGCGAACTCCTGTTTGACATTCGCGGTGATGGCTTCGATGTCGACTTTGTAGGCCTGAGCGGCATCGCGGAGTACTTTCGCAGAATCGGCCTCGGGGCGCATGGACAGCAGAATGACCGTCTCGACCAAAATGTGCCCGAGTTGGCTTTCCTCCGCTTTGGGCAGAAACGCTGCCAGCAGTTTCGCCGGCGCCTCGCCGTCCTTCGGCTTGCCGATGCCGTGCTGCCGGATGAGTACCGCAACCCGCCGCTCGTCGAGGAGTGCTGTCAGCCGGGTGACGGCAAACAGCAGATCACGTTTCATCAGCCGAACGGGAACGGCCTCCCCGATGGCTTTCAGGACGCGAAGCCCTGTCGTCTGGGCCAGCGCCTCCTCGCGGCGGCGCTTCTCCTGTTCGGCCCTGAAGCTGGCATCGGCCTCTGTCCGTTGTTGCTTCTTCTTCGGATGATGGACCGGGCATTCGGGATTGGCGCACACCCGGCGCAGTTCGCCTTTCTCACTGCCTTCGGTGACGATGGCCTCGGCGGTAAACTTGCACGTCTTGTATTCCGGCCAGTCGCGCTGCTCCTTCTTCTGCGGCTCGTCCTGCCGAACTTCGACATACCGGTTGCGGGGAATGGCGGCGCTGCCATCCTTCGGCTGGCCATAAGCGGTGCTGATTTGCACCAACTTGGGTTTCGCGGCCACGGTCTGCCTGATGTGCACCTCCAACTTGACGGCGTAGCATTTCGGATCGGAGCAACTGTCATGCTTCGACCCGACGCCCTCAAACAGGAGCGTGTTGTGCCCGGTGCGCTTGGCGCAGTCAAGGCAGGAACCGGCCTCGGGCACAAGCTGCGCGTCGTCTTTGGAAAACGGCGCGGCAGCAAGTTCCAGCAGAATGTTGTGCTCGATCCATTCCCGGAGATGGCGAACGGGCAGCAGAATCCGTTTCGATTTGCTGCCGTTCCCGTAACTCTCCTGCCAGCAGGCGGCGAGGGCCTCCTCCTGCTGCTCGGTCTGAAGTTTCGCCAGCAGGAGCGCATGGCCCACGCCGATCTCGTCTTTCGCGAATGCTTCCACGGCTGCGGGAACCAATTCGGTCAGGCGAATCCTCGAAGCCACGTACCCCGGCTGCTTGCCACATTTGGCCGCAATTTGCTCAATGGAATAGACCGGCTCCTCCAAACGCAGCAGAGCGGCGAAGCCCTGCGCCTCCTCCAGCGGATGTACGTCCCGCCGCTGAAGGTTCTCTACAATCGACATTTCGAGTGCCTGAGCGTCGCTGAGGTCGGCGATACGTACGGGCACATAGCCAATGGCCGCCAGTTGCGCCGCCCGATAGCGCCGCGCCCCAGCGACAATCTCATAGGTCTGTGGCCCTTTGGGCCGCACCAGCAGAGGCGAAAGCACGCCCTGGGTGCGGATGCTTTCGGCGAGTTCCTGCAATGCCGCGTCATCGAAGGTGCGGCGCGGGTTGAGAGGCGATTCGGTGAGGCTTTCGAGCGGCAGGCTGCGGTATTCGGATTGGACTGGAGTCTGAACAGCGGTAGTCATGGAAATTCTCCTTGTGAGGTTGTGGAACGTGAATGCGCAAGCGGGCACACCCTCAAGCGCGCCCGCTCAGAAAGTGTGCTAGTTGGCTGCTGTAAATTGCTCGTCGTCCATCTGGAGAGCGCCGAGAATGACAGCGGAGGTGCGCTGGATGACCTGAAGGCTTTCCGCCAGCAACGCCGCGTTGCCCTTGTAAAGCTGGATGTAGTCGCTTGATGCCGTGCCCATCTCCAGACCCACGGCCTGACCCACGACGAAGGCCACGGCCTCGGCTTCGGTTTCGCGCACGGTGGCGGTGGTGATGGTGCGGCGCTCGGCCTTATGGAGAAGCTCGTGCGCCGTCTCGTGTACCAGCGTGGTGAACTCCTCGGCCTTCGACTGGCCGGGGAGCAGGGCGATCCTGCCGCCGTAGGAGACGCCCAGCGCCGGGGCGATGTTCTCGCTGAACTCAAGAGCGATCTTCTGTCGTGCGAGAAAGGCAATCAGCCGGTCACGGTTGCCGCCCACTTCGCCGCTGATGGTGTGCTCCAGCTCCGGCAGGTCCACGCCTTCGGTCTGCGCGTAATCGAAGACATACACGGCGCGGAATCCCATCAACACGGGCTGCGGCTTGCTGTCGGTTTCCTGTTCGGCCTCATCCTTCCTGCGCCGGTAGCTGGTGACCGGAGCGAGAATCTGGATGCCCTTCTCGCCCTTCTTCACAAAACGGCCCATTTCTTTCCACGCGCCGAATCCCGCTACGCGCGTGGCTGTCGGGCATAGACGGGCGATTTGCAGGATGTTGCCGAAAGAGTAGTTGTGGAACCGCGCCATCGTGCTGAGGTACGCGGTAAGGGTTTCGCTGTGGCCCGCCTCAAGCTGCTTGATGAGGTAGTCCACGGCCTTCTTGATGAGGACCTGGGTGGGGTTGTCCTTCTGCGTGGTGCGCTGCTGATAGGGCGAGTCGGTGCGGTTCCGCCGCGCCGCATTTGTTCTGTGCGGCGCGAAGTTGCTGCCGGTTGGGCCATTGCTGGCGGCGAAGGCTGCGGTGCTGGTGGTTGGCGATGCCATGTTGGTGCTCCTCAGGTGCCCGCTCAGGGGCGATTTGCGTGCATGAGGGAAGCACTCGCCTGAAACCCAAATTTCTTTTGTTGAGTGCTCCCGCTTCATGGCTCTTGCGGCGGGCAGGGGCGAGGCGGGTTCGGTCAAGGTCGCCGCAGGCGCCGCGTCAGCGGTCGGAGCGGAGCGGAGAACCTTGACGGGTTCCGACCGCTTCTGCCACAAAGCCGCCTGAAGCGGGGGCACGTCACGAAAGAAGAAATTTAGGGATGGATTCCGAGTTGCGTTTCGCTATGAGGACCGGCTCTGCTTGCGAAGAACAGGCTCCGAGAGGTACGGAGATGCCGGATTCGACCATTTATTCGGGTGCGGGTCACAACCTGCTTAGGGCCGAAGTCAATTGTCCAACGATTTCGTACCGTGAAGATCGATCGGGACTTCGAGGTTCTGCGCGTCGGCCTTTCGCATTCAGGCGGAACTGTTTGGCCGGGTGATCCGGGTTTCCGGATTATCCTTCACGTGACAAAGCCGCTCACGGTCTCAGACAATGGGCCTCCCAGCAGTTGGCGCGGCCTCGGGCTTGGCAGTCCACATCTCGAGAAGGCGAGTACGAAACAGTCCAGAAAAATTTGGCAGGATTCACGCCAGCAACCAGTGAGCGGCGCCCAGTTCAGTCCAGATGGCCTCTTTTTGTCACATTTAAGGGCGACTCGGTCCGAGTGTGGAGTGCTCAGACCAAGTGAAGTTTTCAGCTCTATAACTGTGAACGGGCCCGTTTCATCAGTGGCGTTGACTCCTGACGACACACCGCTACTCATTACAATGGCTGATGGTTGCGTTGAACGGCGCGACATGATCAGCGGGCTCCTCGCACAAAAAACAAGTCCACCTCGCTAGATTCTCCGCTTAAAAGATGATGTCTTGATTTCGCAACCAGCCCTCATTTCGAGGGGCGGCGGCGCGTTGCCTTCTGCGGCTTCGATGTCAGGTGGTAGGCGTAAAAGAGAAAACGCATCGCGGAATCAGAAGCGAAGAAATATAGGGTCCTTTTCATAACTGGCCATCAACATCGCCTCGTCGTATGTCTTGATGCCGCTGAGGTATTTAATCAGTCGTGATTTGTCTCCCCGCGAATTGATGAGCTGCGTGAGGGTGAGATCCGCGTACTCAATATCGTGGGCGTAGGCGTTTCTTACCAGGCGCGTCACTTCGACAAACCGAAGCTCGTCTTCCGGCAATGCTGAGGATTCCAGAAGCTTAAGGAGGGAGGTGCGCCCATTCATCGACAAGGAATCGATGAATTCGTCGAGGATATCGTTCCGAAAGGTCGGGTGCAGAAGCTTGATCTGAAGGCCGTGGCGGATGATATGCTTCGCCGCGCTCTCGAGTAGCGCGTCGATCTTGAGGATGAAGGCCCAATCGCTGTCGGTCTTGAGAATCTTCAGGATGAGATCCTTTTGCAGACCGACACGTCTGAGGAATTTCTGGGACTCCCTCAGCAGAATCCCAAAGCGGTCATGGTCGCACGGATCAGTGGGAAGCGGGGCATGAGATCGGAAGACGACGGAGGCCATGTATGCTCTCTTGCTCTTCTTGGGCATGGATGATTCTACCGCCGCGTCCAGCTAGTTCGGCATCTAGGGGTGCCCGGCACGCTTCAATTTCCGCTCGGGGTAAAAGAGTTCCGCAGACTGGCCTCACCAGCTCATTGCATCAGCTGCATATATGTCCCGGGCGGAGTCGTAGCCTCCATTACCGCATCTGTTGTACGCAATGAGAAGCTTCCTTCCGGGTCTTACAAGGGTAGCGACCCATCCCTTTTCGGCTTCGGAAAGGAGTTGCGAGTTTATCGTAATCAAGCTCCCAACTACCGGGCGTGGAGCTTCAGGAGGAGGCGCGGGGATTGCCTTGACCCTCACACCCGCAACGACATCGCTCACGCCTTCGTAGGCGATACTGTCTACTAAAAAGGTTCCGAAGTGCGGCCAGCATCCATCGCCATAAGACGGTGTGCCCTCTAGGCCGATCAATGCGATTGGGACATGCGTATGGCCTTTGAACACAACCTGTGGATGGTTCTCTGAGATATCTCCAGCTTGGCCCAGTGCGGCAAATAGGACTCCTGCAAGGAGCATTACTCTCATGGTGACAACCTCCCCGCCGACAACAATATCATGGGTGTTTGTGCGTTGGTCGCTTAGGAAGTTCGTACTGAGGGACCGCAGGCCGTCATTTGTGAACGCGGGCGGTCGCTTGCGCAGCTTCAATGCCTTCCCGCTCGGTACGCGTAATATCGTTGAACACTCGCTCGATGGGATTCTCTCCCGGTTCATATTCCAACTTTTCTTCCTTAACGATCAGCTGTCCCATTCTGACTGCCCGCGCCACTCGTCCTAACACGTCGAAATAACGCCCTTGTTGCAGATAAATGGCGAGATTCGCGTCAAGTGCTTCATAGAATCCGTCCAACCGGAGGTTTTTTTGTCGGCTTGATAGACGGCATCCTTCTCGCTGGCGAAATAAAAGTCATAACGATCACGCTTTATGAGGTTACTAAGTTTAGAAATGTAGCTGAGGATATCGAGTTGTTCCTTTTCTGTTCCCTCGAGGACCCGATCCATGAGCCGCTTCGCTGCCTGCGCATTTGCGAGATTGGCAAGGAACTCTGCATGAAGGCTACTGCGTACCTTTCGAAGCGTATGGCGACGTGTGATTGCCGGCTTGATGAATTCCATAGCAACACTGCCGACGATGGCAAAAAGGGCGCCGACTGCGGCTGAAATGAGAATCTTCACCCACTCCGGCATCCCACCGGCGGCTTCCCGAACATAGATAACGGTCGGGGCGGCCTGCATCACCGCTTGGCACAGTAGCGTGCTGATCATGCCGGGAATTGTAGTGCAGGTTCTACAGAGAGTGCATAATGATGTGCATGGCCGGCACTCCGCCGTTTTCTGGTTACAAGACCTGCCGCAACTGCGCCTTACCTAACCCCATCATGAGCAACTTCTGCTCAAGGTGCGGCGCTTCATTGCCGGATGGGGTATTGGACCTACACCCGCATTACCCAGCAGCGCCAATGATAACGCCCCCTCCCCGTTCGAGGGCAGGATTCCTTGTTGTTGGGTTGGTTGTACTCGTGGCTTTCGTCGTTGTAATCGGCATCTTCAGCAGTCTCCCGACTCCGCATCCGACGACACCGCAGGCCGAAACCAATGATAGCCCTGCGCAGGCATCGGACACATCTCGACCACCACCGATTTCACCTCCTCCAGCTCCGGGTTCGCAATGGGACTACTCAACCGATGAAGACAACATGGGGCGTAAGCGCTCGTTTGCGGTCGTGACTTCAACCAACGCGCTTGATTTCGGTTTTCCATATTCTGGAATCCAATATGGCCGCCTAACCATCCGCAAGGGGGCGGGACACGGTAATGAGGTGATAGTCAGCATTGAAAAAGGCCAGTTCCTTTGTGGTATAGAAGACTGCACCGTAAATATTCGTTTTGACGACGGCCAGATTCAGCGCTTCACAGCAGTTCCTCCCAGCGATCAGAGCACAACCGTTCTCTTCATCGAAGAAGCATCCTCTTTCGTGGCTCGGCTTCGTAGGGCGAAGACTGTTCGGATTGAGGCGACCTTTTATCAGGAAG
>Ga0181535_10004540_pt1 | contig 15365 bp, 16 predicted proteins | sample PEATcosm2014_Bin_44_FD_119774 | JGI IMG/M metagenome (GOLD analysis project Ga0181535, IMG submission 119774) | Peatland microbial communities from MTU Mesocosm Facility, Houghton, MI, USA - PEATcosm2014_Bin17_30_metaG | ecosystem: Environmental > Terrestrial > Soil > Wetlands > Peat | place... | reverse complement strand
TTGTGTTGTCCTTGCCTTTATCCAGCTCTTTTTCTAACTGCTTGATGTAAGCGGTCTTTGCTTTTACTAGTTCATATCGTGTCAGGTTGTCTTCGTCTACGCTCATACTTGTATTTAGTATGCCATATAATCATCAAAACTACTGACGGCACTGACGGCAACGACAGCAAAAATGGCTAATCCTTTTACTTCCTTGTTATTAAGCCAGTAGTAGTACTGCGCTGATCGCAAGAGTGTGGGCTTGTTAGTAAATAGAGCCAGCAGCTTCGCTTTTTAATAACAGGAAGCCCTAGCCCTTTACTTGTTATACAGCCAGCAAATCACCTTTTAACCCTAGCACGTCCACTAATTCGCCAAAGGCTACGTCATGCTCCAACTCGGTGGCTTGCTTCAGTAGTAGGTTACACAGGGACTTGCACCACGACCTAATTAAACGAATTTCAAGTAGCTTAATCTATCATTAAACTTATAGAAAATCTCGATAAAAGTATTTGTTTATTAATTTAGAGTAAAAAATATGGAAAAGCCGTATGCAGTAGTTTTTGCGGGAGTTCCAGGCACTTCAAAGTCTCCACTATCGCACTATATATCATGCGAATTTGGTCTACCGATACTAAATACCGATCAAATACGATTTGAAGTTCGTGAAGATTTCAGAATTAAAGATATTCGTGAACAAGGTGGAATTGGGGAGTTTCAACGAAGACTGCAGGATCGATTTAGTCGACTGTTAGCGAGTAAAGTACCTTTTATTTTTGATGGCAGTATGGATAGACATTGGGCCGAGCGTAAGCAGAGCTTCCAACAAGCTGGTTATGATTGTTTCATGATTGACATGGAACTATCTAGAGAGTTCTTGATTGGATTTTATAATGCTACTAATCGTGGTTCCTGGGCGGATACTAATCTAGATTTTTACTTAGGACAGCATAATGATTTTATGGCCAAATTTGCAGGAGACGTCAATTTGCGCATTGATGACGATAGCTTTGCTGACAGACTTAAAATAGCCGCTGATGGGCTTAGAATGTTTCTGTCTTCTAGAAAGATTTCGCAAATTTAATTCGTGGAGATTATCAAGAACAACTACTTCAAAGTTTGTTTGACATGTTAAAGGAAAAGTAATTTTATGTTTAAATCTAGTACTATAGTCAAACTAATCTTTATTTTTAGTGCTTGTTTATTAATTGCGGTCATTAACAACCAAACTCATCTAAGCTTATATATAAACCAGGAGGCGTCGGAAAGTCAGCTCGGTTATGATTTGTCTTGGCCGCAGTGCGGTCAATTAGAATCCCTGCCAAAAGGGCAATTATTCGGTATTGTCGGTGTTAATAACGGGGTAGCCAATCAAACCAATCCCTGTTTATTTATAGAGATGCTCTGGGCTGGCAGTTCGACTGGTGGGGAAAATCAGCCAAAAATTGCACTCTATGTTAATACCGCCAATCCTAGTGATATTTTGCCCCAAGTACCAGACTGGCCTAAAAGCAATAAAGACGTCATTATCCCTGAGGTAACTGATGCCGATTATTATGGTATTTGTAATGACACGATCAGCGCCAGCTGTGCTTGGCAGTACGGTTATAATTTAGCCAATTTAGATGCCAATCGGCGCGGTATCCCCGATCCTAGTTTATATATCTGGTATTTGGATGTTGAGCTGATAAATACCTGGAGCACTAATGCCAATTTAAACGCCAATGTCTTAGAAGGAATGGCCGCTTATTTTAAAAATATTGGGGCGACGGTTGGGATTTATTCTACGCCCGCCCAGTGGCTGATTATTGTTGGTAAAATCAGTCAGCAGTCCGACCTTAATAGTTTAATTGACTGGATAGCGAGTCTGGGTAGTAAAGCTACAGCTCAGGCCAATTGTCAGGACCAGGCCTTAACTAACGGCGGTCAGGTAAGATTATCCCAATATATTGTTAATCATGCCGATTACGATTTAGCTTGCAGCTAAATTTTCAGTCGTCAGCAGCTTAAGAAGAATGTCTTATGCTAAGATGATAATTGAGACCTTATAATATGAACTCAGCAATTAAAATCAAAAACGTAACGGTTGTCCTGGGCGGTTACTTTAAAGCGCTACGAAAAGTTAGAGCCGAGTTGCCGCAAGGAAAAATTATCGGCTTCATCGGCCCATCCGGTGCCGGTAAAACAACTTTGATACGCGCGATTGTCGGCAGGCAAAAAATTGCCAGTGGTGAAATAGCTGTTTTTGATATTCCGGCCGGATCGGCTCAGCTGCGTTCGCAATTAAGCTATATGACGCAGGAACTTTCGGTCTATGCCGATTTGACGGTTCAAGAAAACCTGCGTTATTTTGCGGTGATGTTTGGTATTAAAAGACAAGAGATTCCGGGGATTATCGCTAATATTTTGCAAGTCACTGATATGACTGAGTACGCCAAGCAATTGGTTAGTAAATTGTCCGGGGGTCAAAAGCAGCGGGTTTCTTTGGCTATATCTTTGATTGGTTTTCCAAAATTAATGGTTTTAGATGAACCGACGGTCGGTTTAGATCCGGTACTTCGCGATAGTATTTGGAAGTTATTTCGCCAACTATCCGCTAGCGGAACTACCTTAATTGTTTCTAGCCACGTGATGGATGAAGCGGAGCGCTGTGATGATCTACTGTTGCTGCGTGATGGCAAAATATTAGCCCATGACTCACCGGAGGCACTTTGCCAGCGAACTGGACTGAAAACGGTTGAGCAAAGCTTTTTAAAGTTAGTGGAGATGCACTCATGAGCTTTTGTAAGACCTTCGCTACTGCCATTAGAGTCCTTGGACAATTACTTCATGATCCGCGGACTTTGGCGTTGGTCATGTTAGTCCCCTGCGGATTATTAATAATCTTTAGATTTGTGTTTCAGGGAAATCTGGCCGTATACAATAGCATTGCACCGATGATTTTAGGTATTTTCCCATTAACTACGATGTTTTTGATTACTTCAATTGCGACTTTGCGGGAACGAACGATCGGTACATTGGACCGGTTGATGACTTATCCAATATCTAAACTGGATTTTGTCTTTGGTTATGCCCTGGCTTTTGCGCTGTTATCTCTAGTCCAAGCCTTACTAGCTAGCGCTGTAGTACTAGGTGTCTTAAGAGTTACGGTAATGGGCGGTACGGTAGCAGTATTAATCAGTGCTGTGGTCGCTGCTTTACTGGGAACATCACTAGGTTTATTTATGAGTGCTTTTGCTACCAGTGAATTTCAGGCGGTACAATTTTTGCCGGCCTTCATCTTTCCGCAACTGTTAACCTGCGGGTTGTTTGTAGCCCGAGATCATATGGCCGTAGTTCTGCAATGGTTTGCAGATATTATGCCGCTAACCTATAGTGTGGACGCCATGAAACAGGTAACCTTACATAGTCAATGGACGGGTATTCTTACCAGGGATTTATTAGTAGTCGTCGGTTTTGGCGTTGTCGCCTTAATATTGGGCTCAACTACCATAAAACGGCGAGAATAGTTAATTTAAAGTCTAGCCTCATTTATTCGAGCCGGGTATAGATTTTAAGTACATTTCATAGGATAATCAGTGGTGTTTCAACGGCGCTGTGGCGGAATGGTAACGCAAAGGTCTGCAAAACCTTTTTTTGCCGGTTCAATCCCGGTCGGCGCCTCCAGACAATCTAATTATCAAAAATCCAAATATCTTATGCTATAATTCAATCAATCCCGAGGACTTATTGCTAAATTATGTCGAATAAACGTTCTTGGACTGATGAGGAATTAATAGCTGCCGTAAAAAGTAAATACAGTTATGCGGCCGTAATTAAAGACCTTGGGCTTATCCCAGCTGGTGGAAATTATGTTCAGGTTCAGTACCGGATAAAGGCGCTGAACCTAGATACTAAACATTTTAAGGGTATGGGATGGAATGCTGGAATGAGGTATCATACCAATGCCAGACCACCCCTTAGTACCTTACTAATTAAAAATAGTAGAGCACAGAGCTACAAGTTAAAAAAGCGTTTATATGAAGTTGGTTTAAAGCAACCAATTTGCGAACAGTGTGGATGGGCAAAACACGCTAAAGACGGTCGTGTACCATTAGAACTTGATCATATAAACGGAAATCGATTTGATAATAGGATAGAGAATTTACGTATTCTTTGCCCTAATTGCCATAGCCTTCAACCTACACATCGTGGTAAAAATAAGAAGGTGAATTTACGTTACGCGCGGATGTTGTAATTGGTAGCCAAGCGGCACTTAAAATGCCGTGCCCAAAAGGCGTGCGGGTCCGATTCCCGCTCCGCGCACCAGGGGTATTAGCTCAGTTGGCTAGAGCGCTGCATTCGCATTGCAGAGGTCGGCGGTTCGACTCCGCCATACTCCACCAAGCAAATACGTTACAGTTGATTAGCCCGTCTCGCAGTTTAGGTTACAATGTTAACTATGTCCGATGAATTTGTAGATTATCTGTTACGACATTTGCGGTGGAGTATCACGATAGCGGTAATTATAGTGGTGCTGATTGTAGGGTTTGTGTGGTGGAATTTTATTTGGCAAAGCCCGCAGCATATCTTTAGCGATATGCTGACCAACAGTTTAGATACCAACAGTGTCACCAAACAGTTAATTGCCAGCACTAACAGCCAAAGTATTAATCAAATCGTTCGGCTGGAAATGGGCAGCACCAACGCCGCGGAATGGCTAGTCACTGTCAGCCAAAGTAATACTTCGGTCACTTCTGACAGTATCGGTACACCAACCACCGGCTATATCCGCTATACCAGCATTGCTATTCATCCAAGTACTGTATCTAAGGCAGCTGAATTTAAAAGTTTAGTTAATGTTTGGGGTAAAGATGACGGTAAAACAGATGTCAGTTTGGGTACTTTATTTAATAAAACATTACTCGATATACTTAACGCTCCGCTACCGCCGATTGGCAATATCACTGGTTCTGAACGTCAGAGTCTGGTGAGTTATGATCTGAACCAAAACGTTTTTACGGTTAACTATGCCCAAGTCAAATCCGCTAATTTTGAAGGTCAGAATGTCTATATTTATCCAGTAGCGGTTCATCTGGGTCCATATGTCCGGATGATGCAGTCGTTTGCTCATTCCCTAGGTATTACCGATCTTGAATCATATAATCCCGACCAATTTTCCACCTTAGCACCGGTAGAATTAAATATATCAGTCAATAAACTATCGCACGAGATGGTTGAAGTCAGCTATCCGGCCAATGGATTTATACAGACTTACTCGGATTGGGGTCTGCTTAAATCAGTACCTATCCCATCTAAAACAATCCCCACAACTATCCTGGAAGCCCGTATCCAATCACTCCAATAAGTCATCATTAAGCATAACTGATATAATCAGCTCAGGTATTTAGCTAATTGACCGAATAAGAAAGATACAATAATCGCTTATGCAAGTTGTCGTCAATTCTTTACTGACCCAATACACCCGGGTGGGTAAAGGTCGTTGCCTGATTATTTTACCGGGATGGGCCGATGAAAGTAAAAACTGGAGCGGTTTTCAAACGAGTCTGGCTGATAATTTTGAAGTAGTCGTTTTGGATTTACCGGGGTTCGGAGGTACTCAGGCACCACCGGTAGCGTGGGGGCTGACCGACTACGCCGAATATGTCAGTGCGTTTCTAGATAAAATCACTGTCTTGCCCTATGCCGTTATCGGACATTCTAACGGTGGGGCAATTGCTATACGCGGTTTAGCTACAGGTAAGTTTAGGGCTAACCGACTAGTACTGCTAGCCAGTGCTGGAATTCGAAATCAGTATAAAGGCCGTAAGAAAATCCTGCGATTAATTACAAAAGGCGGCAAAGTACTTACTATGCCACTACCGCCAACTGTCAAGCGGCGACTGCGCCGTCAAGTTTATCAAACTATCGGATCGGATATGCTTGTAGCCGAACATTTACAAGCTACTTTTAAAAAGATAGTTGAAGACGATGTGCAAGCCGATGCTGCAAAGCTTAGTTTACCAACCTTATTAATTTACGGTGAAAATGACCAGCAAGCGCCTGTGTGGTACGGGGAACAATTTCATGAACTGATTCGTGGTTCCACATTGGCAGTCTTACCAGGCGCCGGCCACTTCGTGCAGCAAGATCGACCGGTTGAGGTTATTAAATCAATTAAGGAATTTTTAGAATGATACCGTTAATTGCCGCACCTTATTTGCCAAGTTATGCCGCAACTTTGGTCTATATGCTGCAAAATACCGAATATCGTGGTTGGCCTTATTTGAAATGGTTATGGCGAACTCAGGATTTTTCTAAAGTTGAACGCCGTCGCCAGTTGCAGCGTACCACTGCCGCTCGGATTCTGGTATTGACTTTAGGCTGCGGTATGATTGCCCAGATCCTAGCCGGCTTACTACTGATCTCTTTATGGTACTGGCAGGGGTTTGCTGGGGGCTGGGCTTTCGGCCTGGCTTTAATTGTTTCCTATCCGGTAGTCTGGGCGCATTTGATATTACTGCCGTTAATTGCTGGAAGAATAATTATTATTAAGCCACGGGAACGTTGGCTGGTGCTTCATTCCGAGCAGATCTTTAAACGCCATAAAGGTCTAAAAATTGCTATTGCCGGTAGTTATGGCAAAACCAGTATGAAAGAACTGCTCCTTACGGTTCTGGGCGAATCTAAAAAAGTGGCGGCTACCCCGGCTAATAAAAACGTCAGTTTAAGTCATGCCCAATTCGCTAAAAGCCTCAAAGGCGACGAAGAAATATTATTAATTGAATATGGTGAAGGGGCACCCGGTGATGTGGCTAACTTTACCCGAAATACACACCCCACTCATGCTGTAATTACCGGAGTGGCTGCCGCCCATCTGGACCGTTATAAGACAGTTTCCAATGCCGGAAAAGACATTTTTAGCGTCACCCACCACCTGGCTGAAGAGCAGGTGTTTGTCAATCATGAATCACCGGACGCTCAGCCGTTTATTAAACCGGGTTTTAAACTATACGACCGACATGGAGCACTCGGCTGGGAAATTAGTCATGTGGTAACTACCATTAAAGGCCTTAGTTTAACGATGACTAAAGGCCAGCAAATTTTAAAGCTGCAGAGCGCCCTGCTTGGCAGCCATAATCTCGGACCGCTTGGTTTTGTGGCTGCCCTAGCTCACCAGTTTGGTATGACCGAGGAGGCAATTGTCAAAGGTGTCAGCCAAACTAAACCGTTCGAACACCGTATGCAACCATACCAGCTAAACGGGGCCTGGGTGATTGATGATACTTATAACGGTAATTTAGAAGGTATTCGGGCTGGAACAGCGCTTTTAAAAGAATTAAAAGCCAGACATAAACTTTATGTCACGCCTGGCTTAGTGGACCAAGGTCAGGAAACCGGTCCGATTCATCAAGAAGTCGGACGACTGATTGCCACTTCCGGGGCCGATACGGTCATTTTAATCAAGCATTCGGTGACGGATTTTATTAAAGAAGGACTGGCGGCGGCGCATTTTCAGGGAGAGCTGATCGTTGAACCAAATCCGCTCGATTTTTATAGCAACATTAGTCAATTTGTAGCCGATGGTGATCTACTGCTCATGCAAAATGATTGGCCGGATAATTACGCCTAAAATCGATTGATTTTATAGCTATTGATTATCAACTGTATCCGAGCTACCAATAATATGTCTACGCTTTAAGGTTCTAATAAAATAATCTAATAGCGCATATTCTGGTGGCACTTCGACACTATTAGCAATACTAGAACTGATCGGAATCGGATCACGATTGCCGGCCCTTTCTTTAAAAGAATATAACAGAGAACTATCAACTGGACTGTAGATTGCAGCATCAGAGTGCTGGGCATTGATTAGAGCAAGTTCAGCGACGGTTATGGCCAAATCCGTGGGTCGTAAGTTATTAACAAATTCATTAGCTAAACGTGTCTGACCTTGTCTACCATAGGGATAAGCTCGAATATTATTAGGAGTAATTAAAAACTCTAGTCCCCAACCATGGACTTGGTCAGGCTCAAAATTAAGCACCAATCGATCTGACTGAATTACCCAAGGAATTTCTATGTGGTCCCGAATTACCGGATTGTTTTTGACTAACTCTATTCGATCTTCAATTGGTGTCTGATCTTCTTCCATATGGTCCCAACGCGGCACACTTCCTGGTATATAGTCCAGTCTTGGCTGGTGTTCTAAAGACACCCGGTTGCCGTTAGTTAAGATTAACCGCTCCATACTTCTTACGGAAATCAGTGGTTGTAGCGATCGTGGTACTTCTACGCCGTCGAACTCGCTGATGTTATGGGTTAGCGCATCCTTACCGTATAAGTCTATGAGTAATCTACAGAAGTGATAGGTAACGTTGTAGCTTATTTCATCACTGACTTCCCTTGAATGTGGTTCCCACTCCGCATAATAATCAGCCAGCGTCCGTAAAGCTTCAGCTGGTGGTGTTTCACCCGGTCCGATTTCATAAATACCCATGAAAATAAATAATTTATCATAACTTCACTAAACGCAAGCATAAGCATTTGGGTGAAGTTAAATTATTGAATAAGTAGTTGATTGTAATTGTAGCTATTAATTACATATACTAATTGTATGGAAACAGTTGCAGTAATCTTTGGCGGGCGTTCTACGGAACACGATATCTCAATTATTACGGCCTTAGCCAGTATCATTAAGCCACTCGAACTTAGCCGGAAATACCGGGTTGAACCGGTTTATATTGCCAAAGACGGAGTGTGGTATTGGGATGAAAAATTAAAAGATATTAATCTTTATACTAGCGGCGCCATTCAGGATTTTATCCACAAACAGCGACCAGCCAGCGTCCAATTTGACGGCGGAATGACTCTGATTAAAGCCAGTGGTATAGCCGGCCGAAAAACCCAGCGTAAAATCGATGTCGTATTCCCGGCTATGCACGGAACTTACGGCGAAGATGGATCACTCATGGGTCTTCTTGAAATGGCCGGTGTAGCTTATGTCGGTTGTGGTCTAAATGCTAGCGTGGTGGCAATGGATAAAGTACTAGCTAAGCAAGTTGCGGCTGCCAATGATATTCCGGTTACTAAATTTCTAGTATTCAGCCGTTTAGAATTGGAGCGCGATCCAGCCGAAGCCATCAAAGCTGTCAATAAGTCTTTGCGCTACCCACTCTTTATTAAACCGGCACATCTAGGTTCTAGTATCGGCATCACCCGAGCCGGTGATGAGACGGCCTTGCGAAACGGGCTGGAAGTTGCGGCTCACTTTGACGATAAAATCATCGTAGAAGAAGCTGTCTTGAATTTAATTGAAGTCACACTACCGGTTATCGGCAACGACCAACTTAAGCCAGCCTTGCTTGAGCGACCACTGACTAAACCGGAAGATTTCTTTGATTTCGATACCAAATACCTGCAGGGCGGGAAGAAAGGCAAAGGAGCCAAAGGCGCCAGCGGCTATAGCGAATTACCGGCCGATCTTCCCAAATCGCTTTATGATCAAGCGGAAGCCATCGGCTTAAAAGTATTTCAAGTACTTGGTTGCAGCGGCATTGCCCGGATTGATTTGCTGATTGATAGTAAAACCAATCGGGTTTACTTAAACGAAGTTAATCCGCTGCCTGGCGATCTTTATGCTCATAACTGGAACAAGGCCGGGGTCAGCAATGTTGAACTAGTCCAGAAGTTAATCGAACTGGCCAAAGAACGGTATCAACAGCGAAATAGCTTAACTCGAGTATTTAATACGAATTACCTACAACAGTTCTAGTTAGACCTATATAATAAGTTGAAGATGTTGAGGAGCTAAAAAAGCGTGCAGCGTTATAACCCGAAAGCAATTGAACCAAAGTGGCAAGCTAAATGGACCGAATCCAAGATCTATGAAGCCAGCGACGATTCACCCAAACCCAAACATTACATCTTAGAATATTTTCCTTATCCGAGCGGGGTAGCAATGCATGTCGGACATGTCCGCAACTATACGATCGGCGATACTCTAGCCCGTTTTGCCCGGATGAACGGTTATAATGTCCTGCACCCCATGGGCTGGGATGCCTTTGGACTGCCGGCCGAAAATTATGCCATAGCTACGGGAATCAGCCCGAAAGTGGCCATTCAGCAAAATACCGAGCGTTTTAAAAAACAACTGGTACAAATGGGCTTTGGTTATGATTGGTCGCGGGAATTCGCCAGCTCTGACCCGGATTATTATCAGTGGACTCAATGGTTCTTCTTATTGCTTTTTAAAAGGGGTTTAGCTTACCAAAAAGACAGTTTGCAGTGGTGGTGCCCGTTTGATAAAACGGTGCTGGCTAATGAACAAGTCGAAAACGGCCGCTGTTGGCGCTGTGGCAGTGAAGTCGAGAAAAAATCCCTAAAACAGTGGTTTTTCAAGATTACCGATTATGCCGACCGGTTGGAAAAAGACTTAGACCTGGTGGATTGGTCGGATTCGATTAAGACCATGCAGCGCAACTGGATTGGCCGGAGTACCGGTGCCGAGATTGATTTTAAAATTGAAGGACAGGACCAGGCGATTAAAGTTTTCACTACACAGCCCGATACTATTTTCGGCGCTACTTTTATGGTTTTGGCACCGGAACATCCGTTAGTCCCTCACTTAACGACGGACGAACAAAGGGAACAAGTCAATAACTATCTTAAAGAAGCGGCCGCGGAAAGCGATATTGAAAGACAGGAAACTGACCGTGAAAAAACCGGTGTCTTTAGCGGCAGTTTTGCCATAAACCCGGCCAACGATCAAAAAATTCCCATCTGGATTGCCGACTATGTCCTGGGAGGTTATGGCACCGGAGCGATTATGGCCGTTCCGGCCCATGATGAACGTGACCATGTTTTCGCCGAGAAATTTAACCTGCCAATAGTTAACGTTATTGCACCGGTTTACGGAGAATCAAAAGAGGATGAAATAAAAAAGAAAGCGGTCATTGTAGCTGTCAAAAATCCTAAGACGGGTATGGTGCTGGTACTTAACTGGGGCCCGCGGCAAGCGCGTTACGGTGGCCATTTATTAATTGGCGGTACCCGGCATGATGATGAAGATATTGAAGTTACCGCCCGCCGGGAAATTGCCGAAGAAACTGGCTATACTGACCTCAAGCTTATTAAGACTTCGCCCGTACCCGGCTATAATCATTTTTATTCCAATACCAAAAATCAAAACGTGTTTATTGAAGCTAGTGGATTATATTTTGAGCTGCAAAGTGAAGCGACTAATCAGACAGCCCTTGATAGTGGCGAGATTAATAAATTTACGGTTGAATGGTATCCAGCCGATCAGGTCGCGGCTTTAATTGATGATGGTATTCATGCCTATTTCTATAAGACTTTAGTCTTGGGCTTGGCCATGGAAGACGAGGGCATCATGGTTAACTCTGGGGCCTATAATAACCTGTCAAGCGGTGAAGCCCGTCACAAAATTGTGGCCGATTTAGGACAAAAAGGCACCGCTAAAGAGCGGGTCAATTATAAACTGCGCGACTGGCTAATATCCCGTCAGCGCTACTGGGGAGCACCGATCCCGATTATTTATTGTGATAAATGTGGCATACAACCCGTTCCCGAAGATCAACTGCCGGTAAAGCTGCCGGAACTGTCCAGTTATGAACCGAGCGGTGACGGTCGTAGTCCTTTGGCTAGGGTCAGCGAATTTGTAAATACTACTTGTCCGAAATGCGGCGGGGCCGCTCAGCGTGAAACTGACACCATGGACGGCTTTGCCTGTTCCAGTTGGTACTTCCTGCGGTTTGCTGATCCGCATAATGCACAAAAGGCCTTTGAACCGACGAATGTTAAATACTGGCTACCGGTCGATGATTACATCGGCGGGGCTGAACATGCCGTTATGCATCTGCTTTATGCTCGGATGTGGACCAAAGTGATGGCCGATGCCGGTTTAATTGATTTTAGCGAACCGTTTAAGATTTTACGTAATCAGGGCATGATTTTAGGACCGGATGGTCAAAAAATGAGCAAGAGTAAAAATAATACCATCGAACCGGACGGGTTAATCGAACAGGGTTACGGCGCCGATGCTATTCGGATCTTGGAGCTGTTTATCGGGCCGTGGGATCAATCGGCCAATTGGAGCGTCGAGGGACTGGGTGGAGCTTATCGTTTCTTGCAGCGGGTCTGGACACTGGCTCAATGGGTCATGGAAGTCAGTGACGGACCGGACAGCGTTAACGATGTTGTGCCGCTGAAGCAGATTATTCATCGGACAACCAAAAAAGTCAGTCACGATCTGACGGTCTTAAGTTTCAATACGGCGATCGCCACTATGATGGAAGCAGTCAATGAACTTTATATTTTGAAAAACGAACTAACTTTTACTCAGGCACCCCAAACCTGGCGCTGGGCTATTAGTACTTTCTTGCAGCTGTTGTCTCCATTTGCGCCGCATCTGACCGAAGAATTATGGTCCCAGCTCGGGCAGAGCGAATCGATCCATATCAGTCTGTGGCCCGCATACGATGAGCAGTACTTAACTAGTGATACGATGACCATCGTGGTCCAGATTAACGGTAAGCTGCGAGCGGAGTTAAAGGTGGTCAACGGAGCTGATGAAACAGCGGTCGTGAACCAAGCTACGACTAATGACAAAGTTAAGTCGTATTTAGAGGGTAAAGACATTAAAAAGACGGTTTACGTTCCTGGTAAGCTGGTTAATTTTGTGGTCTAATAGCAAACTGTTGAGTTTTAGCTATTTATTCGGTATACTTGCAGCTGAGTCACAAAGCTAACGTCTCGTTGAAGGAGTAATGACCTTATGGGTCAGCCGAAAAAGCGCACCAGTCCAAGAAAAACCGGTACCCGGCGCAGCCATCTTGTTCTTAAGCTGGCCAGAAGGGTGAATGCTACGTCCCCAGTCAAGGTTTTTACTACTACCAAGGAGTCGCCCAAAAAGGCGCCAAAACAGCCCGTTAAAGCTGCCGAATAGCTTAGTTGACAAGAGTTAAACGGACAAACTTAACAAAGTTATGGCATCTAATCGTCATCTAGGTCGCATTATTGCTCTGCAAACCTTATATGAGCAGGATTTTCGGCGTGACGCCGGAGATTTAAACTACTCATTAGATGAAATCCTGGGCCGGAATATCAAGCGCTATCAGGAAATGGTTGATGATAAAGAGTTTATTATTCAACTAGTCAAGGGAGTCAGTGAGTCCCAAGACAAATTAGATACCATCCTTCAGCCGATAGCCCCGGAATGGCCGATTGATCAAATCGCCCGGATGGACCGGGTGGTGCTGCACATCGGACTATATGAATTGCAGCATGAAGACGATGTTCCGCCCAAAGTGGTTATAAATGAAGCAGTCGAACTGGCCAAAGCCTTCGGCGGTGAGAATTCTTCCAAATTTATTAATGGGGTGCTGGGAACCTATTATCGGCAATTACAAGCTGCTCAAACTAAAACTGTAAAAAAGCCCAAAGCCAAAACCGTTGCCAAGAAAAAAGTAAGTAAGAAGTAAAAAAGCGTGAAACGACCCAGATTTCAAGGAATTCGTAATTTAGTTAATCGGCGACGTCCGGCGATTGATGAGGTTGTCCGGGAAACGACCTCCGGCGGCGTGGTCTTTCGGCGCAATCCTAAAGACCAGCAGCTGGAAATTATGCTGTTACAAGATGTTAAGGGGCGCTGGACTATACCAAAGGGTCATGTCGAACCGAATGAGGATCCGAAAGTTACCTGTCAGCGGGAAATTATCGAAGAAACCGGTCTGAAAGAAATGAAAGTTTATGATTGGCTGGGCAAAGTTAACTTTCGTTACCGCCGCACTCACACTTTGGTGCTGATGACTATGCATATCTATCTGGTTCAAGGCTTGGGCAAGACCAATGAATTAAAACCGGAAGATTGGCTCAAAGATCTGCAGTGGCTGCCGGTAAATGATGCCATTGATAAGATTGCGTATGAAGATATCGGTAAATTAATATTGATAGGGATGAAAAAGATTAGAAATGCAAGATTATTTTAAGCCTTACCGCGACTTCGCCAAGGAGCAGCTCGGAGTCGAGTTTAACAATATCGACATATTGGTGACGGCTTTTACGCACCGGTCTTATATTAATGAACATCGCAAGACTACTTCGGAACATAACGAAAGGTTAGAATTTCTCGGGGATGCCGTCTTGGAGCTGGTGGCTACCGAGTATTTATACAGTGATTTTCACGAACCGGAAGGTATTTTAACTAACTGGCGTAGCAGCTTAGTGCGGACCGAAAGCATTAGTGCCGCTGCCAGCCGCTACGGTTTTGAACCGCTTCTGCGATTATCCCGCGGTGAGCATCACGGTGCCGAGCGAGCTAGGATGCAGATTCTAGCAAATACTTACGAAGCGGTAATCGGTGCTCTTTACCTGGACCAAGGTTACGAGAAGGCCAAACTATTCGTACATAAGAGCCTGCTGGTGACCTTCCAGGAAATATTGGCTAATGGTACCTGGTTAGACCCTAAATCACAGCTCCAGGAGCTTTCTCAGGGCTTAGAAGGCCAAACTCCGAGCTATAAGGTTATTAACGAAGAAGGGCCGGATCACGATAAAACATTCACCATTGGTGTGGTAATTGGCGGACAGTTGCGCGGTAAAGGGGTCGGACCCAGTAAACAGGCTGGCCAGCAGCAAGCTGCTGAAATGGCCCTGAACTATTACAAGACCGGTAAAAGCCTGATTGACAACAGAGGCAGTTCTCTATAAAATGACTGAGATTAGAACGAAGGTGAAAGAGAGAATAATTCCAATATGCTAGCTATACGTATGCAACGGACCGGCCGCAAGGGTCATGCCATGTTTCGGGTGATAGTTCAAGATGCTCGCCGCACTCCTACGAGCGGTAATCTAGTTGCCGCCCTGGGTCATTATGACCCGCATACTAAAGTGTTGGTGGTGGATAAAACTAAAGCTTCGTTTTATTTGGAACATGGCGCTCAGCCATCACCGCGGATTGCCCGCTTGCTCAAAAGCGAAGGTATTAAATTACCGAAGTGGGTGATCATTCGTGATAAAAAAGGTTTGCCGCGAAAACCCCCAGCCGAAGCCAAGCCCAAAGCGGCTCCAGTAGCCGAAGCTCCAGCCGAAGAAATAGTTCAACCAGTTGCAGAAGTGCCGATTGAACCGGCGGCTGAAGAAGCTGCCGAGCCGGCCGAAGTCACTCCGCCAACTGAGCCGGTCGTCGAACCCGAAGAACCCGCACCGACTGAAAAAACCGACAGTGATACTGCCGCCAAATAAGTCAAGTTTGCTAAAAATCAATCAAATACTAATCCAAGCGGTTTGTTATAATAGTATTTATACCGAATAAGTTGAGGAGAAAGAACCTATATGAGTAGTATTGACCAACAGTTTGTAGAATTTGTCGTAAAGTCACTTGTCAG
>Ga0181535_10004538_pt1 | contig 15368 bp, 9 predicted proteins | sample PEATcosm2014_Bin_44_FD_119774 | JGI IMG/M metagenome (GOLD analysis project Ga0181535, IMG submission 119774) | Peatland microbial communities from MTU Mesocosm Facility, Houghton, MI, USA - PEATcosm2014_Bin17_30_metaG | ecosystem: Environmental > Terrestrial > Soil > Wetlands > Peat | place... | reverse complement strand
TGGCGAATCTGCTGGATGGCCCATTCTCCAGCACATCCCACCAGTACTCATTCTCCTGGCCCGCAGCCATGTGATTGGGAACAATGTCGAGCACCTGGCCCAAATGGAGCGCATCAAGCGCGCTGCAAAACCGCTTGTGCCCTTCCTCGCCGCCCAACTCGGCGTTGACCGCTTGCGGGTCTACGACATCATATCCATGCATGCTTCCTGCCGCCGCACGCAGGTAAGGCGAGGAGTACACATGGGAGATTCCTAGCTTCTTGAGGTAGTTGGCAACACCAGCTGCATCATCGAAATTGAACGCGCGGTGAAGTTGGAGCCGGTAGGAAGACGAGAGGGATCTTGGCATAATCGGCTTTCAAACGGACCCAATACGATGACGCCGTTCCTTCGGGAGTCCGCGCAACCTCCGCTTCTGAGCGATTGTGCGCGGAACAGTCGGCTCGGCAAAGAACGAGCAACAATCAGGATGGCCATGGTGAGTGACGATGTGCGCGGCTCTGTTCCATAGGCTTAGATGGCCTAGCGGGGCACACGGGATGCTCTGAAGCGACAGAAATGGATGGAACGGCCGCACGGGAGCCACGCGCAGCAAGTAGAGCACGCAAATCCACCGGTTCCTAAAAAGTATCTAATCTCGTCCTCCCATGTGGGGCAAGTTGGTTGCTCCGTTGCGACCCGGAGAACCTTTGTTTTCGGAAATGAAGGATCAACAATCTTCAGTCGTTGCCGATAACAGTCTTGGTTTCGTTGCTCAAAGTCCGAAGCCAATCGTTCCGGGATGGATTTGAGGGAAGACGCGAGTGCGGCGCGCCAAGGGGATGGCGCCTGATGATTCGTTCTCCCTGGAGAAGGAGCGCATGCAGGACGATCAGGACGTAGTTCGCGAATTCTTGGTTGAAAGCCATGAGAATCTCTCACGCTTGGATCAGGATCTGATCGAGCTGGAGCTGCGCCCAAAGGACGGCTGTCTTTTGGCAAGCATCTTCCGGACGATCCACACCATTAAGGGCACCTGTGGCTTCTTCGCCTTCTCGACTCTGGAGAAGATCACCCATCAGGCTGAGACCTTGCTCAGCCAACTGCGCGATGGCAAGCGAGAACTGAATCCTTCCCTTGTCTCCCTCATCCTGGAAACCGTGGACGCGACACGGAAGGTGCTGGCCTCGATTGAGGCGAGTGGAAACGAGGGTCCAGACCTTTACGAAGATTTGACGGAACGCTTGCGGCACGAGGCGCAATGTCTCGAAGGCACGGGGAGCCAAAGCAGCCCTCACGAGTCGTCTAGCGCGGCCGCGGAAGTTCACCCCGGTGCTGACTCTTCGAGTCATCCGGGCGGCGCAAAACCTGAGGATGACATCGCGAGGTCGTCGGCCATCGTGGATGCGAATATCCGCGTTGGAGTGGTGCATCTCGATAAGCTCATGGATCTGGTGGGCGAGCTGGTATTGACACGCAATCAGATCCTGCAGTTCAACGCGGAGCGCGAGGATCCTGCACTGAATGCGACCTCGCAGCGGCTCAACCTCATTACGACGGAGCTGCAGGAGGGCGTCATGAAGACGCGCATGCAGCCCATTGGCATGGTCTGGAATAAGCTGCCCCGCGTAGTGCGCGATATGGCCGTATCGCTTGGCAAGCAGATCCGGCTGGAGATGGATGGCGCCGACACCGAGTTGGATAGGACCATCATCGAGGCCATCAAGGATCCGCTGGTGCATCTGGTCCGCAATTCGTGCGATCACGGAATCGAAACCCCCGAAGCGCGAATCAGCGCCGGTAAACCCTCCCAGGGAAGACTGTCGCTTCGCGCCTATCACGAAGGGGGACAGGTCAACATCGAAATTGGCGACGACGGAACCGGGATCGACGTCGTTCAGGTCAAACAAAAGACCGTCGAGAAAGGCCTTCTGCGGCCCGAGCAGGCGGAGAAACTAAGCGACCGCGAGGCACTGAACCTGATCTTCCAACCCGGCTTTTCGACGGCGCAAACCGTGACCAAAGTATCTGGACGCGGCGTCGGTATGGACGTCGTCAAGTCCAACATCGAAAAGATTGGTGGCGTGGTCGATATCTTCAACCGGCCCGGCGAGGGATCCACCGTCAAGCTGAAAATTCCACTTACATTGGCCATTATTCCCGGCCTGGTCATCTCCAGCGGAGGCGAACGATTCGTCATTCCCCAGGTCAGTTTGCTCGAGTTGATTCGGCTTGAGGGAGATTCCAGCGACAAGCATATTGAGCAGGTGCACGGAACACCGGTTTACCGGCGCCGCGGAACCCTGCTTCCCATTGCTTATCTGAACCAGGTCCTCGGACTTCGGTCCGCGGAACATTCAGAGGCCGTCAGCATCGTGGTCCTGCAGGCCGAGGATCGGCAGTTCGGCCTCGTGGTCGACGGCATCAACGACACACAGGAGATCGTCGTCAAGCCCTTGGGCAAGCAGTTGAAAGGGCTCACGGAGTATGCCGGCGCGACCATCATGGGCGACGGCCGCGTGGCTCTCATTCTCGACGTGCTCGGCATCGGATTGCGCTCCGGAGTGCTGGCCGACAGCCGCGAACAGGCACGCTCAACAACGGAGAATAATGCCCACCGGGGCGTCGAGCAGCAACGCCTGCTTCTGTTCCGCGCCGGTTCCTTCGAGCGCGTGGCCGTGCCGCTCTCGCTGGTGGCACGGCTCGAGGAGTTTCCTTTGAGTTCCATCGAGTTTGCGGGGGGATGCCGAGTGGTGCAATACCGTAACCGCATCCTGCCTCTCGTGGCCCTGCGTGACGTTCTGGAATCCGCATCACCCGGCGCTGAGCAGGCCGCCGATCCGGTACAAGTGATTGTCTTCAACGATGGAGACCGCAGCGTCGGAATGGTGGTCGACCAGATCCTCGATGTCGTCGAAGAAACCATCATGGCGCGCCAGAAATCGACACGCAAAGGCCTGTTGGGATCTGCCGTAATTAACCATCGCGTCACCGATCTTCTGGATCTCAACGAGGTAATACGAGCTGCCAGTGAAAGCTGGTTTCATGGCTCTGGAGCGTCAGGAACCGGCAAGACTGTGCTCGTCGCGGACGGCTCACCGTTCTCGCGAGGCATGCTTTCAAGCGGACTGGAGATGGCGGGCTACAAGGTCCAGCAGGCAGCCAGTTCTGACGAGGCCGCCCGCAAAATGGAGCAGCAACTCACCGACGTCGTCGTGGTGGCAAGGGACCTGCCGCCTGGGGGCAGCTCCGCTCTCGTGGCCGCCATGCACGCAAGATCCGAATGGGAGCGGATTCCGCTCTTGGGGCTAGCCGATTCAGCCGCTGAACTCGAGACTTCTGCGATCCGGGCGGCCGGGTTCATGGATTGCCAGGTGAAATTCGACGTCAATGCCATCCTGGCATCGGTGACGCGGCTTGTTTCGGCGCAGTCGGGATCTCCGGACAACGAACCGATTGCGGTTGGAGAGGAGAAGTAAGTCATGGCGACCGACACCGCGAGCCTGAAACACGAATTGGCCCCGACCCATGGACAGCTTTCTACGTTTTTTGTGGCGGATCTTTTTTTCGGAGTGGATGTTCTCCGCGTGCAGGAGGTATTGCGTTTTCAGCAGATGACCCACGTCCCCCGGGCCCCTGAGGTCATCGAAGGTTTGATCAACCTGCGCGGACAGATCGTCACCGCGATCGATTTGCGGCGGCGTCTTGAATTACCACCCCGCACCGAAGGCCAGGTGCCAACCAACATGGTGGTCCGGACTGACGACGGCGCGGTGAGTTTGCTGGTGGACGAAATCGGAGACGTGCTGGACGTGGATGCCGCCACCTACGAGCGGCCGCCAGAGAACCTCGATCCCGCGGCGCGCGAGATTATTCACGGTGTCTATAAGCTCAAGGACCGCTTACTGCTGGTACTCGATACGGAACGAACAGTCGACATCGCTGCGGCCATGAAGGCGTAGCCAGCGCGCAGATCGAACCCGGTCAGGAAGGGGCTGGAGTCGACCAAGAAATCAACCGCCGGTGGCGGCGAAATAAACAAACAGCATCGCAAAGGAGCGAGGACCATGGAAAGACAATCAAGTTTCAGCCGGGGAGATCGCCCCAGCCGCAGTTCGTTCGCCGGCGCCGCAGTATTGGATCGCCCGGAGCGTGATCGACCCCCAACAAAGAATGGCGCCGGCGCGCAGCGTGGCGCCATCGACCAACAGCAGTTCGCCGACTACGCCGGGCAGGTTGCTGCGATCCGCAAATCGCAGGCGGTCATTGAGTTCGCCATGGACGGCACGATCCTCGATGCCAACGACAACTTCCTCAAGGCCCTTGGCTACAGGCTGGAGGAGATCAAGGGTCAGCACCACAGCATGTTTGTCGAGCCCGCCTACAAGCAAAGCAGCGAATATCGCGAGTTCTGGGCGGCCTTGAATCGTGGCGAATACCAGGCGGCCGAATACAAGCGCATCGGCAAGGGCGGCAAGGAGGTCTGGATTCAAGCTTCCTACAACCCGATCATGGATCTCGACGGCAAGCCCTTCAAGGTGGTCAAGTACGCCACCGACACAACCACGCAAAAGCTCCAAAACGCGGACTATGTGGGCCAGATCGCAGCCATCAGTAAATCGCAGGCGGTGATCGAGTTCAAAATGGACGGCACGGTCCTTGCCGCCAACGACAATTTCCTGAAGGTCCTGAGCTACTCACTGGATGAGATCAAAGGCCGGCACCACAGCATGTTTGTCGACGAGGCCTTTCGGCAGAGCTACGAATACAAGGAGTTCTGGGCGGCGTTGAATCGCGGCGAATACCAGGCGGCGGAGTACAAGCGCCTGGGCAAGGGCGGCAAGGAGGTCTGGATTCAGGCGTCCTACAACCCGATCCTGGATTTGAACGGCAAACCTTTCAAAGTCGTCAAGTACGCCACCGACATCACGCCGCAGAAGCAAGCTCTGAATGCAATGCTTGCCGATGCCGCGCTGCTGACCAAGGCCGCCGTCGAGGGCAAGCTGACCACCCGCGCCGACGCCACGAAACATCAGGGAGACTTCCGCAAGGTCGTCGAAGGCGTGAACCAGATGCTCGACGAAATTCTGCTGCCCATTGGCGAAGGCAACCGCGTGCTCACGCTGATTCGCGGCGGCAACTTGCGCGAGCGCGTGGAGATCGACTGCAAGGGCGACCACGCCAAAATGAAAGATTCCATCAACGGCGTGCATGCGTGGCTCACGGGGTTGATCGAATACATCACCAAGGTCGCGAACGGCGATATGTCCGCGGCGATGACCAAGGCCTCCGACATGGACCAGATTCACGAATGGCTGGTCCTGCTGAAGACCAATATCGGCATGCTGATCGACGACACGGATGCGTTGGCGAAGGCGGCAGCCGAGGGCAAACTCGGCACACGCGCTGACGGCAGCAGGCACAAGGGCGACTACCGCAGGATCGTCGAGGGAATCAACAAGACGCTCGAGATGGTGGTTGAGCCCCTGAAAGTCACCGCGCAGAACGCTTCCGTCCTGGCCTCGTCGTCGGAGGAACTCACGGCTGTCAGCCAGCAGATGGCGGGCAACGCCGAAGAAACCGCAACGCAGGCCAACGTGGTCTCGGCGGCCAGCGAAGAGGTCTCGAAGAATGTCGCCTCGGTGGCTTCAGCCGCCGAAGAGATGCAGGCCTCGATTCGCGAAATCTCAAAGAATGCCAACGAATCGGCGCGGGTGGCCAAAAATGCCGTCAACGTGGCGCATTCCACAAATGAGACCGTGAAGAAGCTGGGCGAGTCCAGCCAGGAGATCGGCAACGTGATCAAGGTAATTACCTCGATCGCGCAGCAGACCAACCTGCTGGCTCTCAACGCAACCATTGAGGCTGCGCGCGCCGGTGAGGCGGGCAAGGGCTTTGCGGTGGTGGCAAACGAGGTCAAGGAGCTTGCCAAGCAGACCGCCAAGGCCACAGAGGACATCGGTCAGAAGATCGAGGCCATTCAGGGCGACACCAAGGGCGCGGTGACGGCGATTGAAGAGATCAGCGCCATCATCAACCAAATTAACGACATCTCCAACAGCATCGCTTCGGCGGTCGAAGAGCAGACAGCGACCACCAATGAAATCGGCCACAGCGTAACCGAAGCGGCCACAGGGGTGGGCGACATTGCTAAGAACATCGGCGGTGTGGCTTTGGCGGCAAAGAACACTACCCAGGGCGCAAACGATACGCAAAAGGCTTCGCAGGAGCTGAGCCATATGGCGGCTGAGCTGCAAAAAACTGTGTCAAAGTTCACGTTCTGATCGAACCAGCGGTCTTGGGCGCGACACGAAGGGTCCAGATGATTCTTCGCGTCGCGTCCGTTCACTCGAGACAGAACCAGAGGTGAATCGATGGTAAAAGCGTTGGTCGTGGACGACTCAAAGGCCATTCGTATGCTCCTCGGCAAGACCCTGAGGCAACTGGGGTATGAAGTGCAGGAGGCCGCCAACGGCAAAGAGGCTCTGCAAATAATCGAAGCGGAAAACGGCGGGGTAAAGCTGGTTCTGGTGGATTGGAACATGCCAGAGATGAACGGACTCGAACTTCTCAAGGAATTGCGTCAGGATCCGGCACTCTCTTCCCTGGCTGTGGTCATGGTGACGACTGAGACCGAGATCGAGCAGATCGCGGAAGCCATGGAGGCCGGCGCCAATGAGTATGTAATGAAACCGTTCACGCGAGAGATTCTTGTCGAGAAACTGGAGCTTGCAGGGATCCATCCTTGAGGAGTACGCCATGCCCGCGGTAAACAAGCGGAATCTGCAGCCCGGAGAGCGAATACGTGTGTTGGTAGTGGACGATTCAGTCGTCATCCGCCGCCTGGTCACGCATGCTCTCGAAGAGGATTCGGAGATTGCGGTGGTAGGCACGGCGTCGAACGGCGCGATTGCACTCGAGCGGATTCCGCAGTTGAAGCCCGATGTGCTCACCCTGGACGTCGAGATGCCCGAAATGGATGGCCTGGAAACACTGCGGCACCTCCGGCGTGACTATCCTCAACTGCGGGCGATCATGTTCAGCACGCTCACCGAGCGTGGAGCCGCGATTACCCTTGAAGCGTTGACCCTCGGCGCCAGTGACTATGTCACCAAAGTCTCCAATGAAGGGTCGCTCGATCGCTCTATGGCGCGTTTGCGAGACGAGCTCATCCCCAAGATTAAGCAATTCTTCAATCTTCCGGGACGAACCCGCGCTGCAACAAGACAGGAACCGCCGGCGGTTCAGGGGGCGCCGCCGCCCGGTCCGAACAAGCTGGCCCTGCTGAGCTCAAGAATTCGGCCCAAAATCGTGGTCATCGGAGTCTCGACCGGCGGGCCCACCGCGCTCGGCGCGATCTTGCCGCAAATGCCGTCCGATTTTCCTTTGCCGATTTTGATTGTGCAGCACATGCCGCCGCTGTTCACGCGCTTTCTTGCCGAACGTCTTTGCTCCTCCTGCCGGTTGCCAGTCAAAGAGGCGAGCCAGGACGATCCGGTATCCGCCGGCACGATACTCATTGCACCAGGGGACTTTCATATGAAGGTGGCCGGAAACGGCGCCGGTGTCCGTGTGTTGCTGGATCAGTCGCCGCCGCAGAACTCCTGTCGGCCTTCGGTGGATGCCCTTTTTTCTTCGATCGGTGAAATGTACGGCGGCGCGGTAATCGCCGTCATCCTCACCGGCATGGGTCAGGATGGACTTCGCGGCGTACAGATCCTGAAAGCTCAAGGCGCAAGCATTCTCGCCCAAGATGAGGCCTCGAGCGTGGTCTGGGGAATGCCCGGCGCTGTGGTCAATGCCTGCCTCGCCGATTGCGTCTTGCCGCTCAATCAAATCGTGCCGGAGATTTTGCGTAGGGCTGACCGAAGGTAAGGGAGCTGTTCGATGTCCTGCCAAACCTCAACTACGGTGATCAATCCAAAGAACTACGAGTTCCTTCTGGAGCACGTCTACTCTCATGCGGGCATCGTGCTCGAGGGCGACAAGCACTACCTGTTTGAATGCCGCCTCTCTCCCATCGTGCGCCAACTCGGCTTGGGGTCCATTGACGATTTGTGCTCGCTGATCCAGTCCTCTCGCCAGCCCGAGGTCAGCCACCAGGTGGTGGAGGCCATGACAACCAATGAGACCTACTTCTTTCGCGACCCTTCCCACTATGACGCCATCCGAACCGTTCTCTTGCCGCGGTTGATCAAAGAACGTAAAGACACAAAGAGTTTGCGATTCTGGTCGGCTGCCTCTTCGACCGGACAGGAAGCTTACAGCCTGGCCATGCTTCTCATTGAGGAGGGGTTGAGCAACTGGAAAATCCAGATTCTCGGTACTGACTTTTCCTCGCAGGCGCTGGAACGCGCCCGATCCGGAAAGTATCAGCAGATCGAGGTGAATCGAGGCCTCCCCGCGGCTCTCCTGATCAAGCACTTTCGCCGATCCGGCACGATCTGGCAATTGGACGATCGCGTGCGCGGCATGGTGGAATTCGAAACCATCGACCTGCGCAAAAGTATGCGCGCTCTTGGGCCTTTCGACCTCGTCTTCTGCCGCAATGTCATGATCTATTTCGACGCGGAGACAAAGTTGAGCATCTTGAAGGAACTCCACGGCACCCTGTTTCGAGGTGGATGGTTGCTGTTGGGGGGAATTGAGACTGCATTCGGAATCGAGGGACATTTCGAAAGAATGACCGTGGGAAACGCAACGGTGTATACCGCGCGCTGAGGGGACGTCCATGACGATCGAATCGACCATCGAAATACATCTGAGTGAACTGGCGCAGATCGTGGAATATGTGTTCCAGAGCATGGTGTGCCTGGAAGTGCGCGAATCCAGTCAATCCTGGATTCCCGGCGAGGATCGGTTAACAGCGACGATCAATCTCACCGGCGATTGGCCTGGAGTGCTAGCACTCGAATGCAATCCCCAGCAGGCATGCGCATTCGCGGCTCGCTTTCTTTCGATTGAGAAACCCCAGTCTGTCGATGACATGGTGCGGGACGTGCTCGGCGAACTGGCCAACATGGTCGGAGGCAATCTGAAGTGCGTGCTGGCGGGAGGGCTCAGGCTTTCCATGCCTTCCGTCGTCGACGGTGCCGACCATAGTGTACGTGTCTGCAGGGCGGGCAGTCGCGAGCGCCTCGTCTTTGAGTGCGTCGAAGGTGTTTTCTCAGTTGCTGTGCTTCGAGAAGAACGACAGGCGGCCAGGGTTCACCGACCCTCATGCTGTTCCTTTCCCTAGCCTGGCGCGCTCAGCGGAGCGTCCCCCGGGCGTCGGCCTTAGCAGTTCAGTTGCTTGCCTCGACGGTCAATCCACTTTTCAGCGAACGAAGCTCAACTTGCCATTGTTGCAACGACTCCATGAACCGCGCCGCCTGAAACTCCAGTTCGGGAACCCAAAGATTCACTTCAGCCGAATTGCTCGCCTTCGCCGCCTGCTCCACTTTCAATGCCGCGTCCCTGAGTGCCTCCCCTCCCGCGTTGGCCGCTGAACCTTTTATCTTGTGGGCCTGTTTCCAGATGGATTCAAGCTCGCACTTTCGGAAATGCTCGTGGAGTGTGCTCAGGAGCCCGGGCAGCTCATTCACAAACTCGGATACCACCTCATGAGCAAATTCTTCGTCTCCCATCATTCGCTGAAGAAGCATCGCCAGATTGAAGACCATCGGGGCGCCGGACGGTGTGGGCAGAGGCGTGCTGTCCTTTGGGGAAGATTCAGTGGGGGAAGCTTCGGATCTCCCATGCACTTTGCGGATCAACCACTTTTGCACCAGCTTGCCGAGAATTTGCGGATCAATGGGCTTGGAGATGTAATCACTCATCCCTGCGGCGAGACATTTCGCGGCATCTCCGGACATGGCGTGCGCAGTCGTGGCGATGATAGGGACTTTATGGTTGAGAACCGGGGAGTTCGGGTCGCGGATGCGGCGAGTGGTCTCATACCCGTCCATTTCCGGCATCTGCACATCCATAAGAATCAGGTCGTAGGCCGTTTGTTCGAGCTTCTGTAATGCCTCATTTCCGTTTCCAGCCACATCCGCATGCCAGCCCATTCGCAGGAGCGTTCCCGAGGCGACCTCCTGGTTGGTCAGATTGTCTTCGACGAGCAGGATGCGGGCATTCGTGCGACGCGCAGTGCGCAGACTGTGTCGGGTAACAAGGGGGCGTGACTCGACTTGTCGGCCCCCGGCAAGCAACGTCACGAGACAGTCAAAGAGATCGGACGGACGCACGGGCTTGGTCAAATATGCCGCGAAACCGATTTCTTTGAAGCGCCGCGCATCGCCGCGCTGGCCAAGAGAGGTCATCATAACCAGGGGCAGCGCCTTGCTATCATCGTGCTCCTGAATTGCCTGCCCCAGCGCCGCTCCATCCATGCCCGGCATCATCATATCCAGCAGCGCCGCGTGGAAGGGACTGCCGGTGGCGGCTGCCGTCTGCAAGCAGGCCAAGGCGACTGGGCCGCTTTCGGCCGACACGACCGTCGCGCCCCAGGACTCTATCTGGGCCGCGAGCACTTCGCGATTCGTGGCGTTGTCGTCCACCACAAGGATGCGCGAGCCCTTTACCGCGACTTGAGGAGCACCGGGGCGCGCGCTTCCAAGCTGCTTGCGAAAGAGAATCGTGAACCAGAACGTTGAGCCATTCCCTTCATCGCTCTCGAAACCGATTTCGCCTCCCATCAGCTCAACCAATTTTCTGGAGATGGCGAGCCCCAGTCCTGTGCCTCCATACTTCCGCGTGGTTGAGGCATCGACCTGAGTGAAACTTGTAAACAGAATCTGCTGCTTGTCCAAGGGAATGCCGATGCCGGTGTCGCGCACGGTAAAACGCAGGCACTCGGCGCTTTCGGTTTCTGAGACTCGTTCAACGCGCAATACGACTTCGCCCCGGTGGGTGAACTTCATGGCATTGCCGACAAGATTCGTCAGCACCTGGCGCAAACGCCCCGGATCTCCCAGCAAGTTTGGGCTGACATCCGGCGCCACGGCCGGGATAAACTCTACCGGCTTGTCGCCAACTTGTTCGGCAATGATTTCGGAGAAGTCGCTTATCAAGGCGTGCAAGTTGAAATCCACAGTATCGATTTCCAGTTTGCCGGCCTCGACTTTGGAGAAATCCAGAATGTCGTCGATCACCGAGAGCAGGGATTTTGCGCTGTTGTCAACGGCCTTGGCATAGTGCCGCTGATCAGCATCGAGATTCGAGTTGAGCAGCAATCCGGTCATCCCCAGGATGCCGTTCATCGGCGTGCGGATTTCGTGGCTCATATTGGCCAGAAACTCGCTCTTTGACCGGTTGGCTTCCTCGGCCTCGGCCCGCGCGCGAACCAGTTCTTCTTCGTAGTGTTTCTGCTCGGTAATGTCCTCTGCTATTCCCGCGACTCTGATCAACCGTCCATCCTGATCGCGAATCGGAAACGTTCTGCCGCGAATCCACTTCTCCCGGCCATCCGGCGTCCGAATCCTGTATTCGGTCTCAACCTCTTCCCCCTGCATCTGGCGGGCGAAGATCAGCCGCGATCGATCGAGATCCTCGGGATGAATGGCTTCCAGTCTGGAAACCGGATCACGATAAACACTGGCGCGGCTCCTTCCCCAGACCTGTTCATAGGCCGGACTGATATAGAGAAATCCCTCCGATCCCGGCTCCCTCAGCCAAAATACCTGGCGAATGTTTTCCGCCAGTTCGCGGAATCTCTCCTCGCTGCTTTGCAAGGCCTGCTCGGCCTGCTTGCGATCGGTGATGTCGATGCTGAGGCCCACATGCCCCAGAAACTCCCCGGACGGCGAGAAGCGCGGTTCCGTCTGCGCGATCAGCCACCGCCATTCGCCGTCGGCTCTCCGAACGCGTGCCTCGGCTTTGAACCTCGTATGAGTCCGCAGAGCACGGTTGGTTTCGCCGATAAAGTCAGCCAAGTCATCCGGGTGAATGAGCAACTCCCATTTGTGACCATCCGCCTGTTCGTGGGCAATGCCGCAGAAATCTCGAAACGCCCGATTCGTGAACTGGATCCCGCCTTCGGCATCCGTCACCCACATCGGCACCGGGCAGCCGTCGGCCATCACGCGGAACCGCTCTTCGCTCTCACGCAGCGCATGATCGGCTTTCTTGCGATCCGTGATGTCCCGATAGAACCTCGCACACCCCATGTAGTGCCCGCTCGCGCTGCGGAGTTCCGCCGTGTAACGCTCGAGTGTTCTTCCGTCTTTCAGTTCGACTTCGATGTAATCCGCCAAATTCTTGCTGTTCTCAGGCGCTCGGACCCGCTCCATGAAAGCTTCGGGAGCCTTCACGCGCTGGAGGGCCGCGGAGAGAATCGCCTGGTAAGAAGCGTTCAAGACGGTATCCGGCAAACCCTCCCCATCGCCAGGTAGAGTCAGCTCCCAGATATCGAGGAATCTCCTGTTGTGCGAGACGACGATGTCGTCCGCGTTCACGACGAGAATTCCGTCGAGCGACCCTTCGTAAATGGCGCTGATGAGCGAGTGCTGGAATTGTTGCTTCTGTTCAGCTTGCCTGCGCTCGGTGATGTCGGCGCGGAGCCCGATGTGTCCCAGGTACTCGCCGCTGGACGAGAAACGCGGTTCGCCGCGGGAGCCTACCAGCCGCCACTCTCCGTCGGCGCGCCGCACACGTCCTTCCGCGCTGAAAGCCGTGTGCTCCTTTGTCGCCCGGTCAAACTCCACCAGATAGGCCGGCGCGTCGTCGGGGTGAAGGACCGAGCGCCATTCCGTCCCGCGCGCCTGTTCGGCGGACAGGCCGGAGAATTCCCGGTACGCCCGGTTGAGGAACTCAGCCTCGCCGTTGGGGCCGGAAACCCACAGCATCGACGGGCAGCTATCGGCCATGGTGCGGAAGTATTGTTCGCTTTCGCGCAGCGCCTGTTCGGCGCGTTTGCGCTCGGTGATGTTTTCCGCATGAACTAAAAAGTAGTCGGGCCGACCTTCGCCCGACTTGATCAGCGAAACCCTTGCCCGGACCGAGACGATCTTTCCCTGATGATCAATAGTGCGGTGCTCTTCCTCGATGGATCCCTCATGCTGCTCCCTCAGCCGCTTCATGGCTTCGATCGATGCGGGCCGGTCCTCGTGATGAATCAGTTCGAAGAACGGAGTTCCGACAAGTTCTTCAGCGGAGTATCCGAGCATCCGGCTAAACGCCTCGTTCACGTGCAGGAAGCGGCCATCGAGGTCTGCGGCGTAGATTCCCGCCGGGGCGTGCATGAAAACCTCCCGGAGCAGCTCCCGGCTTTCCAGAAGCTCCCGCTCAATATTTTTGCGCCCGGTAATATCGCGAAGGATATTGGAGATGGCGATGATATTTCCCGTGGAGTCCTTGATGGGGAATCCGGTGACCGAGACCGGGAACTCGCGTCCGCACTTGTGCAGACACCAACCTTCATATTGAGAGAACGCATCGGAGCGACGCAGTCTTTCGGCGAGGCACTCAAGATTGGCCGCCCGATCGGGCGGAACGAGCATGGACATGTGCCGGTCCACCACCTCGGCCGAGGCGTAACCGAAGATCGCTTCCGCGCCGCGGTTAAAGGTGAGAATCCTGCCCTCGGGCGTGGACGCAATGATCGAATCTTCGGAATGATCGACAATCGCTGCGAGGAACGCGCGCGTTTCCTCGGCTCGTCGCCGTTCGGTGACGTCGCGCTTGATGGCGACATAACCGGTGGTTGCGCCACTTGCATCGCGCACGGGAGCGATCTGCATTTCCTCGTCGTAGAGGCCGCCGTCTTTGCGGCGGTTGGTGACCACACCCTTCCACACCTGGCCGGAGAGAATGGTCTCCCACATCTGTTTGTAGAACACTTCGGGATGGCTCCCCGATTTGAGGAAACGCGGATTCTGGCCAATCGCTTCTTCGCTCGTGTATCCCGTCATTTTGATAAACGCCGGATTCACGTAAAGGATGATTCCGTGGGCGTCAGTCATGACAAACGAGTCGGCGGCCTGCTCGACCGCCGCGGACAAACAGGCGTATCCGATGGCCGGCGCGCTCGCGGCGAGGCCCTCGCAAGGATCGGGGAGATGCTGATTCACGCCTGGTTTTTCCATTGATAAAAGACCGATCTTAGATATCGCTTCGGCTCAAGTTCCGGACAAAGACCGGAGATCGACTCGGTTGAACCGATGATCAGGCAGCCATCTTTGGCCAGGTACTTCGTGAGGTTTCGAAACAACCGGGTCTTGTCAGCTTCGGTAAAGTAAATCGCGACATTGCGGCAGAAAATAATGTCAAACGGATGCGGAAATGAAAACGCCTCGAGCAGGTTCATGGTGCGAAATGTCGCCAGGGCGCGAATTTCGTCGCGGACTTTCCAGCGATCGCCGGACGCGATGAAGTGGCGGGCAAGAGTTTCTGGCGGCAAACCCCTTTCGAGCTCAAGACGGCTGTACTGGCCATAGCTGGCCTGCGCTACGACTTTGTTGGAGATATCGGTACCGAGAATCCGGATGTCGTACCGCGTCAGATCACCGAGCAGCTCCTTAAGAACAATCGCCGTCGAGTAGGCTTCCTGGCCCGTCGAACAGGCGGCGCTCCAGATCCGGACGGGAACGCGGCCCGCATTTGAATTCCGCCGATCGATAAGGTCGGGAATAAGTTTGTGACGAAGCAGATCGAAGGGAGCGGTATCGCGAAAGAACGAGGTCTCATTGGTGGTGATGGCCTCAATCACTTTGCTTCGCAGTTTGGTGGTTCCGTCGGCCCGCACTTTGAAGAACAGCTCGGAAAAGTTTGTGGCTCCGGATTCCGTGAGCAGGCCGCTCAGGCGCGTCTCCACGAGATAGCCCTTGGAGTCGTCCAGCGAGATTCCGCTGATCTCGTAGATATAGCGAGTCCATACCGGCAGTTCCTCGCGCGTGATCGCGGTCGTCAAATCAGGCCTCCCCTGACCGCGGCGCTAATTCTCCCGGCAATCGAATTCAAGGGCAGGATCACGTCAGCCACGCCCGCATCCACGGCAGCCTTCGGCATGCCGTACACGACGCAACTGGCCTCATCCTGAGCGATAACGAAGCAGCCTTGGCGCTTGAGTAGCCGCAACCCGATCGTCCCGTCGCTTCCCATTCCGGTAAGAATGACCGCCATCGCCCGCCCCGGAAAGCGAGTCGCCGCGGAGCGAAACAGGTAGTCCACGGCAGGTCTGCAGTTGTTCTCAGGAGGATCTTCGGTCAGCTCCAGTACGGGACGATTCTCGGGCCCGATCCCCAGTCGCATGTGCCTGCCGCCCGGCGCAATGTATGCCTTGTTCGGCTCGGGAAACTCTCCGTGAACGGCCTCCCGCACTTGAACGGCGCATCTCGGATTCAGACTCTCGGCCAGAGATTTGGTGAAGATCGGCGGCATATGCTGCACGATCAGGATGGGCACACCGA
>Ga0181535_10004537_pt1 | contig 15370 bp, 11 predicted proteins | sample PEATcosm2014_Bin_44_FD_119774 | JGI IMG/M metagenome (GOLD analysis project Ga0181535, IMG submission 119774) | Peatland microbial communities from MTU Mesocosm Facility, Houghton, MI, USA - PEATcosm2014_Bin17_30_metaG | ecosystem: Environmental > Terrestrial > Soil > Wetlands > Peat | place... | reverse complement strand
GTCGACGAGGCACGAGACGATCTCTTCGTCGTGCAGACCGACGACGATGTGCACGACACCGTGCGTGCCGCCGTGGTGCGGGCCCACGTTCAGGAACATGATCTCGGGGTCTTTGGCGAGCTCCTCGAGGCCCCACTCCTCGGGCCGGAAGGCGAGCATGTCCTGCCACTCGGCGGCGCGCTCGGGCGGCATGACGAGGCGGCCGATCTCGGTCGCGCGCGCAGCCGATTCCTTGCGCAGCGGGTGGCCTTCCCACCAGGGAGGCATGAGGATCCGCGGCCGGTCGGGCAGGCCGTCGAAGCCCACGCCGAACATGTCCCAGACCTCGCGCTCGTACCAGGCGGCCGCCGGGAACACGCCGGTGATCGTGGGCAGCGTGGGCGTCTCGCCCTGCAGGGCGACCTTGAGCCGCACGTCGCGGTTGTGCTCGAGCGAGAGCAGATGGTAGACGAGCGTGAAGTCGCTGGCCGGCTGGCCCTCGCGGTGGACGCGCACGCGCTCGTCGATGGCGGTCAGGTCGTAGAGCATGGGGTAGGTCGTCGCGGCCTCGCTCTTCAAGTGGGCCACGATCTCGCGCGCGCGGTCGCGCGGCACCCAGACGGTGGGGATCTCGTCGGCGGTCGGCTGCACGGTGAGCTCGAGGTCCGGGAACCGGGCCTCGAGCTCACCGACCACGCCGACCGCTTCGTGCGTCACGCTCACGGTCCTACACCTCGCCTTGGGGTGGCAGTTCCGTGGCAAGGGCGCGGCTGGGGCGCTTGAGGTCGCGCATCGATACCCGGGGGACACGCTGCACGCCCTGCGGTCCCACGACCCACGACAGCGGGCGCTCCTCGGTGGCCACCGCGGCCTGCAGCAGCAGGAGGCCCTCCATGAAGGTGGTCGGCGAGGGCGGGCAGCCCGGCACGTACACGTCGACCGGCAGGAACGAATCGACGCCCTGCACCACGCTGTAGACGTCGTACATGCCGCCCGAGTTGGCGCACGAACCCATCGAGATCACCCAGCGTGGCTCCATCATCTGTTCGTAAAGGCGCTGCACGATCGGCGCCATCTTCAGAAAGACGGTGCCGGCGACGACCATGACGTCGGCCTCGCGCGGCGAGATGCGCAGGATCTCGGCGCCGAAACGGGCGATGTCGTACCGCGGGGTCACGGTCGTGGCGAGCTCGACGAAGCAGCACGACAGGCCGAAGTTGAACGGCCACAGGGAGTTCTTGCGGCCCCAGGCGACCAGCGACTGCAGGCTGCCGAAGGCCGTGGGCGGACGGTCGGCGATCAGGTCGGTGGGGGTCTGGCTCAGGCCGCTCAGGGCGAGCGCGGTCCGCGAAGGGCCGCCGCGCCGCGCGTGGTTGTCGTCGGGGCGCTTCACAGCAGGTAGACCACGACGAAGATGACCACCCAGACCGCGTCGACGAAGTGCCAGTAGTAGACGGCCGCCTCGACCATGCCGGCGGTGCCGGTGCCGCGGGCAATCGCGCCGGCGGTGCCGGCCGTTTCGGTCGGGCGACGCGGGCCGTCGTGGGCGGCGCGGACCATCAGGTAGACGAGCAGCAGGATGCCGACGATGACGTGAGCGCCGTGGAGCCCGGGCAGGGTGAAAAACGATTCTCCGGTGAGCCCGCTCGAGAGTCCGAAGCCGGCATGAGCGTACTCCCAGATCTGGCCGCTCAGAAATGCGATACCAAGGATGACGGTCGCCGTAATGTAGGCGCGGAACCAGGCCAACCGGCCCTTGCGGTAGCTCGTCAGAGCGTAGTGGGCGGCGATTCCGCTGGTCATGAGGATGACGGTGTTGACGATGGGTAGCGTGGTCGGCAGCCGGCCATGGATGCCCAGGGTCAGGCCACTGTGGACGCGCAGGTGCAGGTCGGCGCCGATGAGCGCGCCGAACAGGACCGTTTCCGAGCCGATTAGCAGCAAGATGCCGGAGCCGAGCGCGGTGAATCGCTGCCGAGGCATGACCGGCGGTTCGGGTACGGTCCAGCGCGCCGACATCCAGAGGCCGGCAAGGATCAACAGAAGCGCGATGCCGAGAGCTGATACCAGCAAACTGGTAAGCAGGCCGATCCCCACGACCAGGACGGCGATCGCGGTCAAGAGCGGCAGCTTGGTCCAGTGATCGGCGTTCGCAGGTTCGGCATGGAGGGCCGCCACCTCGGCGGGCGTCTCGTTGACGGGTTGCGTGTCGCTGGCGATATGCGCAAGCGGCTGGCCGGGGTGTTTGGCGTCCCAGAGTGGCAGATCGCTCTGCACGAACGGCAACGTGGCGAAATTGCCGTGCGGCGGCGGTGAGCCCGTCGCCCACTCGAGAGTCCAGCCGTCCCAGGGGTCGTCGCCGGCCGGCTCGCCGGCCAGCAGCGAGCGGACGATGTTGACGATAAAGATGACGATCCCCGCGCCGATGATGTACGCGCCGATCCCGGAGATCAGCTCGAGCGTGCTCCAGCCGAGATCGCCCGCGTAGGTGTACTGGTGGCGGGGCATGCCCAGCAGACCAAGACCGTACATCGGCATGAAGGTCATCAGGAAGCCCACCGAAATAACCCAGAAGTGCCACTTGCCCAGACGGTCGGACAGCATGCGGCCGGTCATCTTCGGGAACCAGTAGTAGACGGCGGCAAAGGCGATAAAGGCAGTGCCGCCGAACAGCACGTTGTGCAGGTGGGCGACGATGAACATCGTCTGGTTGACCTGCCAGTCGAAGGGGACCGAGGCCTGCAGCACGCCGCTGATGCCGCCGATCGTAAAGAAAGCGATCATGCCGCAGGCAAACAGCATCGGTGTCTTGAAGCGCAGGGCGCCGCCCCACATGGTCGCCAGCCAGTTGAAGATCTTTACGCCGGTCGGGATGGCGATCAGCATGCTGGTCGCCGCCATGAAGGTGTTGAAGTAGGTCGGTAAGCCGGCCGTGAACATGTGGTGGGCCCACACGAGAAAGCTCAGAAATCCGATCACCAGGATGCTGATGATCATGGCCGTGCGGCCGAACAGCGGCTTGCGCGAGAAGGTCGGCACGATCTCGCTCATCATGCCGAAGGCAGGCAGGATGAGGATGTAGACCTCGGGGTGGCCGAAGAACCAGAACAGGTGTTCCCAGATGATCGGGTCACCGCCGCGGGCGGGATTGTACCAGCCGGTGTGGTAGAAGCGGTCGAGATAGAGCAGGGCGAGCGCCGCCGTGAGGCTGGGAAAGGCGAACAGGATGAGGAACGAGTTGACGAATGTGGCCTGACAGAAGAGCGGCATGCGCAGCCAGCTCATGCCGGGAGCACGCAGCCTTATCATCGTCATGATGAAGTTGATGGCGCCGGCCACTGAGGAGATACCGAGCATGGTGAGCGCCACGATCCAGACGCTGACCCCGTCGTGGGGGGAGAAGGCTCGTTCGGTGAGCGGGGCGTAGCTGAACCAGCCGGTGTCGAGCACGCCGCCGTAGAGAAAACCGGAGTACAAGAGGAGGCCGCCGAACAGGAACAGCCAATAGCTCAGCGCGTTCAGACGCGGGAATGCCATGTCACGGGCACCGATTTGAAGTGGCACGATGTAGTTGGCAAAGCCGATCAGGACGGGCATGGCAAACAGGAAGATCATGGTCGTGCCGTGGATCGAGAAGGCTCGGTTGTAGTCCTCTGGGGAGAGCAATTTCATGCCGGGCACGATTGTCTGGGTGCGCATCGTGATGGCGATCGCCGCCCCGATGCAGAAGAACACGAGAGAGGTCGCCATGTACTGCAGGCCGACGTGCTTGTGGTCGGTGCCCATGAGCCAGGCGGCCAGGCCGTGCGGCTCGCTGCGGGCGTACGCAAAGTCGCGGGGCAGGGTGACGTCGGTCATTTCAGCTCTTCCAGGTAGGCGACGATCTCATCGAGCGTCTGCGGTGTGACCGGCACGGTCGGCATGAGCACGCCCGGCTTGACGGCGTTCGGGTCGGCGATCCAGCGCCGCAGGTTCGCGGAGGTGTTCGACAGGGTCACGGCGGCGATCGAGGTGCGGCTTGCCAGGTGGGTCAGGTCGGGACCATGCGTGCCTTGCAGGCTGGTCCCGCGGATGGTGTGGCAGCTCGAGCACGGCAGGCCGGCCACGGCGGTGGCGCCGGCGATCGCCGGAGCCCCCGTCGGGCTGACCGCGGGCTTCATCTGATTCTTGAACCACGTCGCAAACTGCGCTGGCGGCTGCACGATCAGCAGAAAGTGCATGTGGGCGTGCTGGACGCCGCAGAACTGCGCACACACACCGAGGTACGTGCCGGCGGTGATCGGCAAGAAGCTCACGTGGTTCACCGTGCCGGGGATCATCTGCACCTTGCCGGTGACCTGGGGACACGAGAACTGGTGAATGACGTCGGCCGACAGCAGGTCCGCCGTGATCGCAGTGCCGGCCGGCAGGTGGATCTCGTTGGCCGTCTCGAAGTCTGCGCCGGCGTACTTGACCTGCCACCACCACTGGTGGCCGGTGACTGTGAGGCTGACGGAGTCCGGTCCCCCGACGAGCTTGCCTGTGGTCTGCATGGTGAGGGCGAACAGGACGGCGACGATGATTGCCGGGATCGCCGTCCAGAGCACCTCGATGGTCATGTTCCCTCTCGTGTGACTGGCCTCGGACTCGGGCCGCTCGCGAAACCGAATGATTATGTAGGCAAGGAGTGACCAGACCGTGATCAGCACCAGGCTCAGGATGGCGAACATCGTGTAGGTGAGCACGGCGATGTCGTGGGCGCCGGCGCTGCGCGTCTGGAACATGCTCGGCGACTGTGTGGAGCAGCCCGCCAGGCCGCCGGCGAAAGCGACCAGGAACAGGGCGCGCAGGACGATGGTGCGCCCTGTGTGCCGGCTGGTCTGCTGGTCATCAGTCATGAGCGCTCCTTCCTCTCACCGGTCACGGCCGCGCCACCCTTTCGATCACCATGGCGAGCAGCAGCGCGGCCAGGTATGGTCCCGAGACCTTGTGGAGCAGCAGGGCGGTCGCCCGGCTGCGGCGCAGTGCGAGCGCGCCGGCGACGGCCAGTAAGGCGACTCCCGCGGGGACCGCCGTCACCAGGAAGGCGGACGGGTAGAGCCCGGCGACGCTCGGCGCCAGCGAGAGCGCGACCAGGGCGCCGCAGGAGACGAAGATCAGACGGGTCGCCGCGCGCTCGCCCAGGGCGACCGGCGGCGTGGGGATACCCGAGGCCTCATACTCGTCGGCGAGGACATACGACAGCGCCCAGAAGTGGGGCGGTGACCAGACCGCGATCAGCGCGCACACGAAGACGATGCGCCCCGACAGGCCGCCGCCGGCCGCCGTCCAGCCGATCAGGGCGGGGAACACGCCGGCGAGGGCGCCGGGCAGCGAGCTGAACACGGTGTGGGGTTTGATGAGCAGCGTGTAGACGACGACGTAGTAGAAGGCGCCGCCGGCCGCGAAGGCGGCCGCAGCGGGGCCGCCGCAGGCCCAGACAGCGGCCACTCCGCCGCCGGTGGCGAGCAGGCCGGCCGCAAGCGCGGCGCGCGGCGCGAGCGCGCCGTTGGCGGTGGGCCGGCGGCGCGTGCGCGCCATGCGGGCGTCGAGGTCGCGTTCGAGGTAGTTGTTGAGCGCGGCGGCGCCGGCGACCGTGAGGGCCGACGACGCCACGATGGCGGCCGTGAGGGCCACCCCGACGGGGCCGGCGAGCAGGGTCGCCACGAGCACGGTCAGGGCGAACAGGGCCACGATCCGGGGCTTGGCGACATGCAGCATCAGGGCGCCGCGCGCGGCGCCCTGAGCGACCGGCCGGCGACCCAGGCCCGGTGCGGCGACCCAGCTCATAGCGCGACCTCGCCGGCGGCCGCCAGATGGCGGTGGCGGAAGATGGCGTAGGCGAGCAGGCCGACGACGAACGGCAGGCCGATCGTCAGCCCCTGCATGACGTGGAGCAGTGTCGGCAGGTTCCAGTGGAAGGTGGCGGCGAACACGTCGTCGCCGCCCGCCAGCAGAAGCATGATCAGGAAGGTCAGGAGACCGACGCCGATCGCCGTGCGCCCGGGACGGTCGCGCGGCGTCTGCAGCACGTTGTGGAGGTCGTTGTCGCGCAGCACGACGGCGTCGAGCCACGGCCACAGGAAGAGGAAGCCGGCGATCACGCCGGGCAGCACCGCGGCCGGCCAGAACAGGCCGGGTAGCAGGAAGCCGCCGATGTGGATGTCCCAGGCCGGGGTCATGCGCACCGCGCCCTCGAGCCAGCCGGTGTACCAGTCGGGCTGCGCGAAGCTCGTCGAGTCCCAGGGCTGGTAGGGGCCGTAAAGCCAGACCGGATTGATCTGGAAGAAGCCGCCCAGCGCCGTGAGCATGCCGGTGAGCACGAGCAGGAAGCCCGTGGTGCGCAGCGCGTAGGCGGGCACCATCGGCGTGCCGACGATGACGCGGTCGCTGCGGCCGACGCCGCGGTACTGCGTGTGACGTTGGATCCACAGCAGTCCCATGTGCGCGCCGAGCAGGCCGGCGATGGCCCCCGGCACCAGCAGGATGTGGATCGCGTAGATGCGCGGGATCAGCCCCGCCGCGGGAAAGTTGCCGCCGAACAGCAGCGAGGCGAGGTTGGGGCCGATGAGCGGCATCGACTGCGTGATCGAGTAGGCGATCCGCAGGCCGGTGCCCGACAGCAGGTCGTCGGGCAGCGAGTAGCCGAACACGCCGTTGATGAAGACCAGGGTCAGCAGGCTGAGCCCGATCACCCAGTTCAGGCGTCGCGGTCGGCGGTAGGCGCCGGTGAAGAACATGCGGAAGAGGTGCAGGGCGAGCGCCGCGGCGAAGATCAGGGCGGCCCAGTGATGCACCTGGCGGATCACGAGGCCGGCGCGCACGTCGAAGCTCAGTCGCAGCACTGAGGCGTAAGCCTCGGACATGCCGACCCCGTGCAGCGGGCGGTAGCTGCCCAGGTAGACGGTGCGGGCGGCCGAGGCCTTGAAGAACAGGCACATGTAGACGCCGGTGGCGATCAGGACGACGAAGCAGTACAGGGCGATCTCGCCGAAGAAGAACGACCAGTCGTCGGGGAAGATGTGGCGCAGTTCGCGGCGGATGAGGCCACCGCCGCCCGTGGTGTTGTCGAGCCAGCCCGCCACCCGGCGGTAGCGGTCGCGCGGCAGCCGAAAGCCGTGAGTGAGCGAGCGCTGGAGCTTGCGGTCAGGCATAGAGGTTCCAGAATCCGGGTCCGATGGGCGCGTTGAAGTCGCCCTGGGCGATCAGGTAGCCGTCGGCGTCGACGGCGAGCGGCAGCTGCGGCAGCGCGCGCGCGGCGGGGCCACTGATGGGGCGGGCGCCGTGGCGCAGGTCGAAGGTCGACTGGTGGCAGGGGCAGACCAGCACCTGTGACTCGTCTTCGTACTGGGCGACGGCGCAGCCCGCGTGGGTGCACACCCGCGAGTAGGCGAAGAAGCTCTCGGGGCTCCACGACGCGCGGCCGGGCTGGGGAGCGACGTCGCTCAGGCGCAGCAGGGCGACCTGCGAGTCGGCGGCTTCGAGGTGGCCTTCGGGGAAGGCCACGATCACGCCGCCGCCCTGCAGCGCGGTGTGCGAGATGGGCACGCCGTCGGTCGTGACCAGGCGCACGCCGGGCCGCCAGGCCGTCGAGAACAGGCCGCGCGACTTGGGCCCGAGTGAGGCCGCCAAGGCGAGCTGGCTGAGCCCGACCACGGTGGCGGCGCCGACCAGCAGCGCCGTCAGGAAGCGCCGTCGGGTGAGCACGGTCGTGCTGCGGGCCAGCTCGTCGCCCAGTTCGGCCGACACGACGTCGGCCGGCGCGGGTGCCAGGCCGGTCGTGGCCGCGACGGTTCCGGCGGAAGGCGCCGCCGCCGTCGGCCCGAGCGTCGTGACCGACTCTGCCGCCGCCTCGGGCGGCAACGGGTAGTGGCCCACCTCGACTTCGTCGCTGGTCAGGTCGCGGCCCCAGTAGGCGAGGGCGAAGCCGAGGCCCAGGAAGGAGAGCGCCATGGTGCCGCCGAGCTTCTGCGCGTTGTTGCCGGCGATGAAGAAGGCCACGAAGCCGGCGGCGCCGGCGATGGCGACGAGCAGGCCGATCGCGGCCGGCCAGCCGGGCGCGACGACCGCCGCCGGCGAGGCGTCGGCCGGGGCGGCCGCCGCCGGTCTGACCTGCCCCTTGCCCCAGGCGAGCCACACCGTGAGCAGGACGAGCAGTCCGAGCGCGGCAAAGCAGGCGAGGCCTTCGGTGACCGGTCCGATGTAGCCCAGTCCCCAGCCGCCCGGCGAGGGCGGCGCCTGGAGCAGCTGGACGTAGAGTGCCACGGAGGCCTGCTGGCGCACGTTGAAGGTCGTGCCGGCGAAGTTCGGCATGTTGCCGCGGCCCAGGATCATGGCGGCGAGCGCCTCGGCGGCGGGGTAGTCGGCCAGCGACGGCGCGTTGCGGCCCTGGCCCAGGGCGCCGCCGCGCCCGGTCGAGCTGTGGCAGCCGGAGCAGTAGAGGCGGAAGAGGCGGCCGCCTTCGGCGATGGTCGCGGTGCGCGCGACGGGGTCGGCGATCTGCGTGGCCACGAAGGTCGAGACCGCGGCGACTTGTGCCGGGGAGAACTGGCGGAAGGCCGGCATGGAGATGCCGCCGCGCTCGACCATGCCGGCGACGAGGGCGGGGAACGCGTCGGCCTGCTGGCTGGGACCGATCAGCCCCTGGCCGTGGTCGCCGTGGCAGCCCGAGCAGTTCGCAGCGTAGATGGCGGCGCCTGAGCTGGGGGTCGGCGTCGCGGCCGCACCGGGCGAGGCCGCGAGGCCGCCGGCAGGGCTGGTCGCGCTCGTCGGGGTGGCGCTCGAGGTTGCCGCCTTGACCACGCCGGGCAGCACGATCGCCAAGGCGACCGCGGCCACGACGGGCAGCGCGGCGAGGCGCGCGAAGCGGGGAAGGCGCGCCATCACCGCGCCCGGCGGCGCTTGCCGCGCAGTCGCGCGCTCGTGCCCCAGTCGAGCGCTCCCAGGCGCCACAGGTAGACCAGGCCGGCGAGCAGCAGCACGATGAAGACCAGAGCTTCGGCGTAGCCGCGCCAACCCACGTCGCGCAGGGCTACCGCCCAGGCGAAGATGAACACCGCCTCGAGGTCGAACACCACGAAGAAGACGGCGATCTCGTAGAACTCGATGGAGAAGCGCTTGGGCAGCGGGCCGGCCTGGGGGAGACCGGATTCGTAGCGCTCGCCGGTCGTCAGGTCGCGATGCCGCTGGCCGAGGACGGCCGCAATGCCGACGATGCTCGCCGCGATGATGACGACGAGTACGCCGTACACGAGAAACGGCCACCCGGCTCCACTGATGGCCTCGACACTCGACCCCACCCTCGACCCCCTGTGCCAGACACGGCTCTGGCTACCCCGGTTAGCCCCTGCGGACACCCGTTCAGGCACGCTCCTGCGAGCGAGTCAGTGAAAGGGTAAGTGTAGCCAACAGGCTCGCAGGGGTGTTCGTCCAGTGTTGGGGAGGCTGCGGGCGCCTGGATGTGTGCCTCCGTGGCCTTGCGCCGGCCACCGGCCGGCCGCTGCGAGCCTCTCTGCCTAGGGTCGACATGAATGCGCGCGAGCGGGAAGCAGCCTCGAAAGCTTCAGGGAACGCGCCCGGGCCGCCGGCGCACCGCCGCCCGTCAGCGCAGCGTGTCGATAAGCGCCGCCGCCGGCGGCTCGACGGTCGTCCAGTCGAACTCGTCGCCGATGCGCGCCAGCCGCGCCCGCGTGGCCTCGTCGCACAGGGCGCCGGCCACGCCGTTGTCGTAGGCCCAGCGGGGCTCGGCGCCCAGGTGGGCCGCCATGGCGTAGTCGAGGGGCAGGTCGGTACCGAACAGAGCCGGGTCGTCGGTCGAGATCGAGCAGCGCACGCCGGCCGCCCGCAGGGCACGCAGGGGGTGATCGTCGAGCGCGCCGACCACCCGCGTGCGCAGGTTGGAGACCGGCGTCACGTCGAGCACCGTGCCTCGTGCGGCGAGCTCGGCGACGAGGGCCGGGTCTTCGACTGAGCGGATGCCGTGGCGGATGCGATCGGCGCCCAGGGCGTCGAGCGCGCCGCGTACCGAGGCGGGGCCGGCGGCCTCGCCGGCGTGCGGCACGGCGCCGAGGCCCAGCGAACGGGCGAGGGTGAAGGCGGGGGCGAAGGGCTCGGGGGCGTTCTCGGGGCCGCCGAGCCCTACGGCGACCACGCCGCGCTCGCGGTAGCGTCCGCACCAGGCGACCGTCTCTTCGGCGATCGCCGGACTGAAGGCGCGCGTGATGTCGGGCGTCAGCCGTATCTCGACGCCCAGCTTCTCGCGCGCCTCGCGGGCGCCGTCGCAGTAGCCCTCGAAGACCTCCTGCCAGGCGATGCCGCGGGCGGCCGGTTCGGCCGGCGAGAAGATGGCCTCGAGGTAGACGGCGCCGTGGCCGGCGGCTTCGGTGGCGTAGTCGACGACGACGCGGCGAAAGTCGTCGGCGGTCTGCAGGGCCGGGGTCGTCGCCATCCAGACCGACAGAAAGTGGGGGAAGTCGCGAAACGTGTACAGCTCGGCCAGGCCTTCGACGCTGTCGGCCGGCAGCCGGTAACCGTTGCGCCGCGCGATGGCGAGCAGCGTCGCCGGCCGTACCGTGCCCTCGAGGTGGACGTGCAGCTCGATCTTGGGAAACGTCTGGGTCGTCGTCGGCATGGTGCCCCCGTGGTCGCCGTGGACCAAGCTTACCGCGTCGCGCGGCGGCGCGGAGAGGACTGGTGTTTCCGTGTGGATGTGGGGAAGCGATAGCATGGGTGGCGAGATGTCCGGCAACGACACGGCACCCGGCGAACCCCAGCGGCGGCGCACGCGAGCGGCCGGCGGCGGGCTGCCGCGTACCCCAGGCACCCCCGGCTCCCGGTCGCGCGGATCCGCCGGCGACCCTCCGGCGGGTCACGACGCCCCGCGTCGGCCTGCCGGCGGGCCGCCGGCGAGTCACGGCGCGCCGCCGCCGGCCGCCGCCGGGCCGCCGACGAGCCGCGACGCCCCGGGCGGAGCTGCGTCGCGCGACGGCGCACCCGACGAAGGCGCGCGAGACGCCGCCTCGGGGATCGTCGCGTTCCTCAAACGCCTGCCGCTGCGGCAGATCATCGTCTTCGCCGTGGCGGGCATCGGACTGTACTTCGTCTGGCCGCAGCTCATCGATTTGTTCTCGCACCTGCCCCAGCTGCGCGGTATCCTGTGGCTGTGGTTCGTGCTCATGGGCGTGCTCGAGGTGGCCAGCTTCTCGTGCGCCTGGGGTCTCATGCGCCTCACCTTGAACGAGAAGAGCTGGTTCCTGATCGCCACGGCGCAGCTCACGAGCAACGCCGTGAGCCGCGTGATCCCAGGCGGCGCCGCATCGGGCGGCACGGCGAGCTACGGGATGTTCACCGCGAGCGGCGCGCCGCCCGAACGCGTCATCTCGGGGCTGACGGCGACCACGCTGCTGTCGACGTCCGTGCTGTTCTCGCTGCCCGTCCTGTCGCTGCCGGCTATCCTGTTCGGCGGCGTGACCCTGGCCACCACGCTGCTGCACGCCCTGATCTACGGCATGAGCGTCTTCGCCCTCATCCTGGCGGCGGGCGCCGTCGCGCTGTTCTTCGACAAGCCGCTGCGGGCGGTCGGCACCCTGGTCGAGCGCGCGCGCAACCGCCTGCTGCGCCACCGCAGGCCGGCCAGCGGCATACCTGACCGGCTGGTCAGCGAGCGCGACCTCATCAAGTCGATGCTCGGCCGGCGCTGGTGGGAAGCCCTGCCCTACGCGGCCGGCAACTGGCTGCTCGACTACAGCGCCCTGCTTGCAGCCCTGGCCGCCACGGGCGCGCGGCCGCGCGCCTCGCTCGTGCTGATCGCCTACGTCGTGGCCGCCCTGCTCGGTATGGTGCCGATCACCCCCGGCGGCCTCGGGTTCGTCGAAGTCGGCCTGGTGGCGACCCTCGGCCTGGCCGGCGTCGGCGCCGCCGACGCGACCCTGGCCACGCTGGCGTATCGCCTGGTCTCGTTCTGGATGCCGATCCCGGCCGGCGGTGTCGCCTACGTGCTCTACCGGCGCCGCTACGGCACCAAGGACTCGCCGCCCGCCACGGGCGCGACCGGCTGACGCGAGAGCCATGGGCGCCGAGCTTGTCCTGGGCATCGACATCGGCTCGACTACGAGCAAGGCGGCCCTGGTCGCACTCGACGGACGCGTCGTGGCCCTCGAAGAGGTCGCCCACACGATCTCGCGGCCGCGGCCCGGCTGGGCAGAGCAGGACCCCGACGCGGTCTGGTGGGCCGACGTCGTCACGCTCTGCCGGCGCCTGCTGCCGCCGCGCGACGGTGGCCACGTCGTGGCTGCCGCCGCGGCCGCCCTGGGCCCCTGTCTCGTGCTGGCCGACGCCGGCGGCCGGCCGTTGCGACCGGCCATCCTCTACGGCATCGACACGCGCGCCGTCGCCGAGATCGCGGCGCTCGAGAAGCACTTCGGCGCCGCCGCGATCCTCGCCCGCTGCGGCTCGCCGCTGACCACGCAGGCCGTGGGCCCCAAGCTCGCCTGGGTGGCCCGCCGCGAGCCCGACGTGCTGCGCGCCACACGGCGGCTGTTCGGGGCGAGCTCGTTCCTGGTGCATCGCCTGACCGGCGAGTACGTGCTCGACCACCATTCGGCCAGCCAGTGGGTGCCCTTGTACGACGTGCACGTGAACGCCTGGATCGACGAGTGGGTCGCCCAGAGCGTCGCGGGGTCGCCGTTGCCACCGCTGCCGCCGCTGCGCTGGCCGCAGGAGGCGGCCGGCGTCGTCAGCGCCGCGGCCGCCGCGCAGACGGGGCTTCCCGCCGGCATCCCGGTCGCAGCCGGCACCATCGATTCGCTCGCCGAGGCCTTCGGCGCCGGGGTGCGGCGCCCCGGTCGCCTGCTGCTGGCCTACGGCACGACGATGTTCCTGGCCGAGGTCACGACCAGCGCCCGGCCCGACCCCCGGCTCTGGAGTCCGGCCGGCTTCGTGGCGGGCGCGCGCAACCTGACGGCCGGCACGGCGACGGCCGGCGCCCTGGCGGGCTGGGTGCGCGATCTCACCGGCGCGCCCGACTTCGCCGCCCTGACCGCCGCGGCGCGGCGCGTGCCGCCGGGCGCCGGCGGCCTCGTCGTGCTGCCCTACTTCGCGGGGGAGCGTACGCCGCTGTTCGACCCGCGTGCCCGCGGCGTGATCGCCGGCTTGACCCTGGCGCACACGAGCGCCCACGTGTTCCGCGCGGCGCTCGAGGGCATCGCCTTCGCCGTGCGGCACAATCTCGACGTCATGCGCGAGGCCGGCAGCCGGCCGCGGCGGCTCGTGGCATCAGACGCCGAGCTCAAGGGCGTGCTCTGGCCGCAGATCGTCAGCGACGTCACCGGCCTCGAGCAGGACGTCCTCGAAGCGCCCGCGGTCGCCACCGTGGGGGCTGCCCTGCTCGCGGCGATCGCCGCCGGGCGTGCCGACCTGGCCACTGACTGGAGCGGCGCGCACACCGTCGTGGCGCCCGATCCCGGCGCCGCGGCAGCCTACGACGAGCCCTACCGCATCTACCGCGAGCTCTATCCGGCGACGAGGGAGCAGCAGCACGCGCTCGCCGACGTAGCCGACTCGACTGAAGCGCCGGGGCCGCCCGGCGCCCAGCCGCTCCACTGACCGCCGCCTCGGCCGGCAACGGCGAACGACCGTGGCGCCGCGCCCTTCCCGGGTACACAACGCGCTGGACCGATCGGGCCCGCGCGACCGCGCGCTTCGTGCGGCGCCTGCGCCGGCGCCCACCAAACGAGGGAAGGTGTGTCATGGCCGATCCGACGAGGGCGTTCTTCGAGGGCCTCGCCGCCAAGGGCCACGAGCCGCTGCTGGCGAGCTTCTCGGGCAGCCTGCGGTTCGACCTGAGCGGCGGCGAGCGCACCGAACACTGGCACGTCGACCTCAAGCGGGGCGACGTCGCGGTCTCGCACAACGATCACGACGCCGACGTCGTGCTGAGCACCGACCGCACGACCTTCGACGCCGTGCTCGCGGGAGAGACCAACGCCATGGCGGCCCTGCTGCGCGGCACCGTCACCGTGCGCGGCAAGTTCATCCTGCTGCTCGCCTTCCAGCGGCTCTTTCGCGGCTCACCGGGCGCGCACGACGAGTTGCCGACGGCCGGTTATGCGAAAGGACGGCGATGAACGAGGTCAAGATACTCGACGGCAACACCTTCGTGGTCAGCGACGAAGCGGGCGACATCGAAGCGTCGCTCACCGACCCCACCGGCCTGTTCTCGTTCGACACGCGCTTTCTGTCGAAGTGGGTGCTGACGATCGACGGCCAGCGGCTGAACCCGCTGTCGGTCGACGACCTGCAGTACTTCGAGACGCGCTTCTTCCTCGTGCCCGGCACGGGCACGGTCTACGTCGACGCCAAGCTCTCGGTGATCCGCCTGCGCGCCGTCGGCGGCGGCTTTCACGAGGTGCTCACCATCCTGAACCACGACGACAGGCCGGTCACCCTCGACGTGCGCATCGCCGCCGACAGCGACTTCGCCGACCTGTTCGAGGTGAAGGACGCCCTGAAGAAGTCGGGCGCCTATGCGCGCCGCATCGACGACGGCCGTCTCGTGCTCGGCTACAAGCGCGAGACCTTCGAGCGCGAGACCTGGATCTCGGCGACGCAGCCGGCGACGATCGACGACCAGGGCCTGAGGTTCAAGGTGACCCTCGAGCCGCACGGCCGCTGGGAGACCGACCTGCACGTCGCCACGGGGGTCGACGCGCCCGGCCAGAGCGTCGCCATCCCCAAGTACGAGGGCGGCAGCCGCAGGGCCAAGCCGAATATGGAGCGCAGCCTCGAGAAGTGGCTCGACGAGGCGCCCCGCCTGGAGTGCGACTGGGCGTCGCTCAACGCGACCTACCGGCGCAGCCTCGTCGACCTGGCGGCGCTGCGCTTCTCGCCGGTGTCGCTGCCCGGTCACTACCTGCCGGCCGCGGGCCTGCCCTGGTTCATGACCCTGTTCGGGCGCGACAGCATCTTCACCAGCCTGCAGGCGCTGCCGTTCAGCGCCGAGCTCGCGGCCACCACCCTGACAGCGCTCGGCCTGTGGCAGGGCGCCAGGGTCGACGACTTTCGCGACGAAGACCCCGGCCGCATCCTGCACGAACTGCGCTTCGGCGAGCTGACCGCCTTCGAGGAACGGCCCCACTCGCCCTACTACGGGGCCGCCGACGCCACACCGCTCTACGTGGTGCTCCTCGACGAGTACGAGCGCTGGACCGGCGACACGCGGCGTGTGCGCGCCCTCGAGCCCGTGGCGCGGGCCGCCCTCTCCTGGATCGACGACTACGCCGACCTGCAGGGCAACGGCTACGTTTCCTACAAGCGGCGCAATGAGAAGACCGGCCTCGAGAACCAGTGCTGGAAGGACTCCTGGGACTCGATCTCC
>Ga0181535_10004536_pt1 | contig 15374 bp, 10 predicted proteins | sample PEATcosm2014_Bin_44_FD_119774 | JGI IMG/M metagenome (GOLD analysis project Ga0181535, IMG submission 119774) | Peatland microbial communities from MTU Mesocosm Facility, Houghton, MI, USA - PEATcosm2014_Bin17_30_metaG | ecosystem: Environmental > Terrestrial > Soil > Wetlands > Peat | place... | reverse complement strand
TCCGTGAAGGGGCACTTGATGGGGTACGAGATCCTGGGAACGGAATCGGACTTGCCCGGCATCGTTCGGCAACTCGAAATCACCGGCGGGATCGTCGCGATCGGAGACAACTGGACCCGCCACCGCGTGGTGAATGCGCTGAATGCCCTGCTCCCGGATTTCACGTTCGTCACCGCCGTTCACCCGTCGGCGCAGATCGGCCGGAACGCAACCATCGGCCGGGGCAGCGCCGTCATGGCCGGCGCTGTCATTAACCCAAACGCCCGCGTGGGGGCGTTCTGTGTGGTAAACACCAATGCCTCTCTGGACCACGGCAGCGTGATGGGAGAGTTCTCGGGTCTGCTTCCCAATGCTGCGACCGGCGGCAACGTGCTCATCGGCGCGTTCGCCGCGGTCTGCCAGGGCGCCAACATCATTCATGGCGTCGAGATCGGCGAGCACACTGTGATCGGCGCCGGTGCGACCGTGTTCGAGAACATGCCGCCCAGAGTCGTCGCGTACGGCACGCCCGCACGAGTCATTCGCGCCAGAGAGCCCGGCGAGCCGTATCTCCGTTCCCTAACACGTGCGGCTTGCGAGTAACCGCTTTCGCGGTCCCAGAAAACCAATGACCGAAGCCCTGGCAACAACTCTTGACCGAACCGCCGCGAACGGCGCGCGGCGGGCCGCCGTTCCAGAGCCATTCCGCTTCATCGCGCCCACACTGCCCCCCCTCGATGAGGTCCTGGCCCTTTATGCGCCGGCCTACCGTCAAGGAATGATCACTAATTCACGTATTGTCGCCCGGTTCGAAGCTGCGGTAGCCGAACGGCTCGGCGTCAGGCATTGCGTTGCGGTCTCCAGTTGCACCTGCGGCCTGATGCTAGTTTTCAAAGCGCTCGGAGTCGAAGGGGAGGTGATTCTCCCGAGCTTCACCTTCTTCGCGACGGCGCACTCGGCGCTCTGGAGCCGCCTCCGTCCCGTGTTTGCCGATTGCGACCCGGAGACGTGGACCATCTGCCCGGAGGACGCCGAGCGGAAGATCACTTCGCGCACGACCGCGATCCTGGGAGTGCACATTTACGGTAATCCATGCGAGATCGGAACGCTGAGCCGGATTGCGGCCCGGAACCGGCTGAAACTCGTTTTCGATGCCGCGCACGCGTTCGGGAGCGAGTACCAGGGACGGCCGATAGGGCAGTTCGGTGACGCCGAGGTCTTCTCTCTCTCCCCGACCAAGCTGCTTGTTGCCGGAGAGGGCGGACTGGTGACGACGAACGACGCAGCCCTCGCAAGACGCGTCCGCTCGGGACGCAACTACGGCGATGCGGGCAGTTATGACCCCGAGCTGCTCGGCCTGAACTCGCGCATGGCCGAATTCAACGCAGCCGTTGGTCTGGCCGGGCTGCGGATGGTGGACGCCAAGGTGGAACGTCACAACCTCATCGCGGCACAGTATGCCAGGCTCCTCCGTTCGCTGAGGGGAGTCGGGTTCCAGGTGGTGCGGCCCGGCAATGTCAGCAGCTATAAAGACTTCTCCGTCCACATCGACGCCGGCGCCTGTGGGATCTCCCGCGATGAGCTGCGTGCCGCGCTGCTGGCGGAGAACATCGAGACCAAGACTTACTTCTCCCCCGCCGTGCACCAGCAGCGACTCTATCGGGCCTTTTCCGCATCCGTGCGGGGAAGCTTGCGGCGGACCGAGCTGCTTGCGGCGGGAATCCTCAGCCTGCCCATCTATCACGCTCTCCCGCTGGAGACAGTCGCCAGGGTCGCCCAGGCGGTCAGGGAAGCGATGCCAGCCCCGCGCCGCGCGGCTGGGCGTGCGACTGACAACCGGGACGCGCCGGCGACTCCGCTGCCGGCCCCAACCATCCGGAGCGTTGCCGAACATGCTCGAATGCCTCGATAGCTTCAACAAGAAGCAGGCTCTCCCGCGGATGCTGGCCGATCTAGCCATCGTCCAGGCCTCCGCGGTGGTGTCGCTCATCGGCGCCTTCCTTTGGCAGGCCGCTCGGCTCGATTGGGAAGAGACGATCACGCTCACCCGGACTCTCGAGAGCTACTACGTTCTACGATTCCTGCCGCTGTCGCTGGTCTTCCCGCTGGTGTTCCTCTTGAACGGTTTGTATACGCGGTCGCGCGCATACGTGGGCCGGTACAAATGCCTGGTGGTGCTCCGCGGCTCGGGGACGGCCGTTCTGCTGTTCCTGTTCCTCAACTTCCTGTTCTGCCGAACCGATATCATGCCCCGAAGTTCAGTTCTGGTTTTCGGCATCCTGGTTAGTTGCGGGACGGTGGGCGCTCGCTGGCTGAAAGCCTGGTTTGTGGCGGATGCCGCCCTGGAGCCTGTGCCTGGCGCCCGCGCATTCTCGAAGCAGATGCCGGTCCTGGTTGTGGGTGGAGCAGGGTACATCGGATCGATCCTGTGCCGCAAGCTGCTGAAGGCGGGTGAGACTGTCAGGGTGCTCGACAGCCTGGTGTATGGCGACTTCGCGATCCGCGGCCTGCTCAATCGCCCTGGCTTTGAGCTGATGGCCGGAGACTGCCGCGACATCCAGAGCGTTGTGAGTGCCATGCGCGGAGTGAAGTCCGTGATCCACCTGGCTGCGATCGTCGGCGACGGGGCCTGCGAGCAGGATCGGCACACGGCTCTGGAAGTGAATTACGCCGCCACCCGGATGATGATCGAGATTGCGAAGGGCAATGGTGTCGAGCGCTTCGTCTTCGCCTCCAGTTGCAGTGTCTACGGGGCGAGTGATCACCTGGCGGATGAGCATTCGGCGGTCAACCCGATCTCGTTGTACGCCCAGACGAAGGTGGATTCGGAAAAGGTGTTGCTCCAGGCGCGCACCGCCAGTTTCCACCCGGTGGTCCTGCGGCTGGCGACGGTGTTCGGAGACGGGTACCGGCCGCGATTCGACTTAGTGGTCAACCTGCTCGCGGCCGAAGCGTACCACCGCCGGCTCATCACCATCTACAACGGCGGGCAGTGGCGTCCGTTTATCCATGTCCGCGACGTTGCGGATGGCATCCTGCTGACCCTGAAGGCTCCCCTGGCGCTCGTCAGCGGCGAAATCTTCAACCTGGGCGATTCCCGCCTGAATCATAGTCTCACCGAGGTCGCCGAGAAGATCCGCACGGTCTTCCCGGAGGCCCGCATTCTGAACGTCGACAACCCGGACCGCCGGAACTATCGGGTTTCATTCCGGAGAATCCACGACCGGCTTGGCTTTCGGTGCATTCTTGGGCTGGATGAAGGCATCCTGGCGTTGCGGCGCTCTTTTGAGCGGAATGCAATCCCCGACTACACGGATGTGCGCTACAATAATCAGAAGTTTCTGGCGCTGGCCGGCCGCGGCGTCGAGACGAACCGGGTACAGAGCCGCGTCATGGCCGCGTTCGCCGGAGACTGATTGGTGCGCCCTACCGCAGGGGCAAAAGAGGGAGCGGCTTCGGGCCGCCTGGGCAGTGCCGGATGGAGCTGAACCTGAACGAGGCGCAGTCGCGCGGAGGTTCCAACTCCCGCTTGGCGATTGAGTGCTCGCGAGCCGTCCTCGAACAGATACTCGCGGATGTTGAACAGGGCTTCTACTCCGTGCCGCACGGCGGCGCGGAGATGGGCGGTGTTCTGTACGGCTCTTACGACGGCTCGCGGATCCTGATCCAGGCGGCTCGTCCTATGCTGTGCGAACACGCCCATGGCCCTTCCTTCACGCTCTCCGTCGCTGATTACTCGCGTCTCGCGGCCCTGCTGCAGGTCCCGGGGCGCGAACCGGATTTCGCGGGAATGGCCGTGGTCGGTTGGTACCATTCCCATACCCGCAGCGAGATTTCGTTTGCTGACGCGGACATCGAGATTCACGACAGGTTCTTCCCGAAGCCGTGGCAGGTGGCGCTGGTCCTGAGGCCCTCTGCCATGAGGCCCACCGAAGTGGGCATATTTGTCAGAGAGGCGGACGGCACAATGCGCCGCTCGGCGCCGGCTGTCGAGGCCTCGTTGACACCGGCCGGGGCGGTTCGGAATGAACGCGCACAGCCGGCCACGGGCGCCGCTGCCGCGCCGCGAACCGGTCCCTACCGCAATCGGCCGGCCGCCGCTGCGGCGACGCCGAAGCCCGTCGCTGCGGTGACGCCGGAACCCGTCGCTGCGGTGGCGCCGGAACCCGTTGCTGCGGTGGCGCCGGAACCCGTCGCTGCGGTGGCGCCGGAACCCGTGAGGAAAGGGCGCTGGCGCTGGCCTGTGGCCGCGGCGCTTCTCCTGGTGGCTGCCGCCTCGGGGGGCTACCTGGCCTACTGGTGGCCGCAACGGCCGGCGCCAGCGGTGGCCGGTCTGCAATTGCATGCGACCGACCGAAACGGACAGCTCGAGATCGGCTGGGATGGGAACTTGCCCGCCTTGCGCCTGGCTCGGAGCGGGACTCTCGAGATCAGCGAGGGGCCTCGAGTGCACATCTTCCCGATGGATGCGGAGTTCCTGCGACGGGGCTCGATCAGTTACACACGGCATTCAGAGGTCGTGACAGTCCGCATCTCTGTGATGCTGCAGGATGGCTCCGAGCTACAGCAGCAATGGGCGTTTGTCGGCGACCTGGGCTCTGGCCGTGCCGTGCCGGCCCAGGTGGCGGCGCAGCAACCTCCGGCGCCGGAGGCGGTGCCCGAACCGGCGCGCAACCAAGTGGTCGAGATTCAGGCGCTTCGGAAGCTGCGGCAGGGCTCGGAGGCCTCTGGGCAGGCTTTAGGCAGCGAACGGGCCCCGCAGAGCCCGGCACGTCCGGCTACTCAGGAGAGGACCTTTCTCGGCGCGGGCGCCGGAAGCGGTGCGCAGAGGGGCGGTGCGAATCCGGGCGCGTCTGCTCCGACATCCCGCGCCGCAGCTGTGCGACCTGTGATCGCAAAGCCGTTGCCGCCCGCGGTGACGCCGCCCCGGAGCTTGCCGGACCGTGCCAGCACCCGAGCGCCCGTGCACGCCACGACTACACGCCTAGCACCCGAGCCTCGCTCCGAGACCGCTGCCGCGAGGAATCAGCCGTCGTCTTCTAGTGCCACTGCCGCCGCCGTTCGGGGGAAGCCGCTGCCGCCACCCGCGGCGGCTTCAGCGGCGCCGTCCCCGGCTTCGCCCAGCAGGCCGGTAGCCCAGGTGGTTCAGCCTCCGCCTCCAACCCTTTCTACCCCGGCAACGAGCAGGCCTGAGCCGGTGGTGGGCAACGTCGCGGTCCCGGCCAGCCCGGAGCCCGTGGCGAGGACGCCGGAAGGCAGGTCCGCACCGCTTCTGAACACGGTCGCGCCTCCCGCCAGAGTAAATCCGGTGACGCAGCCCGCAGTCGCGGCGCCGTCTCTTTCCGGTCGATGGACGTTTGGGCCGACGTCGCCGTCCGGCTCGCCCTTCCCGCCGGAATCGGTGGCGCTGTCACTCTCCGAGATCGGGGGCCTGCTTCAGGGGACTCTTGCTGGTCGATATCGGACGCCGAGATCGAGCGGGCTGCAACCGGACGTTCGATTCAGCTTCCAGGGACCCGCGCGCGCCGGCAACATGCGTTTTCCCTGGGCTACCAGCGACGGCACGAAGGGCAGCGTCGAACTGATCCGCCTGCCGAACAGGAGCGATTCCATAGAAGTCGTCTGGTATTCTCAGGACCGGAAGTTCATCTTTGACGATGTCCTGGTCCGCGTGACGAAGTAGCGCGCAATCATCTTTCGGCTGTAATCTCCCACCAGCGAGCGACCGCGGCTTTGCCATGCCGTGTGCCGCCATTCTTCTTCTCGCCAGGTCGCCGCGTTTAACCCGGATGTGAGCCTTTGGATTGTAACACTAGTGTTCGGATAAACTTTTTCGAATCGTCATAAGGCCCGATGAATCAAAGGGATGCGGGGGTTCGACGCAGGAACGATTTGAAATCTAAGTGCCGCCCGGGAGCCGAATGAGGGTGAGTTCTGGATGCGAAACAATGGTGGATGAACGCTGGCCGCACCTACCAGTCGCGAATCCGTTCCGTAGTTGTCGAATGCGGGACCGGCGGATCACGACCTCCGTGCGCCACGCCAACCGTGCGGGTAACCACCCGTGCGGCGTTTCCATGACGTCAGTTCACGCGGGTGGGTTCTTCGCGCGATCCGCCGTTTGGGCGCATGAGCTTGTCCCACCGTCGGGCGGCATCCTGATCGCGCCCGCGGATTGCATGCGAGTAGACGTCGGCCGTCACGCGGACCGAGGAATGGCCCAACCGTTCCGATACGGTCGCCAGATCCACCCCATCGGCAAGCAGCAGCGATGCATGGGTGTGGCGCAGCGAGTGGAGGGAAGCGCCCTTCGGCTGCTGCAGTTTTCGGAAGAGCAGTGAGACGGTCGACGAGATGGAATTAGGCTTTAGCGGCGTGCCGTTCGGGTTGGCGAAAATCAAGTCGAGGTCGGCGCGGTAATCGGGACCGAACTGCACGCGGAACGTAGCCTGCTTCTGGCGGTGCTGGTCGAGCGCCGCGAGAGTGGAGGTCGGCAGGCTCACCGGGCGCACACTGTCCTCGGTCTTCGGAACCTTGAATTCCAGGCCCCCTTTGGTCTGCGTCAGGGATCGCGTGATCACGACATCCCCACCATGGATGTCCGACCATCTGAGCGCTAAGACCTCTCCGCGGCGCGCGCCGGTGGCGGCGGCCACTTCCAGAAAGGCCGCCATGCACCAGGGCCCCGAGGCGCTCTCCAACACCACCGCCTGCTGCTCCGGAGTGAGCGCGATGCCACGGTGCTTCTTCACGTGCGGAGGCTCGCTGTTGGTCACGGGATTGGTGGAGACCAAACCCCACCGAATCGCTCGCGCAAACGCGGAGGAGAGGAGACCGGCAACGTGGCGGACGGTTTTTGCGCTCAACAGGCGAGCCTCCATGGTCCGGCGGTGGTGGCCACCGCTCTTCAAGAGCCGGCCCCACTCGCGAGCCAGATAGAGCGGCGTGATTTCCGCGACCGGCATTGCGAGCAGTTCTGGAGCTAGGTACGCCGCCAACTGGTGATAGCGCTCGATGGTCTTCGGCGCTAGACGTTCTGTGGCGTGCTGCGCGAAGAACTCCTCCAAGAGGGTGGCCAGCGTTTTCGGGACCGGCGCGGCCACTCCGACGCTGGCTTTCGCCGCTTCGATCTTCTGCAATTCGTCGGCGTAGCGATCCCGCTCAGCGTCTTCGGCCGCCTTCTTGGTGGCGAAGCCCCACCCACGGATGATGTGGCGGCTCTCCCGCGTGGATCCTGGCAAGTTGAACTTGTAGAACCAAGCGGTCCGTGCGGAACCGCGATAGGTGTATTTATGGACCGGCATCAGTTCACCACCGTTACCTCTGTTTGCGGTTGAAGTCCAGGGCCGCCACGCGTGCCACAAGTGCGCTCCCACTCCTCGTAGGCGTGCCGCGTGATGATCCATCGCCGACCGAGCCGGATGCCAGGCAGAATCCCCTGCTCCAACATGGCGTACACCGCCAGGCGCCCGATGTCCAGCCGGCGCGCGATCTCCTCCACGGACATCCGGTTGGCCTGCGCGCAGATCACTCCGGCCGGGTCCGTGTGGGTGCGAGTCATGGGTCGTCTCTTTGGAGGATCGAACTTGGTCGGTTGCCAATGCGCCGTGGGACTGAAGGGCCGCCGCCCAGCGCTCAGTGGCTCGCGTGTCTGGGTCAGCCAGCTTTCGATTCGTTCACCTGTCGAACCAGTTCTTGGTCCGCTCCCGATCGATCCAGGGTGTCTCGTAGCGGAAGCGAACTGGGCGCTCCTGTGGCGCGTGCGGTTGGGGAGGCTGTCCAGCTTGTGCCACGAGCTGCGCCAGGTTTTGTTCCAGCCGCTGCCACGTATCTTCTCCAAACCGGTCTATTCCGCAGACCGCCGCGGCCGCCCGAGAATAGACACGCGCGTCGAGAGCCTCGTTGCGTTCCCTGGTCTTTTGCCACTCGGGCCGGCGATAGCCCTTCACGATTCTTGTGACGAGTTGCTCGGCGGTCAGTTGCTTGAAGTATTCCTCACCATACTTCGGGAAGTGGCAGTAGCCTGGGGGATACGGCGCCCCGCTCTCCTCGGTCGGCCGCTCCAGGTGCAGCCAGCGGTACAGCTCCTCCTTGATCATGCCGCCGTTCACCGGCCACACCTTGATACCCCGTTTCAAGCGATCGCCCTGCGGCCCGACATCGATCGGGGAGGGCTGGCCGACAGGGCCCATGGCGCGCGCATCGCCTTTTACCACCACGACGCGGCTGCCACCGTGCTGGCGAGCCCAGGAGTACACCTCCGACGTCGCATATCCCGAGTCGATGGCGAACATCGCAACCGGCATACTGGCATTGCCATCGACCGGGTACCTTGCTTCGAGCAAAGCGGTGAGCTTCTGCCAGACAGCGGCCTCGGCAGTCCGCCCTTCGAGCACCTGGTAATCGACCGACCAGGACTCTTTTCCGCGGCCCCAAGCCACAACCTCCAGCTCGATGCGGTCCTTTTGTATATCAACACCGGCCGTGAGGAACAGTCCGCCTTTGGGGACCGTGCCAATCTGGTAGTCCTCGCGCCGATCATACAGACGCTGCCACTCCGGCGCCTCTCCGCGCAGTTTCCAGGTCTGGCCCAAGACAGTGTTGACGAAAACCTGAAGCAACGCCGGGTTCTTCTGCGCCTCGGCGAACATCTCGGCCGCATCGCCCCAACTGAACCAGCCCACGGGACTGTACAAGCTCGACAGATGGAATCCGGCGGCCTTGCCCGGTCCGGGAGCCGCCGGCCGCCACTCACCACGCGCCAGCATCCAGTGCTTCTGGTGGTCCTCGATTTCCTCGCCGCAGTGCTCGCAAACGTAGACGGCGAGCTGCGGCTCGCCCTTGGGCCACCGGAATTGCGGAAACTTCAGCGTCTGGAACTCGGAGCAGTGGGGGCAGGGAAACCAGTAGTAGCGCTGGTCACTCTCTTCGAATGCCGCCTCGATCCGGCTGCTGCCGGTGACCTTCGGCGTCGAGCACATGAACACCTTGCGCCGGGCGAAGGTGCGCGTGCGGGCCGTGGCCAGGTTGACGGGGTCGCCTTCACCCTCGACATCGCCGGGATAGGCATCGATCTCGTCGAGGAACAAGTAGCGGGCGGCCATCGAGCGGAGACCGACTGCGGAGTTCGCCCCGGTCATCACGAGCACGCCGCCGGGGAATTCCTTGGCCAGGATGGCGTTGCCGCTATCGCGCGCCCGCGGGTCCTTGACGAGTTCGCGCAGTGCCGTGCTCTCCTCGATCAGGGGATCGACCCTCTGCTTGGAATTGCGCTTGGCCATCTCGACGGTCGGCTGGACAGCCATCATCGGGCCGGGAGCCTGGTGGATGATGTAGCCGATCCAGTTGTTGCCGCACTCGGTGCCCCCGATCTGTCCGCCCTTCATGAACACCACCCGCTCGATGGGCGAGGCGGGCGAAAGGCAATCCATGATCTCGCGTAGGTATGGCGTTCGATCCGTCCTCCACGGGCCCGGCTCGGCCGATGCGCGCTGCGACAGGGTCCGATAGCGGTCGGCCCACTGCGAAACGGTAAGCAGCGGATCGGGCTTCAGCCCGGCGCCGAAGGCCTCATCGTAGATTTCAGCCGAGGTGGTCGCCAGAGAGCTCACTTAGTGCCTTCCTGATCTCGTCGGCGAGGATCTGATGCACTTCGGTCGGATCATCCTCTGCCGCGAGCATGGCCGCGACCCGGTCCGGGATGTTGAGCAGGTTGTCCCGCACCGTGCGCGCCTTCGTGAACGCCGCCACGGTGACTTCGTCGCGGCTGACCAATTTGCCAACCCGCTCTTCGTAGTCGATCTTGGCGAGACGCGCCTGATAGTGCTCCCGCACCGCGCGGGCCTTTGTGTACTGACTGGCGCCGAAAGGGGAGGCCTCGTCTTCCTCCGGCTCTGGCCGGCGCGTCACGGCGGGCGCGTAGGCCCGGGTGTTCCGTTTCCAGCCCGTGTCCGCCGCGTCGGAATCGATGCGGCCATTCGGGAGTGTTGCGATGCGCTGGGACTTGATGGCCTTCTGCACGGCAGACAGGGCCGCGCCGCGATGACGGGCGTACTGTCGCAGGCTCATGATCGCCACGTGTTCGCCTCCCGACTATCGGTGCGCAGCTGCTCACTTTTCGCTTGCCTTGTCGGCGAACCAGAGTGATGAATCGTCATGCGCGGAGAACAAGCCGCCAGATAAGGTTAAAAGGAGCTCAGATGAAGACCAGCAAAAAGGCCGCCCCCAAAGCCGCCCTCGCCAACGAAGGTGGTCCAGCACCTCGCCGGGCTGCTGGATGCCAAGGTGACCGTCACGCTCGAGATCGAGGCTGAGATCCCCTCCGGCGCGCCAGACCACGTGGTCCGGACTGTAACGGAGAACTGCCGAACGCTGAAGTTTGAGAACTCGGGGTTCGAGGAGAGTTGACCAAAACGACAACGACGGGCGGTTGCAAGACAGGGGTACTGGTATGCAGCTGTCATTCAGACAAAAGGGCGCGAGGCTCGTAGCCACTCTCGATTGCTCCGTTCCAGGGAAACTGAAGAGCGGTGGCCTCGGATGGTTCGACAGAGGGTCCACGGATTGGCGATTCGACTGGAAGCTCAGGGTCCAGTGCAGCATAACGAAAACCGGTCCAGCATACGGTTATGGGCAACCCCACGTGGTCAAAGGACTGGGGGCGCCGACGAAGAGACCTTCGTGGCGGAGAACAGCGACTACGTCCAGTTCTGTGTCACACCGGCCCGGGACCCTTAGGGTCGAGTTCCTGTTGCCTGACTGCATCGACCTCGTGGGGCATGCCCTCGACCCAGGGTGCTGCGCCGGTGGTCCGGTGTCCATCGGAGGGTGCCGCTACCATTGCTCAGCGCTGTTGAAGGCGGTTCCGCCATCCTTCGAGGCCCGCCTGGAGCGCATCGCGGGCGGCATCAGACTTCTTCAGTCTGTTCAAGGAAGAACCATTATGGTCGGCGAGATGCAGGATAACATCCGAGGTAGGCCTCTGTTCAACCGGCTCCTTGAAGGCAGCTAAACGAGAACACGACACGCTTCGATGGAAACGGAATGAACAATGACAACGGGCGGACGCTCCCGGCCCGTATCCTTGAGCCACTCGCGGTGGATGCGCTCAACGACTGGGCGGCGATGTCGCCCCGCCCAACCCGGCAGTGGCGCAACCTGCCCGCCAGCCCGCCGACCGGTGGCACACGTGCGCCCGGTGCGCGACGGGTGCCGCTGCACAGCCGGAGGCTCCGCCGTCAAACCGCCACGCGCAGTTTGATTCCATCGTTCGGCGCGTGCACGAGATCCTGCTTGGTCCCCAGGTAACGCTCGGTCGTTTGCACTGACGCGTGGCCCAAGAGCAACTGGATCTGTTCAAGCTCCCCACCCGCGGCTCGGCACATTTTCGCGCAGCTGCGACGTAGGTCATGGGGCGCAATGCCGGGGACACCCGAGGCCACGGCGTACGGCTGGAGGAGTTGCCACACGACCTTCTCCGTCATGCGCTCCCCCTGGACTTGGTCCCCGCGCGTGACCGGCCGCAGCAGGTGGCCTTCTGTCAACTCGGCCGCCGCGGTCCAGGCGTCGATGGCGACCTTCACCCACGTCGGCATCGGGATCGTCCGCAGCCGCCCGTGCTTGCCGACGAGGTCAACGATGCACCAGCGGTTGTCGCGTTGCTGGATGTGGTGGAGCGTAAGCGCGGCCACCTCGGATCGGCGCAGCCCGCAGCCGAGAAGGACCGCGAGCATCGCCCGGTCGCGCAGTCCCTTCTTGGTGGTCACGTCTGGGGCGTTCAGGAGCTTCTGGGCCTGCTGCACGGATAGCCAGTTGCCGACCCGCACGCCCGTTGACTTGGCGCCCTTGACGCGGGTGATGCCGGCCGCCAGCTCCGGCGCCAGCAGCCCGTTGTCGGCGGCCTCGACCGCGAGTTTCCGCACGGCGGTGATCCGGACGTTGATGGAGACCGACCCGAGTCCGCGAGCCTCGAGTTCCGTTCGCCAGGCGTTCACAGTGGCCTTCGTGAAGCCGGGCCGCGGTGCTTGGCCGTACCAGGCGATGAACTCGTCCAGCCCGAGATTGTAGACCCGCCGCGTAATCGGAGAAGACACGCTATCCAGAACCAGGGCCTTCAGCCGGTGCCAGTCTGAAGCCCGGTTCGCCAACGTTAACTCGTTCATTTCAGTCCTCTTAATGGGCCATATCGGTAGCCATGTGAACCTTACCTCGGGGCGCCGGCGACATGAAGCAAAAACGTGGGTGGAATGCGCTCCTCTCCGGATTCGGTAGGTTGCGCCCCGGCGCTGGTTCACTTGGCCGGAAGAGAGAGCCGCGTCCGGCTTATCGAGCCAGGCTCCGTCCGTGGCATGCGCACAACATCCCGGCAAGCATCGAAAATCACCACGATCTCCTGGAAATGTGCGCGCAAACGCAAGCTCTCTCGAAGTGGAATGATCGGAACGACGCTCCAGGTACAGGTGGTGGTCCGCGGCATGACCATGGACTCCTGCCCCGTGGTCGCGTTGTAGCCGTGCCCGGCGTAGTAGACATACAGATTAAATGTTGTTAATCAATGTGGCTGGCGACTGGTTTGGATGTAGAATTGGGCTGAACTCGGAAGCAAAAATGGAAATTCCGGGTTGAACTCTGTGGCTTCTGGTTGAGCCAGGAGGCTCCCGACAGCTACATTTTTACCTGCATCTGAATTTCGGCCATGCCACTCCGAAAAGGGGCTCTCGGAGACGCGCCTGGCACTCAGACAGAGGGTTCGACATTGCGCGATGCTCACTTTCGGTATGTGGCGGGCGTTCCTGCGCCGAAGCCAAAGTGTCGCGGTCCGCAATAGGAGTTCGATGAAACGCTGGATGCTCGACTGTCACTATCCCTTGAGGAAGGTTGCTTGCTGGAAGCACCAAGGTGCTGTCGTCTCGGGTCTCGAAGGCCCGGGCAAGGAGAGGAGAGGAATATGCGGTCATTGACTAATCCGAAATGGTCGGATGGGATTGTGCCATCGCGCTTATTGCCGATGGTCGCGGGAGCGATAGTCATGGCGTCCGTGCTGGCGGCCAACGCGGCTGCCCAGTCCGCGACGTCGCTGCCCGTCTATGAAGTAACCGGGACGGGAATTGGAGAGGTGCAGGCCAGCAAACTAGCCACCGCGCTGAACGTTCCCGTCGAAAAGCTCGTCGCACGGGATAGCGTGGTGTCGTTTCTGGATGCGGAAGAATACCTGGCTATTCCTGCCGTTCCCGTCACCGAGCCCGCCGTTCTCGAGAAGTTGCGGTCCAGCTCCGTCCAAGAGCGCCCGGGGCTGCAGCTAGCCTTCAAGGCCGCAGACTTCGCGGCTCTGGAAAAGCTGCCGGTGCTGGAAGACGAGAAAGCTCTGAAAAAGACGTCCGACGCTTTGGCCGCCGCCGGGATTCATCTGGCACCTGCCAAACCGGTCGTCGGCCACACGACGTTCACCGCCAGTTTCGTCAGCGGCGACAGGGCCGGAACGTCCCTGAGTCACGATCTCAACACCCGGGTCTCTTACGATCTGTTCACCGAGGCCGGGCATCCGCTGATTGGTCCCGGCGCACAAATCCAGGTGACTTACGACGGATCTGGAAAGGTCGTGCGCTTGCTGTATGCCACGCGCGAGCTGAAAGCGGGTCCATCGGTGAAGATCTTCTCCGAGGACGAAGCCAGGAAGCGCGTGGCCGCCCACTTCCCGCCGGACGCGCGGATCAACTTTAAGCTGGTCTACTGGTGTCCTTCGCTCCGGCGCGCGCCGGGGAAGAAAGCGCCGCTTTCGCCGAAGTTCATCATCCCCTGGTACGCGTTCAACAGCGTAATCCCCGTCACCAATCCGAAAACGGGAGCCGTTACCGAGACGCACACCAAGATCCAGATGATCCCGGCCACGGATGACCCGCGCTTTGTGCCGTCGGTGCGCTTGAAAGCCTCCGGGCGTGAGCGCGTGGAGGCGAGCGTCGAGGTGCGCGGCGGCCGGGCGCCGTACACCTATATGTGGTCCGGCTCGAACCCGGCTGCCTCTGAGCAGGCAGGCGCCTCCATCAGCTATGAACCGGTCGTGCGCGCCGTGCCGTTGCACGACGTCGCGTCGGAACGCACCAGCCTGGCGCGCCGCGAGACCCTGGGCGTGACGGTGACCGATGCCAACGGCATCATGCTCCAGGAGAACCTCACGCTTTCGGTGATCGCTCGCCTGCTTCCTCTCGGTAAAGGCGGGCCGGCCGCCAGCTACGGTACCGAGAGCCCCCGCGAACCCGATTTCGCCGTCGATCGCATCGGCTGGCAGAATGGCATGGCCACCCCGGGTGCGGGCGGCGGGACACAAGTTTTCGCCTGGTTGGGAGATCTGGCGTGGCCCGGCGATTTCATCGAACCGAAGCCGCAGGGGACGCTCATGCCAACGCCTTGGGTAAACGGCGACGCCGACTATTCCAACTGGGGTGTCAACTCCGCGGCCATCGTGCTGAACAACACCGACGGCGGCTCGACGGGATTCGACTCCAGCGAGCCCGGCGCTACTATCGCTCAATATGCCACCGCGGCACTGAGCGCGACCGATCCCACCGTCACCATTGGCATGCTCAATAGCAACGAAACTGCTACGACCCAGTACTTCAACATCGACCTGACGGGCTCCTGGACTCCCGTGGGGCCGAACGACCAATTACTCTGGCTGCTGATGGACGCCTGCGACATCATGGATGCCACGTCCCCCGCGGGAACGCCCCAGCAACGCTGGGGCCCCATGTTCTCCGGGCTGCACATCATGACCGGCTGGAACTCGGAAGAACAGCTCGCCGACGGCAGTTTCGAACAGGACTTTGCTGAGAACATCCTGGGCGTCAACGGCGCGCCGCAGACCATCCTGCAAGCCTGGTTCAATGCCGCGCAGACGGCTGGCATCGGACCTCCGCCGGCTCACGGACTGCCCGCGGCGATGGGGCCGATCACAACCGGCAACGTTACCGATAAAGACGACTATTACATCGGTAAGGGCTCGCAAGGCCCCACCATCATGCCGGCCAACGTTACTGGCTGGTGGTACATCCACGATTGACCGGGCAGCAGATTCGACGGGCTCACGATAGCGCGGAACACGTGTTTCGACACCGGGTCGGGGCGCCAGAAGTATGGGATTCAGAGTTACTACGGCCGGCTGGACGACGGCACCCGGATCACCGCCGGCACATGGTCCCGGGTCTTGATCACGGGCAACGACCTGAGCGGCAACCGGTATCCTCTAATGCTGCTCAACGGAACGACCGCCGTGGTTCGGGGCAATGTGGCTGACACCAACGACCCACGCCGGTGAGCGGTGCGCGGAGAACCACAACCTAACCGCTCCGCGCGGTTCGAGCGCGTCCGCCATCGGCGGGGACCCACTAACTCCAAACGTC
>Ga0181535_10004534_pt1 | contig 15385 bp, 7 predicted proteins | sample PEATcosm2014_Bin_44_FD_119774 | JGI IMG/M metagenome (GOLD analysis project Ga0181535, IMG submission 119774) | Peatland microbial communities from MTU Mesocosm Facility, Houghton, MI, USA - PEATcosm2014_Bin17_30_metaG | ecosystem: Environmental > Terrestrial > Soil > Wetlands > Peat | place... | reverse complement strand
GAAGGCAACGGTCCAGGCCATGGGCCGGAACAAACGCCCTTCGACTCGCTGCAGCGTGAAGATCGGCATGTAGGCGGTGATGATGATGGCAATGGCGAAGAAGACCGGCCGCTGCACTTCGTGGCACGCCTCACGAATTACGGTAGAGACAGACTTGGGAAGTGTTTGCCGGCCGGCGGCCTGACCGTTGGTTTGCTGTCCGTGCGTCGCGTTGGAACCAAACTCACGGCTCAGGTGGCGCACGATGTTCTCCACCATCACAACCGCGCCGTCGACGACCATACCGAAATCGAGCGCGCCAAGCGAAATCAGGTTTGCGGGGATATGGCTCAAATTCAGAAAAATTGAGGCGAACAACAAGGAGAACGGTATCGTCACCGCAACGATCAATGCGGCGCGAACATTGCCGAGGAAAAGGAGCAGGATGATGGTAACCAGGATCATCCCTTCGCCGAGGTTGTGCAGGACCGTGTGCAACGTGTAATGAAGCAGGTCGCTGCGGTCCAGCATCGTAACGACCTTCACACCCTCGGGCAGGATGTGATTGTTAAGCTCGTCTACCTTCTTGTGAATGCCGTCGAGCGTGGGGCCTTCTTCGGCGCCCTTGCGCATCAGCACGCCGCCCTGGATGACGTCGGGCTCATCGACAATGACGCCGTCCGGACGATGATCGGCTCGGGCCATGTGCCCCAGCCGAATTCTGGGGCCCCACTCGACGACTGCGATGTCCTTTACCCGAACCGGAACACCATTTGATGTTGTCAGTACGGTGTTCTCGATATCCTGCACATTGCGGTAAAGCCCGAGCGCGCGGACGTTCAGTTGCTGCAAGCCCTCTTCGACGAAGCTGCCGCCGGCGTTCACGTTGTTGTTGGCTAACTGCTGCTCGACCTGGCCGATGCTCAGGCCATACGTGATGAGCTTATTCGGGTCGACGCGCACCTGGTATTCGCGCGCAGTGCCGCCGAAGTCGCTCACGTCCACGACGTTCGGAACTTTCCTGAATTCCTTGTACAGAGTCCAGTCTTCAATGCTTCTCAAGTTCATCAGGTCGTACGCCGGATTCGTGCTCCGGATCGTGTACCAATAAATCTGGCCGGTCATGCTCCAATCCGTACCGATTTGAGGCAGCACGCCCGGAGGCACACTAACCTGCGTGAGCCTTTCGAGCACCTTCTGACGGTTCCAGTCGTTGACGGATGAATCGTCGAAGATCAACGTCACTAGGGAAAGACCAAAAATCGATTCCGACCGCACCGTCGTGAGATGCGGAATCCCGAACACCTGAATTTCGACAGGAACCGATACTTGCTGTTCCATTTCTTCGGCGGAATGCCCGGGCCACTGACTGATGATGTTCACGTAGTTATCAGCAATATCCGGATAGGCCTCGACGGGCATGTTGTGAAACGACACTGCCCCCCAGCCGAGCAATAGAATCCCAACCGCCAGAACCACGTACCGATTATTGAGAGCAAAATCTACGAGATTGCGAATCATGCTTTCTTCCTCGGGCCCCGGAGTCGGGTGCTATTCGTTGTCAATCGCATTTTCGAGATTGATTGCGTTTGTCACGACCTGCTGGCCCGGCTTCAACCCGGATAGAACCTGTTGCATTTGTTTCGGCAACTGATCGCCACCGACCACCTCAACCCGTTTGAACTTCCCCTGCAACGGAACGTAGACCCAGTCACGGTCATGCAGATGCACGATCGCGGACGCCGGGACCGCCGCGTAGGTCTGCTTCCCCTTGCCGAACAAAGTGGCCGTGGCGAACATGCCCAGCCGTATCATCTCTCCCGGGTTGGCCACTTCAATACGGACCTTCGCTGTGCGGATACTTGGGTCGAGAATCGGGCCGATATTGCTGATCGTGCCCTTGAGAACTTTGTCCGGATAGGCGTTCAACTTGATGTCGGCGGGTTCTCCGACACGCACGTTGGCCATATCGTTTTCGTAGACGTCACAGACGATCCACACCGTGTTCAGGTCGGAAACCGTAAATGGATTCGGCGTATTGTAGGCCTGCACGGACGCTCCGATCGTCACTTCCTGATCGGTGATCACGCCGGAAACCGGGGCGAGGATATCGACGATTCCCTTCGGATCGGTGGGATCGCTGCCGAGCAGGTGAAGATGCTCTGTCGCGGTATCGAGGGTGGTCTTGGCGTCATCCTCGCTGTCTTCCGCGACCTCGAGGTCTTGCTGAGCGATGGCCCCGTGTTGGTATAGATCCTTTGCTCGATCCAATTGCTTTCGCGCGAGGAACTCATCCGAGACGGCCTTCCGGTAGGCGTCGAAGCCTCCCGAAATATCGTCGCTGCGAACTCGCAGCAAAAGTTGGCCCTTTCTCACTGTGTCGCCCAGGCGCGCGCGAACGTCCACAACGCGGCCGGAGGCAAGCGAGATCACCGGAACAGTTCGCGAGATGTCCGGAAACACAGTGCCGGTCACGAACATTTGCGATGGGGCCTGGTATTCGGTCGCCGCTACGATCGGATACAACTCCGGATGCTCGACAGCGAAAAAGGATGGATCCACTCCGGAAATCACGTTAGCCGGTGGCGGCGCCTCTGCTGCGGCATCAGCCGTCTTACTCTTGCAGCCACTCATTGTGAGACATGCCGCAAGCGCTATCGGCACAATGGCAAGTTTCATCGATTTGCGTTTCATTGAGTGCCCTCGTGTTCTAAGGCAAGGTTCATTTCGCCGGCCTATGAAACCACATGCAGGTGCAGAAAACTATCCCGTCCGCAGGTGAAAACAACGGGGGTAGGTTCGCTTCGTATACAACCATTGCGCAATGAATCGTGCTTAAGTTGCGGGCTGCGGATCAGCCGGCAGATTCGGCAGGAGGATGCAATTGATCAGGCTGCGGGAGGAGGCCGGTTCAGGATGGAGTTTGTGGCAGGAACTTTCAATGCCGGCGCAAGGAGATTGGCCAGTACGGTGGAATCAGTTGAGTCAAAAGAAGGGACCGCAAAGAATAGCGCAGTCAGGTCCGCGACCGGTTGAAGCGGGGCGTGCACATGCGTGCCCAATTCATCCTCGCGCTGCTGGAAACAGCGTGTCTCGGCCGGATTCTGCGCCATCGCCATGTCGTCGTAAATCGTGATCACGACAAACATGCTGATGAGAACCAACGTCAAGGCAATGAACTGCACCGCACGTCTTGGGCCCTGGCGCCGAGCATGGTGCACCCATAGCCAGCACATCACTGTGGCAAGCGCCATCCAGCCGAGATTGAGGGCCAACTCCATCAGTGATTGCCTTTCCGTGCCACTCTCATTCAGGCGAACACGGTCGGCGTCTTGCTTGCTGTGTTCGTCAAAGCCTTGACCTTTTCATTCGTTGTTCTTCAGCACCATTCCAACTTGTGGGCCGTGAGCAGCACATAAACGAATCGTAGGTTGTTCATAAGTTCGGTGCTCTTATCCAAGTCGTGACTTATGTGCTGGTAAGTACCCGCCGCGAGGAAGTTACTGACGCAGCTGAACAGCGCCGGAATTGCTTCAATCTCCGGCGCTGCTCCACGGACGAATTTGGGGCTCACCGCACCTTGTGGCGAACCCCTGGCAGTTAAAACCGCACCATGATTGCGCCGGTGACGACCGTCTGATTAGTCCGCAAATCGGGCCACCAGATTGAGGTGGTGTCTGGCCCGGCTCCGGTCCCGCTTCCCAGATTGAAGCAGGCGGATTCCGCCGCGGCGAGATTTCCATACGTGAAGCCCGAAGGGGCCCCGCTCGCGCAGGCATACTGTGATGGAGCGCCGTTGTTGCCGCCGGGAGGCGTGATGCCGCGACGACCACTCCAGTAGGGCGTGTCGGAATAACGGTAGCCAGTCTCGAGCCGCATGGTGATGAACTGGCTAGGCATGTAGTCGAAGGTGATCGTGCCGTCGTGCATTTGCGCCCGATCGCCCGCGTTCTCGGTATAGTACGGGGAACCGCTGATGGCATTGGCGCCATTGATAGGCGGCAGCAGCGTCAAGTAACGGCCTGGGTTGTTCATTTCGCCGCCCCCGAGAGTGACTGCATAGAGATTCTTGTCAAACCAGAAGCGGAGATAGCTCATCCATCCGATAAACATCTGCTTGGGTTTGCCATTGTGGCTGTTGTGGCAGTTCACGCCACCCGTGTAGGAGTCGGCTGTGCCCATCTCAGGCGAGAGCCCTTTGGGGTTGTAGTATCCGACAGCCGGACCGCCGCCGTATTCGCACCCGGCATCGCCGGTGATCGTCCAGGCGATCTGATCGAGCGTTTTGCTGGGATTGTTGTAGAACCTCTGCTGCACGCTGTAATCGGCGTGGACGCGCGAGCGTCCAGGATAACCGGCGTCGTCTTCACCCATTCCGTAGTCGTTGAAAACGACGTCGGTATTTGGGTTGGGGCGCCAGAGGATCTGTCCGCCTAACCCACCGTGGCCGTTGTAGCGGGCATAAGACTGCCAGCCGTTGATAATCCATGGTTCGATCTTCAGCTTCGTCGTCGGGAAATACTGGATGCGAATTCCGTTGAAGAACCAAGGAGTATTCGAGGATACGAACGAAGGCTGATAGGTCCAGTTATCGAAGTTGTAGTAACTGAACAGGCCAATATAAGAGACGAAGATTCCGCCGTCCAGGTTCAGGCCGTGCGCCACATCCCAGTGATAGCCGCCCCAGGCCTCGGAGACGTACCTGTAGGCGTTGGCAAGATCCCACTGGCCCCGGTTCGGGCTGCCGTCGTTGCGGGGGGTGGTAGTGGCAAACATTCCATACATGGTTAGAAATCTTCCCCGGACGTTGTCGATGCGGATATCACCGCCGAAGCTCAGCTGCTCGACCTGAATTTCATCGGAGCGGAAGGTCTCTGTCGAGCCTCCAAGCGAGTCGTCCTCGGGGTGGTTGAGATCCAGCGTGTAATTCACATCGGCGCGAAACTCCGGCGTGAAGTACTTGGTGGCCATGGGGCTGTCAGTCGCGTGTCCATTGCTGTTCAGCCAGGTCCAGTCGCCGGGAAATGGCGCTTCCTTGGTGAGTCTCTCCGCGCTGATTTCAGGAGGAGCCGGCGTTGCGGCCTGCATGGCAGGGATCAGTCGAAACGGAGGCGTCGCGGGACTTGGCGTTGCACCGCCTCCAGCGATCAACTCTTTCTCGGCGGCCTTGATGGCCGAGGTATCGGCGCTATCGGCCAGCGCCCGCGCCTTTTCTTCCTGTACCTCGTTCTCCAGTTGGTCGATCCGGCTCTTGAGCGCGTCAATCTCCTGTGTCACGGTTGGTTGCAACTCAGGTTGGGCCGCACTCGCTGAACTGTGCGTTGTGTCTCCGCCTGGATTCGGGGTTGCCGGCGGCTCTACGCGTGCTGTATCGCCGGGCTGAGACGCGGTGCTCTGCGCAAAGCCCGCGGATGTCATACCAACAGCAAGCGCCGTCAGCGTCATGGCTTTCCAAAGGATGATTCTCATGATGACCTCTCGCTTTCGTCTGGAGTGAAGTATGTTTTCGCCGATTTGTGTTCCCACCGATTCGAGTAACAAAGTCGCCTCGCGGGCCACCAGGAAACCGTGCCCAATCAGCGGCAATGGTCCCCGCGCCCTGGTCGTTGTGTCCAGCATTCGAACTGCTCCAGAACAGAGCTCATTGCAACGCACAGCCTGTAAGGAGCACCTAAACCATTTGTTTGATTTCCATAAGTGCAGCGGAGCAGCAGCGGATCAAACGCCAACAGTATTGTGTGGTCGTAGACACACGAATCATGGGATGAGCGCACACGCATGTCAGCTCACCGACGGGAAATGAGAAGGCTGCTTGTTTGTTGTTACAAAGACCCTGGCGCGGCGGCACAGATCAACGCCGCCAGTAAAAAGAGTGAAGACAGCAATGCTGCATTCAGCATCGAAGTCATCGCATCAAGAAGGCATGAACAAAAAAAGAATCTTTTGTAAGGTATCGCCCCGTCATTTTGAGATCGATGAATCGTTTGAGCCTTTAGACCCGATCGGCTTCATCTTCAATGCCCGGAAATTTCATTGCCAAGGTAAAGGACAAATAACTGCGTAATGAACTCCGACCCTTCTTGATTGTCCGGTCCGGGGAGATCGTCAATGCGCGCTCGTGCCTATGTTTGTCCAGTCGCGCTGAGATGATGCGGCTAACTAGCTCGGCATGGTCGCCGTCCCACGGCATTTCGCGCTCCATCGCACTTTGTTTTGTTCCGCTAAATCAGGCCGCCCGCGGAGCTTTCAAGGAATGGAGGAGCCGATGGCCTGATGCAAAGCGGTTGCCCGCGGAGGCGTTAGACGCGAAGGTAGGGCTCTTTCGCGCAAAAGCTTGAGTGCGGAATTCTAAAGCGCAGAATTAAATCGGAGTCCCTACAAATCCCGCACAGTCGCCACCGATTTCCAAGTATGGATTCTGTAATTCGGTGATTTTAATGGTAGGGACGGGCAGATTCGAACTGCCGCCCCCTCGCAACCCAAATGGAAACGACTCCCGATTGTGCGGTTTCTTGTCCGAAAACCGCGACTCCGCAGTCCTCGGAATTCGGTTCTGAGCGGGTCGCGTCACATCCGCGTCACGGCCCGGCGCCGGCGATGGCAGCTACGCTTCGCCCGCCGTAACTCTAACTGAAGCTGGCTGCAGGTCAGACCAAACCTAAAGCCTCAGCACGATTTTTCAGTTCAATAAGTCTCCACGACTGCTTTTCCGATGGAGCCTTACATGCTCATAGGCCGCTGAACCCTACTTCTTAAGCCACCGAGAAATGCGGTACTTTAGTTTCCACCAACCCGGCTCCGCACTACTTGCCTGGCTCAGAATGAATTAAACTGGCATCGATTCCAGAGCGTTGCGCGAACGGCTTTAGTGTCTTTTTCGGGTCGTGTTGTCACGCGGCATAGGTCAACCCATTCACGAGTAATGTTCATCATTCTCGCCGCAAATTCTCGGTTGAAGTGTAGATAGCGGCTATCACAATAGCAAGAGATGTGGAACAACTAAACGTTAATGAGAGTGCGGCGGACACAATTTATCTAGATATGGCTGGTGTATTCAGATGACAAATTCTGTCTCTCAGGATAGAAGAAATAACTTTGGATTCCTGAGGCTGTTGTTTGCCACACTCGTCATTCTATCTCACTCCCCTGAAATGATTGATGGGAATCGTTCCCGGGAGATACTCACTCGGTTTTTCGGCTCAATGTCTTTTGGCGAAGTTGGAGTGGACGGCTTCTTTCTCGTCAGCGGTTACCTGATAACGCTGAGCCTTCTTCAATCGAAATCAAATCCTGAATATCTACTTAAGCGCGTCCTGCGTATCTATCCGGGATATGTAGCTGCTTATCTCCTTTCGCTTTTTGTCGTCGGTTGTTTGGCTGGCGGGACAGTAGCCGATTTACACTCAGTGCTGCATTTTAAGCTGCTCGAACACCTGTTGTTTCTGGATAAACCTGAACTCGCCTCCGCATTCCAGAATTTGCCCAAGCCCTATTTAAGCGGCACGATGTGGAGCCTGTCCTACGAATTTCGTTGCTACTGCGTCCTGATGATCCTTGGGGCTTCGGGCGTGCTTCGAAGCAGAAAAGTCGTCTTGGTGATCACCGCGATCCTGTTGCAAGCGCTTGTCTGTATTCATTTGAACCCTGTCTTCATCCATGACATCGGTATTTCGATTGCGCCTGCGCTCCTTCATCTCATGGGCGATCCAATGCTTGATATTCGATGCTGTACATTGTTCTTTTGCGGTAGTTGTTTCTTCCTGTTTTCAGACAAGATCATTTTTCGATCGAGCGGCGCCATTGTCGCTTTCGCTGTGCTTTTAAACTTTATGTTTGCATTTCAGTTCGCCGAAGCGGCGTACGCGGTTTTGGGCGGTTATATTCTGTTTTGGTTCGCTCTTTCCGTTAAATCAGACCTAATTGCGCGCGTAGGTGCCCGGAACGATCTTTCCTATGGCATCTACCTTTACGCTTGGCCAATTCAGAACCTTGTAATCCTGCATTTTCGCCACATTTCACCCTGGCTTCTTTTTCTCATTTCATTGCCCTTAGCCGCGGCTCTTGCATTTGCGAGTTGGGTTTGTGTGGAAAGACCATTCCTAAGGTTAAAAGGTCGCCTGACATTTGTGAATATGAAAGCTGCGTTCACGCGGACCACGTCGCATGATATTGCTGGAATAACAAACAAGGTATCCGCGTTCGGACGCGAGCAGATACGCGAGCTTCGCTAGCGCAAAGTCGATGAACGCGGTTGGGAACCGCGGATCGTCTAGTGGGCATCATGCGCCGATGATTCATTCGATCTAATCCACTCAATATCGTTGAAGACAAGAATATTCTTGCAATTCCATGAATGATTGAATGGGACAGCATTGAGGGCGCCAGAACACCCTTGGCGAGCCAAGCAGAAAGCGGTGGCCGCGCTCGACAATGGCACAGTTACGTCATAATCGACAAAATGGAAAGCCCCTCCCGAAGAGCGGAGGAGGCAACAACTCAGAGAAATGGAATGTCGAAGAATTGGTCGGGACGGGCAGATTCGAACTGCCGACCCCTCGCACCCCAAGCGAGTGCTCTACCAGGCTGAGCCACGTCCCGACATGACGCAGCCGGTCCGCCTTCGCGAACCGGCTTTGGGGTCTGGAGCTAGTTTACACTCCCGCGCTTCTGAATCCGAATCACGATTTCAGCGCCTCTCGCGCCTGATCCAGAATCGCATCCGCAATCGCCAGCGCTGCGGTCGCTGCCGGGCTCGGCGCGTTCAGCACGTGCAGCGCTCCATCTCGCCGCACAAAATAGAAGTCCTGCATCAGCTCGCCCGCCGGTGAAAGCGCCTGCGCGCGTACGCCCGCTCCTCCTGGCGCCAGGTCCTCGATCGTCAGTTCGGGAACCAGCCGCTGCAACGAGCGGCAAAACAGCTTCTTGCTATACGACCGCTTGAACTCCTCCCAGCACATGCGCGGGTAGCGCACAAAAAATCTCCAGAACCCCGGATAGGTGAGAGTGTCCAGTGTGTCGCGCAGCGAAAAATCCGTATGCCGGTAACCCTCTCGCTTAAAAGCCAGCACGGCATTCGGCCCGCACTCGACCCCGCCGCCAATTTGTCGTGTAAAGTGCACTCCGAGAAACGGAAAACTCGGGTCCGGCACGGGGTAAATTAAATTCTTCACCAGATATTGCCGCTCCGGCCGCAGCTTGTAATATTCGCCGCGGAACGGAACGATCTTCGCCCGGTCGCCGCTGCCTGCGATGCGGCCCACTCGATCGCACTGCAATCCGGCGCAATTGATCAGAAAGTCCGCTTTATGTTCTGCGGTTCCAGCTTCGCCTTTGGTCTCGATCGTCCACGCGCCGTTTTTCTTCGCCCGCGTTACTTCCGAGGAGAACCTGAGCTCACCGCCTCTTGCGACAATCTCCTTCACCATCTCTGCGCAAACCGCGCCGTAGTCCACGATCCCTTCCTGCGGAACGCGAATTCCTGCGAGTCCCGCCGCGTGCGGCTCATACTCGTGAATCTGCTCCGGCCCCAGCAACTCAAGCCCCTGTAGGCCATTTGCCTTGCCCCGCTCCATTAGCGCATGCAGCCGCGGAATCTCTTCCGCCTCAGTGGCCACCACCGTCTTGCCGCACAACTCATAGGGCACGCCGTGCTGCTCGCAGAATGCCGTCATTCTGCGCAGCCCGTCCACCGCCAATTGCGCCTTTGTTGAGCCGGGTTTGTAATAAAGACCGCAATGCAGAACTCCGCTGTTGTGCCCGGTCTGGTGACGCCCGGGCCCGCTTTCCTTCTCCAGCAAAGTCACCTTAATCGAGGGGTACCGCTCCAGAATCTGATGCGCGGTCGCCAGCCCGACGATCCCGCCGCCAATAATTGCAACTTTCATGATTTCGATAAGAATACTACTCGCCGGGATTCTGTGCGCATCCCCGCCGTTCTCTCTTCACTGCCCACTGCCAGCTTTATTACGGATTAGCCTTCACTTCTGCGCACGAACTCTCATCGCCGCCGTCGCACGCCTTTTGATAAAAGCTCAAGGCCGTTGCTTCATCGAGCGCCACGCCCAGCCCGTTCCGGAAGAGCGTTCCAACTACGCGGCATCCTGTCGGCTCGCCGCCATCGCACGCTTTCCTGAAAAAAATGGCCGCCTGCACCGCGTCGATCGCTGTGCCCCATCCGTTTTGAAGGGCATACCCAACCCAGATGCAGCTCGCCATGAGTCCGCCGTCGCAGCTTTTGCGTTCGAGACTCAGCGCCTGTGTGTCATCCGGTGCCACACCCATGCGCAGATCGCCAAAATGCTCCCTCATCCCCAATCCCATACAACTGTGCAACTCGCCGCCGTCGCACGCTTTTCTCGAGAGTGCCAGGGCTACATCCAAATCTCGAGTGGCTCCGAGCTCGCTGTTCAACATGTAGCTCAGCGCGGTGCAGCTTTTCATGTCGCCGCCATCGCAAGTCTTGCGATAGGCTTCCACCAGTTCGGTGTTGCTCTTCGCGCCGCCGAAGCCCTCGCTGTCCATGAACTTGATCCACTCAATGCCCACGCAGCCTCTGGCCTCTCCGCCGTCGCAGGCGCGCTGATCGACCGCAATGGCCTGGGCCTCGTCTCTTGCCGTTCCCTTACCCTGGTAGTAAGAGAAGGCAAGATTTGTGCATGCAAACATCAAGCCGCCATCGCAGGCCTTGCGCGTCAAGTTAAACACCTGGGTCTCGTCCTTCCCCACGCCCTCGCCGGTGAGGTACATCGCGCCGAGGTTGGTGCAACTCAGCAGATGCCCAGCGTCGCAATTCTTGCGGTAGAGCGTTGCTGCTTGCGCCAGATCCTTGGTGACCCCGGACCCCGTGTAATACGCGATCGCAACACTGAAGCAGCCATCTGTGTCGCCGCCCTCACAGCTCTTCTTGTAGAGAGTCATAGCCGCTGCTGGATCTTTGGTCACGCCTCTCCCGCTTGCCGTCAGGTAGCCAAGGGCCTCGCAACCCGCATAGTTGCCTGCATCGCATGCCTTGCCGTACAGCTTCGCAGCTTGGGCCTCGTCTTTCGTCACACCCTCGCCGCTTTCAAACATTCCGCCCAGGCTCAGGCAGCCACGCATCTCGCCGCCTCCGCATGCCTTGCGAAACAGCCCAATCGCTTGCGGATCGTTCTTGGTTGTGCCCACCCCTCCTTCCAGCATCATCCCGAGTTGGGTACACCCCGCCAGGTTGCCGCCGCTGCACGCGGTGCGGTACATGTGCACCGCCTCGCCTTCATCCTTCGCCGTGCCCCGTCCATACAAATACATGTTGCCCGCATTGCCGCATGCCACCATCTGGCCAGCGTCGCAGCCGCGGCGATAGAGCCGTAGCGCTTCACGGGAGTCATGCCCCACCCCCAGGCCGTTGTCGTACATGAGCCCCAGGTTGTTGCAACCCCACAGACCGTCTCCGCTTTGGTCGCACGCCTTACGGAATAGAACCGCCGCCTGCGCCAGGTCTTTGGCCACGCCCATACCGTTTTGGTAGGTCAGCCCCAGTTGGTTGCATCCCACGGCCGACCCGCCATCGCACGCTTTGTGGAAGAGCGTCAGCGCCTGTGCCTCATCCTTGTCCACGCCCTGGCCGGTTTGGTAGCCCCATGCCACCTCAGCGCAGCTTTCCATCTCGCCGTCGCTGCACCCCTTCTTGAAGTAGCTCACAGCCTGGCTCGGATCCTTCGTGGCGCCATTCCCTGAGGCATACATTTGCCCAATGTTTTCGCACGCCTTTCCGATGCCGCCATCGCAGGCTTTTTGCCAAAGACTGAGCGCCTGGGCCTGATCCTTGGTCACGCCGGAGCCGTGATCGTAGAGCACGCCAAGACCGTTGCAGCCCGTCATCTCGCCGCCGTCGCACGCCTTGGTAAAAAGCGTCTTCGCCTGCGCGTAATCGGTCGCCACACCATAGCCGTTCACATAAAGCCGGCCCAGCCCGAAGCAGCCATGCAGGTCGCCTGCGTTGCATGCGTCCTGATAAAGTCGCACAGCGCTCTGCAAGTCCGGCTGGATGGTTTCGCCCGATTGATAAATCGCCGCCAGCAATACACATGCGTCGGTATCTTTCCCGTCGCAAGCTTGTTGCGCCAGCCTTGCAGCGAGACTATAGTCCGTGTCGCCGCCCAAACCCGTGCGATAGCTTCGCGCCGCCTGTTCGCATCCCCAGTATTTGTCGCTGTCTTTTCCGCTGTCGCACAGCTTCTCCGCCACGCTTCGCGCCGCTGGAAAATTCTTCAGCGGATCGTCATCCAGCCAATAGCGATTTCCTTCTTTCTTCAGCCGGCCGAGTTCCAGCGTCTCGTAGTTCGTCAACGCAACGCCCGCATTCGAGCTATCCGCGGTCGCCGGTTGGGCTCCTGCACCCATATGGATTACAAGTTCGCCGCCCTGGTCGTCGTCGAACGCTCCGAATGCGGGAGTCTGCCGCGATTGCGCCGCCAACGACACTTCATGCTGGGCATAGGCGCCCAGTTGGGTGGACGTAACCCATGGATCCCCGAAACTGTTGGCTTTGCCTGAGGTGAGCCCCTGGATCATCAGCCCGGTAAACAGAGAATGATTCGGCAGCGGTCCGCTGTCGGAGGCAAGCTGGTCCCCTTGTGCGCTGGCAATCACCTTCCGGCTAACCTTCGTCAGCATATCCCGCTCGAAACGCGTATCGGCGCGGCTGGTCGTAAATTTGTTGCCCAGCGCCATGCCGCTGTGGCAACTGTCGAGGATGACAAGAATATGAGAGGCCGGCAACGCGTCGATCGTATGCAGCAGCTCCTCGATCTTCAGATAGTCGCTCCAGTGCTCGTCCTGTCCCGGTGCGCGCGCATCCACCGGGACAATGAACCCGTCTTCTTTCTGCACATCGCCGATCTTGTAGGGATGTGTTGTTCCGTGACCTGCGAAAAAGATCACAAGTGAATCCTCGGGCTTGAGCCGTTTCGGCAGATCGTCTTCAAGCAGCGACGTGATGGCATCGCGCGTGGCGGCCTTTTCCGTCAATGGCTCGACGGCATATTGAAACCCGAATTTCGTCGTCAGCAGTTTCGCGAACTCCGTCGCGTCGCTTACCGCGGTGCTCAAGATGGGCCAGTTTTCGTAGTTGTCGATGCCGATCGCCACGATGTACTGCTGGCCGTTCTTCGCCGTCGCCTCATCGCTCGGTTCCGGCTGGATGCCCCGCTGCGCCACGGCTTGTCTCGGGCTGGCCTGGCCCTGCTGCGCAATCGCAGCCGAGGCCATTGCCGCCGCCAGCAACACCACGCCCCCAGTTCTCAAGAGATTCGACATCGGCAAATCCTTGGTTCAGTTTTTTATTCGAAGTTTGGCCGGGGGGACGGTCCTCGTGCATTGGACGGTTGATCCCCATTTTAGACCTAGGGCGGGGGCTTTCCAATATGGGCGCTGGACGCGTCTCATCGGACTGGTTCCCGTGCGCAAACCCCTCGCCTCCTGTTATTGTTTTCATTTGCTTCCCATGAAGCATCGAATCTGACCATGCCCGATTCCATCATCAAATTCGGCACCGACGGCTGGCGCGGCGTTATTGCCGACGACTTCACCTTCGCGAACGTCAGCCTGGCTGCGGAAGCCATCGCCGCCTATATTCACTCTCAGAAAGGCTCGCCGCAGGAGGACTCCGCGAAGGGCATCTGCATCGGTTACGACACGCGCTTCGGATCGAAAGCCTTCGCCCACGCATGCGCTGAAGTTGTTGCCTCCACCGGTATTCCCGTTTTGCTCGCCAACGCCATCACGCCCACGCCTGCCCTTAGCTTTGGCGTGCGCGAGCGCGGCGCAGCCGGCGGCATCATGATCACCTCTTCGCACAACCCCGCCCAATGGAATGGCGTGAAGTACAAGGGCTGGTATGGCGGCTCGGGCAAGCCCTCGATGATCGCCGCCATCGAGTCGTTTCTCGGCAAGCCCATCCCGCGCACGCCTCAACCCGCAACCATTACCGAAGTCGACTTCCTGCCCACTTATCTCAAGGCCATCGAGAGCTTCGCCGACCTCGACCTCATTGCGAAGTCGGGCATGAAGTTCTGTATTGACTCCATGTACGGCGCAGGCGGCACCATTCTGTCAGAAATCTTTAACCGTATCGGCGTCGCGAATGTGCCCATCCGCTTCAAGCCCAACCCGCTCTTTCCCGGCATCAATCCCGAGCCCATCGAGCCCAACATCCGCGCGCTCGGCGAAGCCACAGTAGCCAACGGCTGCCAGGCCGGCCTCTGCACCGACGGCGACGCCGACCGCATCGGAGCGACCGACGAACACGGCAACTTCGTCGACCCCCACAAAATCTACTCTGCGCTGCTCAATTGGGTCTTGAAATACAAAGGCTGGCCGGGCGTCGTCACGCGCGCCTTCAACACCACCAAAATGCTCGATCGCATCGCCATGAAATACGGCCGCGAACTGATCGAGCACGGCATCGGCTTCAAGTATGTCGTCGACCTCATGCTCGAGCGTGAAATCGTCATGGGCGGCGAGGAGTCAGGCGGCATCGGTTTCCAGCGCCATTTGCCCGAGCGCGACGGCCTGCTCAATTGCCTCATGCTCGCGAATGTCATGGCCCAGGAGAAGAAAACTCTGGGCCAACTGGTAGCCGATCTCCAGGCTGAGTTCGGCGAGCACCAGTACGGCCGCATCGATCTTCACCTGACTGATGAACAGAAGAACGCGACCATCGCCCGCGCCCACGCTCTCAAGCCCGGCGACCCTATCTTCGCCGGCATGGCCATCTTCTGCCAAGAAGATCTCGACGGCGTCAAGTTCTATCTCGACAATCCTGAAGCCACTAAAATACCGAAGGCCGCAGAAACCTGGCTGCTCCTACGCGCCAGCGGAACCGAGCCACTCCTGCGCATCTACGCCGAATCGTGTTCCAAGGAGTCCGTCACCAAGCTCCTCGACTCCGCCCGCGCCTTCGCGCTGAGCAGCTAACGCCCGCTGTCAACGCCGACTTGTCCTCCTGAACAAATCGCCTATGTCGCCGTCCGCATCTGGGATAGGTGCTTTCTTCTTAGTCGATGACCTTCGCCAATTCCTGCGCTCGCGGCGAATGTTCGATGTAGGGAAAGGCCTCCACGAGTGGCCGCAGGGATCTGAGCCTCGCATGTCGGCCGACTTCGTTCCACCATTCATCGGCTTCCTTGCGTCTGCGAACGAATTCGATCTCAATCCCTAGATACGCTCCCCAATCCGCCCATTTTGGTGGAGCATCCACATACCCATCGGTATAAGCCGCCCAGGGAACTCCGAAGGCTTGAGCCAGAACCGCGCCATGCAGGCTGCCGGTCAGAACAAACGAGGCCCCCGCGATCTTCGCCAGCAAATCCCACACACTATGGATCGTGGTCTTCCGGTAAATGCTCCATTGCCACGCGTTCGTCAG
>Ga0181535_10004531_pt1 | contig 15390 bp, 14 predicted proteins | sample PEATcosm2014_Bin_44_FD_119774 | JGI IMG/M metagenome (GOLD analysis project Ga0181535, IMG submission 119774) | Peatland microbial communities from MTU Mesocosm Facility, Houghton, MI, USA - PEATcosm2014_Bin17_30_metaG | ecosystem: Environmental > Terrestrial > Soil > Wetlands > Peat | place... | reverse complement strand
GTCCTTCAAATAATGCGCGAAGAACTTCGCCTCAATCTGCGTGCGAAACTCCGTGCCGATCGGCTCGCCAAAGTCCAGGTTGCCGAGATTGCGCAAAGACGAAGACCAATATCCATGCCGCCATGGCCCGAGAACCAGAAAGTTCTCACCCTTGGCGTCGTGGGGCTCCAGGATCGAATATTCAATCTGCGGCCCATACATATCTTCCTGATCGTAATACCCGCCAACGCTCAAGGTAGGCACCGCAACCGCGTTCAGAGAGTGCTCGACTCCCCGCGAGCTCCAATAGCGGTCATAGGTTGGGTGATCGAGAAAAAGCTTCCACGTAGGCAGCATTTGTGAGCCGGAATCCTTCACATCCCTGGCAAAGGAGCCGCGCTTGAGAAAGTAATCGAATCCATCAATCTGTTTTCCATTCTTGTCCTTGCCGTAGTTAACCTCAGTATCCTCTTTGCTCGACTCCATCGAGAGCACATAGTCGTACCCGTAGCTCTGCCGGAAGACGCCATTGTGAAAGAAGTCGTCGCCCATCCAAACGTCGATCATGGGCGCCTGCGGCGAGATCGCCTTCACCGCAGGGTGCGGATCGATGCCCGCCATCATCGCCAGAAAGCCCGGGTAGCTGGTGCCTACAAACCCCGCACGCCCGTTGTTGCCCTGCACGTTGGCAAGCAGCCAGGCCACCGTGTCGTACGCATCGGTGCTTTCGTCCACTGCCTTGGGATTGTGATGATCTTCAAGCGGTCGACTCATCACAAACTGCCCTTCACTCTGATAGCGCCCACGGATATCTTCGCAAACATAGATGTAGCCCTCGCGCGCAAGCTCCGGGCGGCTGCCAAAGAACGAGGCGCGATTGGTTCCCCCCACACCGTAAGGCGTGCGCTGGATAAGGAACGGCAGCGGCATTGCCATATCGGCAGGCTTCAAAATCACCGCGTGTAGCTTGACGCCGTCGCGCATCGGAATCATCACTTCTCGGCGCTGGTAGTCGTGAAAAACATGATGAACCGCCGGTCCCGTGCGGCGATACACGTCGCTCAGGTCGGTAGACTCGACCATGCTTTCGCCGCGGCCAGATGTGTCGAGTGTGAAGCGAAAAGTCCTCTTCGAACCAGGAAAGGCGAATTCCAACGCCGATAATGTCTTGAATTCCTCTGGAACGTTCTGTGCTGATTCCACAGTGAGCTTGCCGTCCTGAACGTAGAAACTCAGCGGTGTATCGGGATAGGCGGCGTCGGTGTATTCGCCTGAGAGCGCTTCAAGTTGCGCGGCGCTGATGGTTTGTGCATCGGCGGTCGGCGGCGTACCGGACGATTGCACCCGCGACCCGGCAACTGCCGGTTCGGAACAAAGCGCGACCGCGCACAGGACTGCCGGTGCGAGCCGAAGACAACTCAAGATTCGGAGCATGTGAGTGAACTCCCGGGGCTCTAGCCTAGTGTGCGTGTCCGTGATGCTCTTGGCTGCCGATCATCTGCTCTGGCGGTACCACGCAGCCCTCCACCTCTTCACAGCATATGTGTTCAAACTGGATGGTCGTGTGGTTGATGTGAAAGTGATCCTTGAGAACATGATTCAGCCTTAACAGGATACAGGCGCTCTCTGACGGAGGAATGTCCGCGATCGTCACATGGCAGGCCATTGCGCTCGATTGCGAGCCAAGGCACCACACGTGAAGATCGTGCACGTTCATCACGCCTTCGACCTCCTCCATCCCTGAACGAATCGCTGCCAGCGTTACTCCGCGCGGCGTTCCTTCCAACAGAATATTGAGTGTCTCGCGCACAATGCCGATGCTCGACCAAAGAATCAGCGCGGCAATCACCAGCGACAACGCCGGATCGATCCAGTTCCGGCCCGTTAGCAGAATGCCCGCGCCCCCGGCAATCACGGCGGCCGTCGAAAGCGTATCGCCCGCCATATGGATGAAGGCGGAGCGCAGGTTCACATCGCGGGCCACGCCCCACAGCAGCGCCGCAATCACGCCGTTCATCAAGACACCGGCCGCGGCCACCACCATCATCAACCTGGGCTGCACCGCTACCGGGCTTGAGAGCCGGTGAATGGCCTCCACCCCAATCCACAGCGAGATCACAATCAGCGTGGCTGCGTTAATGAAGGCGGCCAGCACGCCCGCACGTTGATAGCCGAAGGTTTTCGACGTGTCTGCCGGCCGGGACTGAAAGTAAACCGCTACAAAACTCAGCAGCAGCGCCAGAAAGTCCGACATGTTGTGACCGGACTCGGAAAGCAGCGCCAGCGAGTGGGCGCGCAGTCCGGCCACGAAAGTAATCACAACATAGATCAGCGTCGCAACCAGCGAAAATCGCAGGACGGAGGCTGTCCTTCTTGCGCCCGGACCGGAGGGTGCCGCGTGGACATGCATGAGTTAAGTATACCGGGGGTGGGTATGCTTTGCCACCTGTGATCAGCCCCGCCCGGGGCGCAGATGGCTCAAATCGAGAGGTTCGGGATCGTCATAGATCGGATACTGGGGAAGCCCCTCGCGCAGCCCGCTCCACTCCTCGGCCACTACGATGCTGTTCTGCGGGTTGCCAGGCTGGTAGCGCACGGTGCAGGGGAAACCCGCCCGCACCTTCTCCGGGTCCAAAACCTCGCCCATTCCGGTAATGTCCTGCGAGCACTCGTAATCCACGCCGCCAATGCGATAGCTATAAACAAGCATCGTCAAGGTGCGTCCCGATTCCTCTTTTGCAACAGGTGCCGTCTCCACCTCGCAGACATCCAGCAACATCCCATCCACAAGGCGTCCCGACTGCACCAGGAACCGGCGTCGCGCGCGCTCCAACTCTTCTGCCGTCGGCCGTTTGCGAAACACAAGCCAAAGAGCGCCCGCGCCGATCCCCGCAGTTGCGGTCAACCCGGCTACTATCTCCCAGTCGCTGGCGGTGAAATGGGTCATCTGAGGTAGGACTCCACTCCGGGGGTCCCAACTAGAGAATAACGCAGCAGCAGCCTCGCCTCGGTGCGCCCGCCACGCGCATGGTTTCAATCGGATTCGCTCCAGTTCATTGTGGGAAATGTCCGGTGCAGGGAATCCAGAAACCCCTCCCCCTTGCCTGGCGATTGAGCGTCGCTCCCGGCGCCGTCTTGATCGCCTCAAACCCAACTGTCCCAAGGCAAATGACCTATACTCTAGGTTGCACCAGGCGAGCAATCGCGTCCTGCGTGCGCCTGTTTGCGGAGGTTCTTTTCTTGGTTTCGGATCACACCATGCACGCGTCGCAACGAACACGAATCCGCTCAACCACTGTCATCTGCGTCCGGCGCAATGGGCAGGTGGTTATGGCGGCTGACGGCCAGGTCACGCTCGGCGACCATGTGCTTAAGCACTCCGCAAAAAAAATTCGCCGCCTCTATCAGGACAAGATTCTCGCCGGATTTGCAGGCTCTACCGCCGACGCCTTCTCCCTCTTTTCCCGCTTCGAGTCCAAGCTCGAGCAGTACGCCGGCAACCTGAACCGCGCCGCTGTCGAGCTGGCCAAAGACTGGCGAACCGACAAAATGTTGCGCAACCTTGAGGCCCTGCTCCTCGTCGCGGACGTGGGCCAGACTTTCCTCATCTCCGGTTCCGGCGACGTCATCGATCCCGACGAGGCCCTTGCCGCTATCGGCTCCGGCGGAAGTTACGCCACCGCCGCAGCCCGTGCGCTCATTGAAAATACCGATCTCTCCGCACGCGAGATTGCCGAAAAAGCTATGAAGATCGCCGGCGAAATCTGCATCTACACCAACGACCACGTCACATTTGAGGAGTTGAAGGCTTAGCGGAAATCCTCCGCCCGCCCCATGCATTCATGGCCATTTATCTACCCGCTTCCGCTGAAGAACAAGACCTCTCGCTCGACGAGCTCACTCCTCGCGAGATCGTCACCGAACTCGACAAACATGTTGTCGGTCAAAAGGCCGCCAAGCGCGCCGTTGCCATTGCCCTGCGCAACCGTCAGCGCCGCCAGAAACTGCCTCCCGACATGGCGGACGACATCATGCCCAAGAACATCATCATGATTGGGCCTACCGGCGTCGGCAAAACCGAAATCGCGCGCCGCCTCGCCAAGCTCACCAATTCGCCCTTCCTCAAAGTGGAAGCCTCCAAGTTTACTGAAGTAGGCTACGTCGGCCGCGATGTCGAGTCCATGATTCGCGACCTGGTCGAGATCGCTATCGACATGGTCCGCGAAGAGCGCCTTGAAGAAGTGGAAGACCGCGCCGAGATGAACGCCGAAGAGCGCCTGCTCGATGTGCTGCTGCCACCTCCTCCGCCCGCGCCTCCAGCACAAGAGGGCCAGCTCACTCTGCCCGGCACGGAAAGTTACCAGCGCTCCCGCGAAAAACTTCGCCAGCAATTCCGCGAGGGCAAACTGGACGACCGCATGGTCGAGCTTGACGTGCGCGAGCGCGGCACTCCCCAGTTCGGCATCATCAGCAATCAAAACCTTGAGGACATGGAGATGAACCTCAAGGACATGCTGCCCAACATCTTCGGCGGCAGCTCAAAAAAGCGCAAAATGAAGGTCGGCGACGCATTCGACTACCTTGTTCAGGAAGAAGAAGGCCGCCTCATCGACATGGACTCCGTGAACCGCGCCGCCGTCGAGCGGGTCGAGGCCAACGGCATCATCTTCCTCGACGAGATTGACAAGATCGCAGGCCGCGAAGGCGGGCACGGTCCCGACGTCTCCCGCGAAGGCGTGCAGCGCGACATTCTTCCCATCGTTGAAGGTACCACCGTCAACACGCGCTACGGCATGGTCCGCACGGACCACATTCTCTTCATCGCAGCCGGCGCGTTCCATGTCTCCAAGCCCAGTGACTTGATCCCCGAGCTGCAAGGACGTTTCCCCATCCGCGTCGAGCTGCAATCGCTCACCGTCGACGACTTCCTGCGCATTCTCACCGAACCCAAGGCCTCGCTCACCAAGCAATACTCCGCGCTGCTTGAGACTGAAGGCGTACGCCTCGAGTTCGCCCCCGAAGCACTGCGCGAGATGGCCGAGTTTGCCTTCAAGGTCAATGAGCAAACCGAAAACATCGGCGCGCGCCGCCTGCACACCATCATGGAGCGCGTGCTTGAAGATGTCAGCTTCCTGGCCCCCGACGTAGCCCGCCGCGCCCCTAATGATGAAGCAGCCGCAGTGCTCGCCGAAGCCATCAAGGCCGAGTCCAGCACGCCTCTGCCATTTCAGGAGCGCATGACCGCCTCAGGCCCCGAGAAAGTCTTCCTCATCGACGACGCCTACGTAAAACAAATGGTCGCCTCCATCGTCAAAGATCAAGACCTCTCGCGCTACATCCTCTAAGATTTTTTGGAAATAAACGGCTTGTCATCCCGAGCGCAGTCGAGGGGTCTGCAGTTGCCTTTGCCGTTGCCTTCGTCGCCACCATTGAAGACGACCGAGCGAACAGGATGCCCTTCTCGCCCGCAAGTCCCTTAGTCCCTTAGTCCCGAGTCCCTGCCTTTACCCCCGCGCCTCCAGCTTCCGAATCGCCTTCAGCATCTCCGCCAGCGCCGTCTTCCCAATCTCCTCTTCAAATCCCTTCTGCAACTTATCGAACGCCGCAATCACGCGCACCGCACATCGCTTTCCCTGTGGTTTCAACGTCAGCAGATAGGCCCGTGCATCCACGGGATCAATCTTCCGCTGCAGCAGACCTTTTGCCTCCAGAGACGAGACGCAATGGCTCACATTGCCCCGCGTCGTCCCGAAGGTCTCCGCCAGTTGCGATGGCTTGATCAGCCGCGGCGCCTCAAAGAAAACCGCCGCCAGCACCAGGCCTTCCAGAAACCCGAGGTCGTCGGCCGCCAAAACCTGCGCCGTCAACGACTCAAACCGCCGTGCCGCCCGGTTCACTGCAAACATTGGACTTTCCCGCAAGAACGCATCAATTCGCATAGCACGATCCTAATGGTTGAGTCCCTCAACTATTCAAGACAATATCAAACCTTCCTTGGAGATCAACCGTTTACCAGCGACAATCATCCCTGAAGCCAAATTATGTCTTTATCCAAGCTGCTCTTCCTTGCTGCAAATCTCTTCGTCGCAACCTTTCTGCAATCTGCATTCGCGCAAAGCGCATCGACTCCAAAGCCGCCGGCGATTCCTCCTCGCACTGAGACCATGGTCGTCCTCGGATCCGCCGCGCCTGTGCCGCTCGCCGAGTCGCCCCGCTCCGTCGAGGTCTTGCCGCTCGAAGGCAAAAAGCTCGCTGCCGAATCGCCGCAGGACTTCCTCCGCCAAGATTCCTCAGTTTTTCTCGAAGAACGCGGCGCCGGGGGCGGTCAGGCCGACATCGTCCTGCGCGGCGGCAGCTTTGAGCAGACCCTGGTCCTGCTCAACGGCTTCCGCATCAACGACAGTCAGACCTCGCACCACAACCTCGATCTCCCCATCCCCCTCGAAGCGATGAATTCCATCCAGATTCTTGAAGGCGCCGGCTCTACTCTTCATGGCGTCGACGCGCTCTCGGGCGTCGTCGACTTCCTCACCGCCGCACCCGACCACAACTCGCTCATGCTGCGCGCCGCCGAAGGAAGTTTCGGAGCCAACGAAGAATCCCTCCTCGCCGGCGCAACGCACGCACAATGGAGCGGCAGGCTCACCGCAAGCCGCGAATTCTCCACCGGCTTTATCGCCGATCGCGACTACCGCAACGAAGATGCCTCGGCTGAAAACTGGCTTGGCTCCCGCCTCGGCATCTCTGACCTGATGATCGCCTCAAGCGATCGCTCCTTCGGCGCAAACCAGTTCTACGGCCCCTACAACTCGTGGGAGCGCACCAAAAGCTGGTTCGCCTCCGCGCGTCAGGAGCTGGGCACGCGCACCGTCGCTGCCTTCGGTTACCGCCGACACACCGACGAGTTTGTTCTGTTGCGCAACGATCCATCCGCCTACGAGAACAACCACATCGACGGCTCGTGGCAGGCATCCCTGCGCCACACGGTTCCTCTTGCGCAGCCTTCGCTCCTGCTCATCGGTCTTGAAGCCGACGGCGACAGCATCAACAGCTTCAACTTCTCAGGAGGCGTAACTTCGTTCGCGCTTGGCCTGCATGCCCGCAATCGCGGCGCAGGCTACATCGACCTCGACCTCCGTCCCGCAAAAAGCCGTTGGAACTTTTCCGCCGGCGCGCGCGAAGAGATCTTCTCCGGTGGCGCTCAGGCCTTTGCCCCGCAACTTTCCGGCAGCCTCCGCCTCACCGATCAGCTCAAGCTCCGCGCCAGCGGTGGCTACGGCTTCCGCATCCCCACCTACACTGACCTCTACTACTCCGACCCCACCACCATCGGCAATCCCAACCTCAAGCCGGAGTCCGCGTGGACCGGCGATGGCGGCGTCGACTGGGTGCCCTCAACCCGCCTCTCGCTTTCCGTTACCGGTTTCTACTCGCGCCAACACGATGCCATCGATTATGTGCGCCCCAACGCAACGCAGAAATGGCAGGCCGTCAATCTCAGCGGGCTCCAATTCTCGGGTGTCGAATCCACCTTCACCTGGATTCCCGCAAAGTCGCAATCGATTCGCATCGCCTGGACCGCGCTTCACGGCGCGCAAAACGCGCTCAACGGCCTCCAGTCCGAGTACATCTTCAACTACCCGGTCCAGAACATTCATGCCACTTGGTCCGCCGCTCTGGGCCACGTATTCGTCGTCAGCAACTCGGTCCAACTCGCCCAGCGCTACCAGCAAACCGTCTACCCGGTCTGGAATGCCGCCTTCACGCATGACTCCGGAAGGCTCCGCCCCTATCTCCGCCTCAGCAACCTCTCCAACACCGGCTATCAGGAAATAACCGGCGTCGCCATGCCCGGCCGTTCCATCACCGGCGGCTTCGCCCTCCAGCTTGGCCGTTGAAGAGATCGGCTTTACGGCTCGCGCGAAAAATCTGCTGTCTCCCGTTCAACTTTCTGCTAACCTGTCCTCGTACCTCGCGAGTTCACGCTTTGCAGTCAATCAGTGGGCTCTACCTGCTTTCTCCTGCTTCTGAGGGATTGCGGATGGGGGCGCTTCAGAAGTGCACCGGACAGGTGCGCGTGCGCCCAAAACTCCGCGCCACCTTGTCCAAGACTCCACTCAGCAAACCGCATAGGAGACAAGCCATGAGCAATCCAGCACTGCACAACAAAATCAGCTACATCGAACTCTTCACCACCGACATCGCGCGCACCAAACTGTTCTACAGCTCCGTTTTCGGATGGGGCTTTCAAGACTGGGGCCCCGACTACATCGGCATCGAAGGCGCAGGCATTGAAGGCGGCTTCGCCAAAGTTGAGCCGCACGAAGGCCCAGGCAAGTTCGCGCCTCTCGTCATCCTCTACTCAGCCGACCTGAAGGCCACTGAAGAAGCGGTGATAGCCGCGGGCGGCTCCATCGTCGTTCCCACCTTCGACTTCCCCGGCGGCCGCCGCTTCCATTTCTCCGACGGCCTCGGCAACGTTCTGGCCGTTTGGTCGGAATAGCCACAATCCCTGCCCGCTCCTGGCAACTCACCGCCAGGAGCACGGCACGGCAATCCAAAAACCACCCAGAATCAACCCCATACAGGCCTTCAGATACCCTCAACCGCTCTCAAATCAGCCTCAAAAGCCCGCACTCTTCGCAACCCCCGATGCGAAGCTTGGGCGCCAAAGACGTTCCCAGTCAACCAACCATCTCCCGGTCCCGGCGCCCATATTTGCGGGTCAAAGTTCGAGTCTTTTCCTGGCCCCTGATCCCTGATCTCTGACCCCTGTCTCCATGTGTTTCAATAGTAAAGATGGCAATTCCCAGGAGATCGACGACGCGTGGACGGTGGTTGGCAGCCACGCGTAAAGTCCGCGAGCTGCGCATGGTCACCAGCGCGCTGGCCACGACGTCGCACCCCGTTCTGGCACAGATTGTGCCCGCCCGTTTCTGCAACCTCAGTTGCGCCTACTGCAACGAGTACGACAAAGTCTCAGAGCCCGTCCCGCTTGAAGAAATGTACCAGCGCATCGATCACCTCGGTCGCCTCGGCACCGCCATGATCGGCATCTCCGGTGGCGAGCCGCTCACCCACCCCCACCTTGACGAGATCATCGTCCGCATGAGAAAAACCGGCGCAATCGCCGGCATGATCACCAATGGCTACCTGCTCAACATCGAGCGCATCGAGCGCCTCAATCGCGCCGGCCTCGATCACATGCAGATCTCCATCGACAACCTCGTCCCCGACGAAGTTTCGATGAAAAGCCTCAAAGTCCTCGACAAAAAGCTGCAAATGCTGGCGGATCACGCCGAATTTCACATCAACATCAACTCCGTCGTCGGCGGCGGATTCCGCGATCCCAACGATGCGCTGGTCATCGGCCGGCGCGCAATCGAACTCGGCTTTACCTCCACCATCGGCATCATTCACGACGGCGACGGCCAACTCAAGCCCCTCAAGCCCGACGAAGCCAGAGTCTACGAAGAGATGAGCAACTGGAAGAAAGTCAACTATTCGCGCTTCGACGACTTTCAGGCAGCCATCGCCGCCGGCAAACCGAACGACTGGCGTTGCCGCGCCGGTTCGCGCTATCTCTACATCTGCGAGGACGGCCTCGTCCACTACTGCTCGCAGCAGCGCGGCTATCCCGGCGTCCCGCTCTCCCACTACACCACCGCCGATGTTAAGCGCGAATTCCTCACCGCCAAAAGCTGCTCGCCCAACTGCACCATCGGCTGCGTCCACAAGATCAGCTACATCGACCACTGGCGGGCCCCGCAAACCTCGACAGTCTCCCCCGGCAACCCGGCCGCCGAAGTCTTAGTCAACATCCACACCGGCGACTGATCATCCGCTGCCGGACAGGCCGCATCCGGCTGGCCTGTTCCCGTAAAATGATTGTGCACCGACACTCGAATCCAGGATTCCCCGCACATGACTGCTGAACTCAAATCGTCTCTTGTTTCCTCTCTTGAAGCCGCCGCCGCCAAAGCCGGCCTCGTCCTCGTATCCGCCACGCAGGGATCCGACTTTCACGGCAAGCCCACAGCTCTCTTTGAACTCGGTCTTCCCGCCTCAGCAGCCGGCGCGCACACACTGAAACTCGAATTGAGTGAGTCCTTCAACTTCGACAAGCCCGATCTCCTTCCGACCATGACGGCGCATCTCGCCGCACAAGCCAAGCGCCTGCGCAATCCGCGCCCGGAGTGCTACGTCACCCTCGCCGGGTTGCCCATCGCCTACGGCCAGTTCCAGTGGCCCTTCCACCAGTCAACATCGGGCGCAGACACCTATATCGTGCATGGCGAAATGCATCTGGCCGACGGCGGCTCACACAACCTGCATGCCAAGGTGGCCGCGGCTGTCACGTTAACATTTGCAGAAATCGTCCCCGCCATGGAGCAGCCCTACGCGGAAACCTTCGTCTACAACGCCGTACGCAAAACCGTCGACCTCGGACAACTGGAGTTCCTCAAATCCGGCAATCGCCAGCCCGTGCCCGTCACCACGCGCTTCTACAGCCGTTGGCACAAGAAATTCGTCTTCACCGATACCGATGACACCGAGCGCCTCAACTACCTTCTCAGCAAGGTCTATTGGCTATCCGGCGTCCTCGGCGAAAGCAAGCCCGTGTGGATCGCCGACCCGCGCGACGCGCAGTATCTCAACACCACCGAGCAGGATCTGCTTCGCATGGCCGGCGATGAGGCCGCTGCAGGCCTCATGGTGCTGAATGGAGAGTATGCCGCTGCCACGCCTGCGCTCATGGCGCGCGCGCCCCAGTACCAGGCCGCTCTTGAAGCCGCACTCGACTTTACCAAGCCCAAGTTCAACGAGTCGATGCGTTCCGGCCACGCAAATATGTAGCTCTTCGCTCGCTGAGCTTGAAAACTACACCGCCCCCCCGCACCCCGAGCAGAATCGTGCGGTCGACGGGTTCGTTTGCTGGCAGTGCGGGCATGCGTTGAGTGCCTCGGGCTGCGCCGCCTGAGTTGGGGGCGCCCCGGGTATCGTATTCACAGCGCCATTTACCGGCTGACCCCAGATCGGCACCGGTATCCCAAGCGCCGCCGCAATGCCCGCGGCCTGAATCGCATTGAACTCACGCACGCGCCCAGGCATGAAAAAGCACTCGATGAAGCCGAGAAGTGCAGGAATTCCAGTCCAGAAAAAGCAGAGGTAAAGAATGCCCAGACCCGTGCGGCGCAAATAGAAATGGTGTACGCCGAAAGTGCCCAAAAACAGCGCCAGAAGAATTCCGACAACCTCATCGCGGCGTACCGCTCCATACTGCTGGTAGAAGATCGCTTGCGGATTCGGATAGGCGTAGCTGCTCATGGGTCCCTTCTTCGTTCGTGCTCTTCAAGATACGCAGCCGGATGACGCCCGGTTCCCAGCTGTTCGTGCTATGGATTGTGCCATGCGGCGAACGATTCACGATACCTTTCTCGTCAAGATAAAATTGGGAGCATCATGAGCGCTAAGACCCTCTCGGCCGCGGCCAGCGGCACATTTCTGATTGGTGGCGATCTGCCCATTCATCGCCTCGGCTACGGCACCATGCGCCTGGTCGGCGACGGAGCCTGGGGCGAGCCGGCCGATCCCGCCGAAGCAAAGCGCGTCCTGCGTCGTGCGGTCGAGTTGGGCGTCACCCTCATCGACACAGCCGACGCCTACGGCCCGGAGATTGCCGAGCGGCTCATCGGCGAGGCTCTCGCGCCCTATCCCGCCAGAGTAGTCATCGCCACCAAGGGCGGCATCACCCGCCAGGGCCCGGCCAAGACTGAGTATGTTGGTCGCGCCGGCTACCTGATTCAATGTGTCGAAATGAGCCTGCGCCGCCTCAAGCTGGAGCGCATCGATCTCTACCAACTTCACCGCATCGACCCGCGCACGCCCATCGAAGAGTCGCTCGGCGCACTCTGGCGGATGCAGCAGCAGGGCAAGATTCGCCACATCGGCCTCAGCGAAGTCACTCCCGCCGAAATCGAGGACGCGGAACAAATCGTCCCCATCGTGACTGTCCAGAATCGATACAGTCTGGGCGACCGGCGGCATGAGGAAACGCTCAATTATTGCGAGCGGCGCGGCATCGGCTTCCTGCCCTGGTATCCCTTCGCCGGCGGAAAGCTGCTCAAGCCTGACCACCCCGCCGCAACCGCTCTCGGCCAAATCGCGCAGCGTCACAAGGCTAAAATTCCCCAGCTTTCGCTCGCCTGGCTCTTGCAGCGCTCGCCGGTTATGCTACCCATTCCGGGCACATCGAAGGTCGCGCATCTTGAAGAAAACATCGCCGCTGCCAACCTGAAGTTGAACCCGGACGAATGGGCCGAGGTCGAGTCGGCCGCAAAAAGCTAACCCCGCTTTCAGAAACGCCGCACTCGGCGGGTTATCCTTGCCTCAGTGCCGAAGACTCTCTCCGTTGTCCTGATCACGCTGAACGAGGCGGCCAACCTGCCGCGCACGCTGGCCAGTGTGAGCTGGGCCTATGAGATCGTAGTCGTCGATTCAGGATCGACCGACGCAACAAAAGAAATCGCTAAATCCCTCGGTGCGCGTCTCATCGAAGAGCCATGGAAGGGATTCGCCAACCAGAAGAACTCTGCCATTGCCCACGCCACCGGCGACTGGGTTCTCTCGCTCGATGCGGATGAAGAGGTCAGTCCGGAACTGGCTCGTGAAATCCAGGCGCTTCTCGAAAGCGAGCCGCCCTTCAGCGCCTATCGCATTCCCCGTCTCAATCACTTCTTAGGCAGGCCATTGCGCCATGGCGGCTACTGGCCCGATCCCAAGCTGCGCCTCTTTCGCAGTGGAGCGGCGCGCTTCGCCGAGCGTCCAGTGCACGAAACGATGGAGGCTAAGGGGCCAACCGGCACGCTTAAGAATCCGCTGCCGCACCACTGCTATCCGACTCTCGAAGATTACATCGAGCACATGAACCGCTATAGCTCCGTCGGTGCGCAGATGCTTGTCGATTCCGGCCGCGCTCCTCGAACCGTGCTCGCGCTCGCATGGAATGCCCTGCTCAATCCAGCGGCCACGTTTATTTATAACTACATTTGCCGGCTCGGTTTTCTCGACGGCCGCGAAGGACTTCTCCAGCACCTGAACCACTCGGTCTACATCCACTGGAAGTACGTCAAAGCCTGGCAGGCGGCCAGAAACGCAAAGTCATAGCCGATGGCGACCGTGACCAACCACGAACACAACCATCCGCAACAGAATCAGCAGAACCGCGATCGCGACAATCACCACCAGCAGAAGGTTCGCACCGCGAACTCCCGCTTTGGCCTTCTTCGCTCTTCTCGCCATTCGAACGGCCTTTGCCTTGACCTAAAAGCTAAAAGCTAGAAGCTGCTCTTACCCCACCGTCCGCGCAGGCCTCGATCCCCACATTCCGTAGTAAGCAATGTAGAGATAGCAGATCACCGGAATGATGAAGGAACCTTGAATGCTGCCCAACCTGTCGGCGAGGGCGCCGATCATGTAGGGAATCACCGCTCCCCCTACCACCGCTGTCATAATCAGCCCCGAGCCCTTGCTGGTCATCGGTCCCAACCCCGCAATTCCCAGCGCGAAGATGTTCGGGAACATGATTGAATTCAAGAACCCGCATAGGACAAGCGACCAGATGGCCACGCTGCCGGAGGTAAACATGGAAACGGTGATCATCGCCGCAGCCGCAAATCCAAAGATGCTCACCAGCTTGCCCGACTTAACCTTGGTCAGAATCCACGACCCCAGCAGGCGGCCAACCAGCGCGCCAAACCAGTAAAGCGACACCAGGAACGACGCCGTCTTCAGCGAACTCATTCCCTGAGTCTTGAAGTAGTTCACCGCAATCGACGCCAGGCCCACTTCTACGCCCACGTAGAAGAAGATCCCCACTGCCGCCAGAACCGTGTGCCTGAAGCTCCAGATACTGCGGCTCAGCAAATCGTCGCCGTCCTTGCCGGGGCGGAACGATTGGGTCTCGGTGATTGCGGGCAGGTGCGAAAATGCCACAGCCAGACCCAGAACCAGCAATGCGGCCGCAATGGCGATATATGGTCCACGCACCGTGTTGGCGATGCTGGCCGGCGTTGCCCGACTTCCTGGATCTGTCAGGATCAGCGCTCCGGCAACCAGCGGCGCAAGTGTCCCGCCAAGAGAGTTCAGAGCCTGCGCGAGGGTGAGCCGAATCGGCGCACTATGCTCGGGCCCAAGAATGGAGACATACGGATTCGCCGCCGTCTGTAAGGCGGTAATTCCAGCGCCCACCACGAAGACCGCTGTCAGAAACAGCGGAAAGCTCACCAGCTTCGCCGCAGGAACGAACAACAGGCAGCCAACCACCTGGATAAACAGCGACACCACCATCGTCCGCTTGTAGCCGATCATCTCAATCAGCTTTGAGGTCGGCGAGGAGAAGACAAAGTAGGCCAGGAAAAACGCCGACTCGGCCAGCATCGCCAGCCCGTAAGGCAAATCGAAGACCGACCGAAGGTGGGGCACCAACGCCATATTCAGGTTGGTAATAAACCCAAACACAAAATAGAGCGCCGTCACAGTGATGAACGGAATCAGGTAGCCGGGCGAAGTGAGCGCGGCCGATGGTTTGGATTGTGCTGCCATAAAAGATTTGTCCCTCGTTTTCGCAAGCCGACTGGCTAATATACCGGGGTTCAAGCCTACTGCTGCACACAACACTATACGGCGCGCCACACACTTGAGAAGTGGCCCGGATCTCGCCTGTGCATTGCGCTACCGAAAAGCCGACCGTTTCCGCTATCCTCATGAGAAGGCAAGGAGAGATTCATGGCCATCGCAGCGCTGAGCCCGGCAAAATTGCAGAAGGTTTTGGAAGCCCTTGAAGGCAATTGGCAGGCTGAAATGGAGGGCTATTACACCTATAAGGCGCTAGCCGACCGCGATACCGAGCCTGTGCGCGCCCAGGTGTTGCGTCACTTGGCCACGGCCGAGCTGGAACATGCCGCGCTGTGGGCCGAGCGTATCAAGGAACTGAGCGGACCCGAACCTGAATACAAAGGCAGCCCCTCCGGTGAGGCGGACACGCTGGCCAACCGCGCCGGCGGTATCCGCATGGCATTGCGCCGGCTCGAAATTGAGGAAAGCCGCCACATTGCCAACTACGGCGAGCAGTTGAAAGCTCTTGGCGACGAGGGCTCCATCGCCATCCTCGACCACGTCATCGAAGACGAAAAAGACCACTATCGCGAGCTCGGATCGCTCTTGCGCGGTCACTACACCGCGCCGGCCGGCGCGCCCAAGATCGAAGCCAAAGCGGTGCTGGAAGAGATGCTTGCCAAGCGCAACCAGGGCCGCAAGCAGCCAGGGGCGTGGATCGGCGATGCCATTTACGGAGTCAACGACGGGCTGGGCGCAATATTCGGCATCGTTTCCGGCGTATCCGGCGCCACC